>ERZ808246.2876-NODE-2876-length-10252-cov-4.805727_pt1 | contig 10252 bp, 8 predicted proteins | sample MGYA00521083_ERZ808246 | MGnify/ENA primary metagenome ERZ808246 (study PRJEB31516, sample SAMN03275577) | gut metagenome | biome: mammalia-associated habitat; material: feces | host: Papio cynocephalus | place: Kenya | collected 2012-07-07 ... | reverse complement strand
TTGGACAGACGGTCCACTTCCTTCAGCAGCTTTTTCTCACTGTCCTCGGCCAGATGCAGCTCGGTGATGCGGCGGCGGTACTCGTCCGCCTCGGCGTGGGTATCATCGCCCTCGCCCAGCTCGTCGCTGATGATGTGCAGCTGCTCGTGCAGGTAGTAATCGCGCTGGTTCTTGTCCATGGACTCGTTGACCTTTTCCGCGATCTCCTTTTCAATTTTCATTACCTGGCACTCACGGCGCAGCATCTCGATGAGCTTTTTCAGTCTGCCATTCAGGGTGCCTTCGTCCATGACTGCCTGCTTGTCCTCATAGCGGAACAGCAGGTTTGCCGGCATATACTCGCTGAGGAAAGCCGGGTCATCGCTGGAAACAATGGCAAACACCACATCCTTGCCAAGGCGTGGGTTCATACCAAGATACTCATCAAAGCCGCTCTTGAGCGCACGCAGAAGGGCTTCCGTTTCCACGGCGTCTTCCGCCTTACCGGCGCGCACCGGAGCCGGGCGCACGGCGGAGAGCAGAAAATCACCGCTGGTATCCAGCTCAGTGAGCTTTGCACGGTACTTGCCCTCTACGAGAACTTTCACGAGGTCGTCCGACACGCGCAGCACCTGCTTGACCTCGGCCACAACGCCGTAGCTGAACAAGTCCTGCTGGGCAGGGTCGCTGACATCCATCTCCTTCTGGGCTACCAGAAAAACATTGGAGTTATTGGCCATTGCCCATTCTACAGCAGCAATGCTCTTCTCGCGGCCCACCTCAAAGTGGACGAGATTGTTCGGGAACACCACCAGACCACGCAGCGCGATGGTTGGCAGGTGAAGCTCACGGCGCTCCACCTTGATGGTAACTTTTTCACTCATTATGCAAACACCTCCCGGCTGCCATATACTTTCCCCATACGGCAGCCCTGTAAGATAGGGAATCCATTAAAATTGTGGGTTGTTTCCTTATTATACTGATTTCCAGCTAAAATGCAACCATGCCGCACAAAGCGTCTGTTATTCACCGCGCTTTTCCTGCGTGCTGAAGCCCATTTTGCCCAAAGCAGGCAGCAGTGCCTTAAGGGTGATGGAGGTCAGTGCTCCCATCACAAGACCCAGCACCAGCATGACCGGCGCATAGTAGAAGGACAGCGACGACGAGATGATAACGCCCGCACCCAACAGCTGACCGATGTTGTGGGCCAGCGCTCCGCACACCGACAGGATGAACCAGGTAGGCCGCATCGGAAGCAGGTAGTAGAGCACCCACATCACCAGCAGGGACAAAAGCCCCCCGCACAGAGAGAGAAAGCCTGCTGTGAAGCCGGATACCAGAAACACGAACAGCGCCTTGAGCACATCCAGTACAAGCGCCTGTTTCGGCCCCATAAAGAACAGCGCATACATCACCACGATGTTGGCAAGGCCCAGCTTCATGCCCGGCAGAAGGCCCGGGATGGTCAGTGTACCTTCGATAAACGAGAGGGCCATGGCCAGCGCGAAGAGCAGACCGGACAGCGCAATGTGGCGTGTTTTTTCATAACTGCGTCGATTTTTCGGCATGATGTACGCTCCTTCACGCTTCGGTCTGGGATTGCTCGTAGCTTTCCTGTTCTTCCATTGCAGCTTCCCACGCGGCGAACAGCTCTTCCTGATGGAAGCGCAGATCACTCAGTTCATCACTCTTCTGGCGCAGAAGGTCAGGATCATTGTAAACCTCCGGGGAGTTGATCTCGTTGTCCAGCTCTACTTCCCTTGCGCCGCAGGCTTCCATCTCGTCCTCACAGGCCTTGATCTTGGCACGCAGCTCTGCACGGCGGCGGCGCTGCTCCTTGCCGTAACCGATCTTGACCGGTTCCGTAGATTTCTGTACGGCCTGCACCGGAGCGGCGCGGCCCATCAGGGCGTCATAGCTGGGGTAAATGACCGCCTTGCCGTCTTCCAGATACAGGATCGGGCAGGCCAGACTGTTCATCAGGTGGCGGTCATGGGTGACCAGCAGCAGCGTGCCGGTGTAAGCCATAAGAGCCTCGGTCAGGTTCTCGCGGGTGTAGATGTCCAAATGGTTGGTGGGCTCGTCAAGGAACAGCAGATTGGGCCTCTCCAGTACGATCTCCGCAAAGCGCAGGCGGGCAAGTTCGCCGCCGGAAAGCGCTTCGCAGGGTTTGAACACCGTCTCACCACGGAAGCCCAGCTTTGCCAGGTGGCTGCGCACTTCCAGTTCGGTCATGCGGGGATACTTGTTCCAGATCACGTCGATGACGCGGCCCTGACCCAAGCGGTTCTGCTGCTGGGCGAAGATACTGGGCCGTGCGCCGGTACCCAGACGCACCATGCCGCCGGAGGGGCGGCGTTTGCCGTCCAAGACCTGCATCAGGGTGGACTTGCCCGCGCCGTTGGGGCCTGCAATGATGAGCCGCTGGCCGCGGCAGACTGTGTAAGTAAAGGGTTCCAGCAAAGTGCGGTCACCGATCCTGATGGTCAGATTCTTGAGCAGCACCAGCTCATTCCACGGTTCCACATCATATTCAAAGCGGAACTTGAGCTGGTTCGTTTCGTCTTTGGGTGCCTCGGTGATCTCCAGCTTTTCCAGCTGCTTGCGTCGGCTCTGGGCCATCTTAGTGGTGGAGGCGCGCACAAGGTTGCGATCCACATAGTCCTGCAGCTTTTCAGCCAGCGCAACGTCCGCGTCGTGCTGCTTCTGGCGCAGAGCATCGGCAGCTTCCTTCTGAGGCAGATAGGCCGAGAAGTTACCTTTATAGGTGGTCATTGTCTGGAAGGAGACCTCCCAGATCTTGGTACACACGTTATCAAGAAAATAACGGTCATGGCTGACTACCAGCACAGCACCGGAATAGCCCTTGAGATAATTTTCCAGCCATTCCATTGTGGCAAAGTCCAGGTGGTTGGTGGGCTCGTCCAGAATGAGGACGTCCGGTTTTTCCAGCAGCAATTTTGCAAGACGCAGACGGGTCAGTTCACCACCGGAGAGCACCGCGATGTTTTTTGTCCAAGTGTCCTGCGCAAAGCCCATACCGGACAGCACCTTTTTGATGTTGACATCCATGTTGTAGCCGTCGGCGGCATCCACGATGTTCTGCAGCCTGTCATGCTGGGTCAGCAGCTCTGCATCGTCAGGGTTGGCAGCCATTTTCCGCTCCACGATCTGCATCTGAGCCATAGCGTCCAGCACGTGGGCAAAGGTAGAGCGCATCTCGCCGTAGATATCCAGCGTTGCATCAAGTTTTGCGTTCTGTTCCAGATAACCCAAAGTAACTCCGTGGGTCACGCTGAACTCGCCGTCGTAGTCCTGATACTCACCGGTCAGGATTTTGAGCAGGGTCGTTTTGCCTGCACCGTTCTGTCCCACGATGCCGATGCGGTCTTCCCGCTCGACACTTGCGGTCACATCGTGCAATACGATCTTTTCGCCAAAGCTTTTGCCTAATTTTTCCAAATGAATCAGCATAATTCCAATCCGTTCTCTCACACTTTTCCGTTCAGCACTGGTGGCGGCGATTCTTCAGGCCCACATTGGCCAGTTCCTCATCTTCCATCACCAGCGGATACAGCTGCTCCAGACTTTCGATCTCATAGGTAGGCACCACTTTGCCGGGATTCTCGGCGTGATGAGGGTTGAACCAGCAGGTATCAAGACCCGCATTTGCACCGCCTTGAATGTCGCTGGTCAGTCCGTCGCCGACCACCAGCACATGCTCCCGGTTTTCCACGCCCAGCGCACGCAGCGCACCGTCAAAGATCTTGCGGCTGGGCTTTTCGCTGTCCATTTTTTCGGAGACAAAAACATCTTCCATGAAGTTCATCACACCGGACTCTGCCAGACGGCGGGTCTGCACCTTCTGGAAGCCGTTGGTCACGACGGCCAGCGTTGCCACCTCAGAGAGTTCCCGCAGCACGTCCAGCACTTCCGGGCCCATCAGGTCAGGATGAGTGGAGAGCTGCTCAAGATAATAGCGGTTCATCTCGGCACCGTCACCCGCTGCGTCAATGGCCTTAAGGAAGCGGGTAAAGCGCTCGTTCATGAGTTTTTCCCGCTTGATCTGGCCTTTTTCCAGCTGACGCCAGAGTTCTTCATTGATAGTACGGTAGGTCTGCACCGTTTCAGCGTCCGGCTCGATGCCGTAGTTCACCAGCGTTTCGGCCAGAGCCTTGCTCTCTGCTGCATCAAAGTTGAGCAGGGTGTTGTCTGCATCGAACAGCACGCAATAATACTTTGCCATAAAATTTTCCCTCTTTTCCTTCTTGCCGCGGCTCAAAGAATGCCGCCGGCTTTACAACAGGGAGAAGCCAGCCCTACCCCCAGGCAGAGCTGGCTTCCGGTTATTCTGAAACAATTTCGTACACTTGTACGTCTGTTTGCTCCGGGTCATTGTCCGGGTAGGTGTTTTTCGCGTCGCAGGGCGTGGAAGCACATTTCTGCATTTCCTCTTCCAGTGCGCTATTGTCTACGTTTTCCCAGTCGGTATCGTAGTAATCCACACTGCCGTCCGTTACGTCCTCTTCTCCCGGAAGTCCCGGGACACGGGGATCCTCACAAGCCATGGAAACGCCTCCTCTCTCGCCAGCCTATGCGGCAGAAAGAGAAACGGTGAACTGTTCAGGAGTTTGAAGCGGTATCTTCGGCATTGGTTGCTTCCCGGCTGGCATTTGCCTCCGAGGAAGTTGCATGGGAAGAGCTGCTGGAAGTACCACTCTCACTGCCAGCGCTGCTGTGTGAAGCACTGGTGCTGTGAGAAGCAGACGCGCTTGCAGAAGTGCTGGACGAACCGCTGCCCGACGCAGTGCTTCCGGTGGAAGAACTATGGGAAGTGCTCGACGCACCCGAACTGCTGCTGGAGCTGCCGTGAGACGAGCTTGCGGCACTGGAACTGCTACTATGAGAAGAACTTGCTGCAGTGCTATGGGAGGAACTGGATGTTCCGTTGGATGCCGAAGGAGCCGTGCTTTCCGAGCTGCTGGAAGTGCTGCCGGAAGACGTGGATGTAGCCCCGGAGGATGCTCCGGAGGAAGAGCCCGAGCTGCTGGTGCTGCCAGAGCTGGACGAAGACGAAGTGCTCGAAGAAGAGCTGGACGAACTGGTAGAGCCGGAGGTCACTCCGCTGACTGTTACATTCAGGGCGTTGCTGGTCACGGTGCAGTCGTTGTAGCTGGCTACTGCGTAAACCTTGAAAGTCGCATTGAGCATAGACGGGTCAACCTCGACCTTTACCGTCGTCTTGCCTGCCGCCTGCGGAACTTCTACACCGTTGGCGTACCAGCGGATAGAGCTTGCATCCAGATACTTGCCGCTCAGCTTTGCCCGGAAGGTGTAAGAGTCACCCAGAACTGCCTTACCTTCGCTGCTGATATGGATGGACGCTTCTGCAAACACAGCTGTCACATCCAGATTCTGCTTAAAGCCGGTATCGGTGCGTGTCTTCTTGGTGGAACCGTCGCTCCACTTGACGAATACATAGCCGTCCTGCGGCACTGCCGTCACCGTGACAGACTGAGATTCACTGGTAATATTATAGCTCAACGAGGTCTTGCCGCTGTCACTGCTGCTGGACAGGGTACCGCCGCCGGTCTTGTCCACATGGTAGCCTGCCTGATACAGCACAGACTGTTCTTCGGAAGAAGAGCCTGCTTCCTCTGAACTGCTGGGCGCTGCCACTGCAGAGCTGGGATCCGGGGTGTACTCTGCGCGGGTGGGGATATTGGAAGTATCCGGGCGGCGGTCATCCGTCTCGTATGCATGGGTGCGCAGGTAGCTCAGCATCGCTTTCAGACCTACGGGCTTGAGGTGGATATCTCCGCTCTGATAGTAATCCTCGCGGCCATAGCCGTTGGCGTCTTTCAGCACCTCCGCCGAGTTGAGGAACTTCAGCCCCAGCTGCTCACACATGGAGAGCAGCGCCATATTGAAGTCGTCGATCTTTGTCTGATCCATATTGGGGTAATTGGAGTGATTGGAGGGTACCGGCGGTACCGTGTTGACGATGATATCCGTATAAGGGTAGCTCTCCTGAATGGCCTGCACCAGTGCGGTATAGTTGCTGATGAACTCATCCGCCGACATACCGGTATCGTTGGTGCCCAGCATGATGACCACACGGCGGGGCTTCATTTTGGCCACGGCCTGCGCAATGGTATAGCGGCTGCTGTCCTTTTTAAAGGTAACGATTCCTTCATTGAGGGCGGCCTGCGTACCGATGCCCTCCTTGGCACAGAACTGCTGCAGGCTGATCAGGCCGCTGGCATACAGACGCACCGTGTTGGAATCGCCGATGAACAGCGTCTCGTCCTGATAGGAAGAGCCTGCATCTGCCGTCTCAGTCAAAAGCGCACTGGAAGTCTCGTTGATCTGGTAATGATCCGAGATATCGTCCTCGCCCGACACAAGTTCTTCACTGCCCGGCTGCTCGTCCGGAGCGGCGGGCGTTTTGCCGCGTTTGATCAGCGTAAGCGTGATGCCGATGGTCAGCAGAACTGCCAGCGCACACACAATGCACACCAGCACCGCCTGCTTCTGCATAGGGGTAAGCGTTTGCTTTTCCGGTTGTGTATTTTGTCTCATATCTCTCACCATTCACTTTTTATTCAGTGCCGGAGCCGGGCTTATTTCTGCCCGTTCAAAATCTGGTCTGCAAGATCCGCACAGCTTTTGGCCAGCAGCACCGGGTGGAAGGGTTCCAGCTCTTCCCTGCTGCCATAGCCATACAGCGCACCGGCAGCGTCCAGACCGCAGTCGGCCGCACCGCGCATATCATCGTTGCGGTCACCCACCATCAGAACGTGTTTGCCCTGCATCATGGGCTGGTCGAGCACATAGCGCACGACTTCGGTTTTGGTATCGCGGCTCTCATCCATAGATGCACCGCCGATAAAATCAAAAAACTGTGCCAGCCCCTTTTCTTCCAGGATCGGGGTGACTACCTCGGTGGGCTTGGAAGTTGCCGTGCAGAGGATAAGACCGGCCTCTTTCAGTCGGCGCAGCATTTCGGCTGCACCGGGATAAGGCTCACACTCGTGGCTGCCCTTGACAGCATAGCTGTCACGGTAGATATCCGTAGCCTTTTCGATCAGGGCCGGATCATCAAAGTGTTCGCCAAAGCTCTTACGCAGCGGCGGACCGAGGTAGCGGCGCAGGTTGATGTTCGTGGTATCCACACCCATTTGGGCAAAAGTTTCTTCCAATGTATTCAGGATGCCGGGAGCGGAATCGATGAGGGTTCCGTCCACGTCAAACAGGATCGCATCATAGTTCAGCAATTTACAGTTTTCCTCACTTTCGTGGTGATACATTGTATAGTATAGCACAGAATCCGTTTATCAGCAATTCCAACAAATGGTTTTTATAAAAAATATACATTTATACGAATACAGAAAATGCCTGCCCGATATCCGGGCAGGCATCGCACAGCGGTCAGCGGGCTGCAGAAGCGTCCGTGTCCGAAGGCGGATAGTACAGATTGTTGGAAATAAACTCCAGCTTATCCTTGAGCACCAGTTCCAGATTTGCAACGGCGTGCACCATGTTGGTGGCGGAATCGTTCACCTCCAACAGCTTGCACAGGTCAAGGCCGTCCAGTTCCATGGCAGTCTTCATCTTCTGGCTCTCGGCGCAGAGGATGTGGCTGAGTGCATTCTCCTGCAGGGCAATGCTCTCCACAAGGTCGATCACGGCCTGATCCAGTGTGACATTGGGCAGGCAGGGGCACGGGCACTGGGTGCGGGGGCAATTGGTTTCAGCAGACATGGCGATCCTTCCTTTCGGTTTCGAGGGATTGATACGCCCTATCCTATGCCTGCCCCGTGCCGGGTGTCACTGCTGATTTTTGCGCACCTTTTCAATGGTCTCACGATAGCCGCCAGAGCCATACTGGATGCAGCGATTGATGCGGCTGATTGTGGCCGTGCTGATCTCTACCGCCTTTACGATCTGGTCATAGGTGCTGCCGTCCAGCAGCATTTTGGCAGCTTCCAGCCGCTGCGCCATATCCGAGATTTCTTTGACGGTGCACAGATCCTCAAAGAAATTGTAGCATTCTTCCCGCGTTTCCAGACTGAGGATCGCATCAAAAAGTGCATCCGTATTTTCGTTTCTTCTGGAATTTTTCTCAGCCATAACGTTTCTCCTTACCTATCATGCATCCGGGACGATTTGTTGTGTTACTACTTTAGCACTTCAAAGTGCGAAAGTCAAGAGTTCCGTGTGAGTTGTTTTCAATCCTGCATGTGTTCAGTTTTGTTCCTTTCATTCATGAACAAAAATCACCTAAAAATTGTTGCCAAACTTTTGGCCTAATTGGCGTATCCACCGAACTTATGGTGAAGATATTGACAATTTATGAATTCTGCACTAAAATACGAACAATCATTTAGCAAATGCGATGAACAGGACATGATCCGTTGCAGCACCCTCTCCCAGAGAGCCGCCGGTCTGATGCAAAAGCGGCAGTCAGGAGCAAAGGATTCTCACCTGCGAGCAGCCTGCGTGAACAAAGCATTGACCCGCTTTCAGTAATGCATGGCCGTGTCGTCCACGTTACAGGACAACGTATGTTTGTACGTTTGAGAGCGGCTGCAGCCAGCAGCAACCGAAGTGGTACCGCGGAGTATTCCATACATGATGTGCCATGTATGAGTAAGCCTTCGTCTTCGATGATCCTTCCGGATTGTCCGGAAGGATTTTGGAGGACGGAGGCTTTTTTACGCCTTACTGCCTTGTGCGCTGCCTGAGAAGAAAGTCCATGTTTCTGGCATCCCTGCTGAATGGAAAGAAAGGAAAGAGGTAAAAACAATGAATACGCTGGTCATCGTATTGATCGCAGCCGTGTGTCTGTTTGGCGCTTATATGCTTTACGGCCGCTGGCTGGCAAACAAATGGGGCATCGACCCCACCGCGAAGACCCCGGCAGTCGTCCATGAGGACGGCTGCGACTATGTGCCCACCGACGGCTGGACCGTGTTTGCGCATCAGTTCAGCTCTATCGCCGGTGCAGGCCCTGTCACCGGTGCCATTCAGGCAGCCGCCTTCGGCTGGCTGCCTGTGCTACTGTGGGTACTGCTAGGCGGTATCTTCTTTGGTGCTGTGACCGACTTCGGTGCTCTGTACGCTTCTGTCAAAAACGACGGCAAGTCCATGGGCATGCTGATCGAAAAGTACATTGGCAAAACCGGCCGCAAGCTGTTCCTGCTGTTCTGCTGGCTGTTCTGCGGCATTGTCATTGCTGCTTTCGCAGACATGGTGGCCGGCACCTTCAATGCCTACGGTGCTGACGGCGCTCTGGTGGAAGCTGCCCAGACCAACGGTGCTGCCGGCATGGTCTCTATCATGTTCATGGTGTTTGCTGTCATTTTTGGCCTACTGCAGAAGAACCTGCACTTCACCGGCTGGAAAGAAAATGTTGTCAGCATCGTATTCATCGTGCTGTCCTTTGTAGTGGGTGCAAACTTTCCCATCATTCTGGGCAAGGCAGCATGGAGCTACATCACCTTTGTGTACATCTTCTTTGCAGCTGTTCTGCCCATGTGGCTGCTGAAGCAGCCCCGTGACCATATGACCACCTTTATGTTCGTGGCTATGATCGTGGGCGCTGTTCTGGGTCTGATCGTTAATCATCCCGTCATGAACCTGCCGGTGTTCACTGGCTTTACCAACGATAAGCTTGGCACCATGTTCCCCATCCTGTTCGTCACTGTGGCCTGCGGTGCTGTTTCCGGTTTCCACAGTCTGGTGTCTTCCGGCACTTCTTCCAAGACCGTCTCCAATGAGAAGGATATGCTGAAGGTCGGCTACGGTGCTATGGTGCTGGAAAGCCTGCTGGCTGTTATCGCCCTGTGTGTTGCCGGCGCATCCGCTGCTGCAGACGGTACCCCCGCAGACGGTACTCCGTTCCAGATCTTCAGCCGCGGCGTTGCAAGCTTCTTCGTGGGCTTTGGCATCGATCAGCACTTTGCCTCGGTGTTCATGACCATGTGCGTTTCTGCATTGGCTCTGACCAGTCTGGATGCTGTGGCCCGTATCGGCCGCATGAGTTTCCAGGAGCTGTTCAGCGTGGATGATATGGAGCATGCTGAGGGCTGGCGCAAGTTGTTCTGCAATGTGTATTTCTCCACCTTCCTGACACTGGCTTTCGGTTTCCTGCTGACCAAGATCGGTTACGCCAACATCTGGCCGCTGTTCGGTTCCGCCAACCAGCTGCTGAGTGCTCTGGTTCTGGCCACCCTGTGCGTCTTCCTGAAGGTCACCGGCCGCAACAACA
>ERZ808246.2875-NODE-2875-length-10253-cov-3.479800_pt1 | contig 10253 bp, 4 predicted proteins | sample MGYA00521083_ERZ808246 | MGnify/ENA primary metagenome ERZ808246 (study PRJEB31516, sample SAMN03275577) | gut metagenome | biome: mammalia-associated habitat; material: feces | host: Papio cynocephalus | place: Kenya | collected 2012-07-07 ... | reverse complement strand
AGTTCTCAACGATCTTCTTCCCCTCTCATTCCTTAACGGATGCGCAGGCGGTACGATCTTTGACGCGGATACCGAGACTCTCGTTATCGAGAAGCTTCTCAAGAGCATTCTCAAGTTTGACATCTCCGGCGTTGTTGACGTTCTCGACGTAAACGACAATGCGGATAACCCGTTCAACAAGCCTCTCATCTCCGCCGTACTTGACACCGTAGAGAATCTCTTATTCTCACTCTTTGAGTATGACGCAACGCTCGACGGCAAGGACATCACCGTAGCGGCTACCACCGAGAAAGAGGGTTACAAGTATCAGACCGGTAAGAACGATAAGTTCTATCGTATAACCGCGACGATCCCCAAACTTGACAACGAGAAACCCACCGAGAAGCCCACAAAGCCCACGGAGAAGCCGACAGAAAAGCCCACGGAGAAGCCCACCGATCCTACTACAGAGAAGCCCACCGATCCCACAACCGAGGCTCCCTCGAACGTTAAGCTCGGCGACCTTGACGGCAACGGAAAGATCACGGCTGCCGACGCAAGAACGGCTCTGAGAATCGCGGCAAGACTTGATACGGCTACCGACGATCAGCTCAAAGCCGGCGACCTCGACGGCAACGGAAAGATTTCTTCGAGCGAAGCAAGAGCAATCCTCAGAGTTGCTGCAAGACTTGATCCCGAATCGGCTCTCGATTTAAAGAAATAACAGAATTAAGTTATCATATTTTGATTGATAAATAATTCGACGTCCGCAAACTTTACGGTTTGCGGACGTTTTTTCTTTACATTTTAATCAAAATAAAATATAATAATCGGGAACAATCAAATTAAAGGAGGCGCGGATGTGAACAACTGCGTTTTAAAATATAACTCCCCCGCCGAAAAATGGACGGACTGCTTACCGATAGGAAGCGGACGGCTCGGCGCAATGATGCCCGGAAATATTCAAAAAGAATCGGTAAATTTAAACGAGATTTCTCTCTGGTGCGGCGCGCCGTTTGAAAAAGCGGACAGACCCGACGCATATAAACATCTCGGCAGTCTGCGTTCAGCCGTAAACAACGGCGATTACAAGACCGCGCAGGATATTCTCGATACATATTTTACGAATTACGGCGGAGGCTTTGAGGGCGCGTATTCATGCTCGTATCAGACACTCGGGGATATAACATTCGAATCGAATATCAACGGCTCCGAATGTAAGGATTATATCCGAAAACTCGATTTACAGACGGCTGTTTACTCAGACGCGTTCGTTCATTCCGACGCTCTTTATAAAAGATACGCGTTTGCCTCAAACGCAGACGACGTTATCGTTTTTAAATTCGAATCGTCGCCGCCCGCCTCGATTAATTTAAAAATATCGTTTGACCGCCTTGATATCGAAAATATACGTTATACAAATTCGGGATTTTCTTTTTACGGTCACTGCGACTCGGACAAAAATCACATGAAATTTGCAGGCCGGTGCAGAATTATTAGCGACGGCGGAACCGCGTCTGCGGACAACGGCGGTGTTAAAATAAAAAACGCGGACTCGGTAACGGTTCTGTTCACTGCGGCAACCGATTACATTCTCGACCGATCAAAAAATTTCAAAGGCGCAGACCCCGTCGAAAAATGCGAAGCTATAATTAACTGCGCGCTTAAATATTCTTATGCCGAGCTTTTATCCCGCCATACAAACGAATTCGAACCGTATTTCAACACAGGCAGTATTTCAATCGGCAAAAACGAAACAAGGACGGTCGACGAATTATTAAAGGATTCCGACGAAAACGGAGCTTCGCCCGCTTTGTGCGAACTGCTGTTTAATTACGGAAAATATCTGCTCATATCGTCCTCCCGTCCGAATAATGCTCTCCCGGCAAATTTACAGGGCATTTGGTGCAGCGAATACGACCCGCCGTGGCACAGCGATTACCATACGAATATAAACGTTCAGATGAACTACTGGCCCGCGGGACCTCTCGGACTCGCAGAGCTTACGGAACCGTTCGCGAAGCTTATCTGCGCGCTGCCCGAAAACGGCAGAAAAACCGCCAAAGCTTATTATAACGCCGACGGATGGACTATCTACACTATTACGTCGCCGTGGCTGTGGACATCGCCCGGATGGGGCGGAGGATGGTCGCAGTATCCGCTCGGAGGCGCGTGGCTGTGCAGACATCTTGTAGAGTATTATAACTACACATCCGATAAAGAGCTTCTCAAACGCTTTTATCCCGTCATACGCGAGAACTGTCTTTTCAATATCGAATTGCTTTATGAGGATTCGGACGGCTCGTTAATGACAAACCCGTCCACGTCGCCGGAAAATTCATTCCGAACCGACGACGGACTCGAAGGCTGGGTGTGCAAGGGCAACACCATGGATATCGAAATGCTGTACGATAATTTCACGGACATGATACGCCTTTCGGAAATTCTCAATACGGACGGGGAGCTTCGTTCAAAACTTATAAAATTAAAATCGCGTCTTGCAAAGCTTCATATCGGAAAAGAGGGTCAGCTGTGCGAGTGGTACGGCGACTGGGATATGAACGCGCCCGAAATTCATCACCGCCATGTTTCGCACCTGTACGGACTTCACCCCGGCAGTATGATAAACGTTCTCAAATCAAAAGAGCTTGCCTCGGCATGCAGAAAAAGCCTTGAAATCCGCGGAGACGACGGCACGGGCTGGAGCCTTGCGTGGAAAATCAACTTTTGGGCGAGACTCCGCGACGGCAACCGCGCGCTGAAATTAATAAAACGTCTGCTCTCCCCCGTCGGCGAAAACGGCAGAAGCATAAAATACAAAACGGGCGGCGGGGTTTACAGAAATCTGTTCGACGCACACCCGCCGTTTCAGATCGACGGCAATTTCGGCGCGTCGGCGGGAATCTGCGAAATGCTCCTGCAAAGCCATGTTTACTCAGATAATTCGTTTGTTATCGACCTGCTTCCCGCTCTGCCGGACGAGTGGAAGGACGGCTCGTTTACGGGACTTAAAGCACGAGGCAATATAACCGTGAACGCCGAATGGAAAAACGGAAAACTCACAAAAGCCGAACTCATCCCCGCCGCCGACGGCGTAATAAAACTGTACGGCAAATACGAAATATCCAGCGAAAACGCGGAATATATCTCCGGATGTACAGTCTTTAAGGCAGATTCGGGAGTAACGTACAGCATAACCGTACTAAAAGAATAACGGTTATTCTGTTATCAAAATTAACAAGAAATAAAATACCGACAAAGTTGTCTTACATAAAGAGCCTTGTCGGTATTTTTTTCCTGTTTTGGGTGCATTTCAAACCTATTATTTGTAACTCATTCCATTTCTATTGAAATAATTTTTTATATTTAGTAGAATACATATATACAAAAATGGGAGGAATATTACATGTACCCTTTAAAAAGACGAATAATATCTGTCTGCCTGTCCGCAATGCTCGTCTCGTCTACAGTAACCGGACTGACGGTCATGTCGAACGCGGATAACTTTGATTACATTTCCGCCATACCGACAACAAAGGCACCCGAATCGACAACACAGACAGAAACAACCACACAAAAAACGATATTCATTGCAAAAACCGGAGGCGATGAACCGGATACATACATTTTTGATAATTATGAATACGTTATACAAAATGAAAAGAACGCATATATAACAAAATACACCGGTACCGATACGGAAGATATTATTATCCCGTCAAAAATTAACGGATATAACATAACATTTGTTGATTATAATTCATTCGAAAATCATACGGAAATAAAAAGCGTTACATTCCCGGAAAGTATAGAAGCCATAAACTCGGGATCATTTGGCGGATGTACTTCACTCAACAAAATAACACTTCCCGATAAACCGCTGGATATATACCATGACGCGTTTGATAATACTGCATATTACAATGACGCTGAAAATTGGGATAACGGTATTTTTTATATAAACAATAAACATCTTATATACGCAGATCCCGAACAGGTAAGCGGAGACATAAAAGTAAAAAACGGCGTTTTGGATATATCTTCGCATGCGTTTGAAGACTGCGTAAAAATAACGGGCATAACAATCCCCGATTCGGTAAAAGAAATTGCCTACAGTGCTTTTGAAAACTGCTCATCATTAAAAAAAGCAGAGTTAAGTAAAAATATATCATGCATCCCGGATAGCATTTTTAACGGTTGTTCTTCACTCGAAGCCATTAAAATTCCGGACGGAGTAAAAGAAATCGGTTACAGCGCGTTTAATAATTGCACTGCGCTGAAAACCGTTTCTATTCCCGAATCCGTTACCATTTTGGGGAATTCATGCTTCAAAGAATGTACTTCGCTTGATTCGATTAAAATTCCTTCTGCTGTCAGAGAAATCGATTCATATGCATTCAGCGGATGTTCTTCTCTGCAATCAATTACCGTTCCGAATAGAGTAACCGAACTGACTAATGGAATATTCGAGAACTGCACCTCGCTTTCTGATATAACATTGCCCGATTCAATTGAGCAAATCGGAATAGATGTCATTAAAAATACCGCATATTCAAACAATGTAAACAATTGGACAGGCGAATTCTTATACATAGACAACTATCTTTTCAATGTAAATGTTAACAACTTACACGGAAAAATTACTGTAAAAAACGGAACTAAAGCCATTGCGGGATATGCTTTTGCAGCCGGAAACAACAAAGAATCATTTGACGAAGAAGCAAAAAATACAACTGTTACGGAGGTTGTACTGCCTAATACTCTTAGATTCATAGGTTGTGGATGTTTTGATTCATGTACGGCAATCAATAATATGATTATTCCCGATTCCGTAACTTATATAGACGAGTATGCATTTGCAGGATGTTCATCTCTTAAAGATATGGTCATACCGTCATCCGTAAAAAAACTCGGATACTGTGCGTTTTCCGACTGTACATCATTGCAGAACGTAACAATTAATGCGTCTGTCGATTCTATTTCAAGCAATACATTCACCGGCTGCGGTAATATGGAATCGGTTAATGTAAATGCTGACAATAAATCTCTGTCATCTGAAAACGGTGTACTGTTTAACAAAACCGGAACCGAATTAATATATTATCCGGTTAACAGAAACGCTGACTCATATACAATTCCCGACTCTGTTGAGATAATATCAGACAATGCTTTTGAAGGCGCAAATAATTTGAAATCAATATCAATGTCAGACAACGTTACTGATATTTATTACGGCGTTTTTTCAAACTGCGAAAAATTAGAAAGCATCAGACTTTCAGAAAATATTACAAAATTATTAGGTGAAGCATTTTCAAATTGCCCGCAATTAAAAAGTATAAAAATTCCCGACAGCGTAACAGATATTTGCTCCGGTCTGTTTCGTGACGACATCAATCTGACAGACATTAAACTCGGGGATAATGTAAAATATTTCCACAATTCCGCATTTGAAAACACCGGATATATCAACGACGAATCCAATTGGAAAGACGGCGTTCTTTATCTCGGAAAATATTTGTTAAAAGCCGATCCATCATCAATTCCCGAAGAATACGCAGTAAAAGACGGCACAATACTTATAGCCTCCGACGCATTTATGGATTGTATAAATCTTAAATCTGTAACACTCCCCGATTCGTTAAAAACAGTATGTTTTGATGCATTTTACGGATGCGGTTTTTATAAAATAACAATTCCGGCAACCGTAACGGTAATTGAAGAAGAAGCCTTCGGTTTATTCAACGGAGGAACACCCATTAAAGGTTTTAAAAGAACAAATTATATTGACGGATTTACGATAACGGGTTATGACGGAACCGCGGCAAACAGATATGCAGACGAAAACGGATTGAAATTCATTTCACTCGGAACGTATGACTGCGACCACACAACAACGCAAATTATAAATAAAAAAGATGCCGAATGCTTGAATTCCGGCTATACCGGCGACACAATGTGTTCAAACTGCGGAGTCATTCTTTCTATGGGAACAAAAATTCCGCCTGTCGGTCATAAATACGAAAACGGTTACTGCACTGTCTGCGGTTCGTCCCGGCCTGAAAGCACGGACACGGACGAACCATCTTCTTCGGTAACAGATGAACCCTCCTCAACCCCGTCCGAAAATGAAAGCACGACAAAAGCCCCCTCAACTTCCCCGTCTGAAAACGGCATTAAGCTTATACCCGACAGCATATTAAAGGTTGACGAAAGCAAGAGTAACATTACTTTCATTCCCTCGTCAACGCTCGGAATGACGGTATCGGAGCTTAGAAAACAGATAAACGGCGATATCACAGTTGCGCTTGACGACGATGCATTGATTGCCAACGGCACAAAGATCACATGCGGCGGCGTAACGTATATTCTGACCGTCAAGGGCGACGCACAGGCTGACGGAAAAATAACAGCCTCCGACGCAAGAGCAATTCTTCGAATCGCGGCAAAACTTGACACCGCTGACGACATAACGACATCGGCGGCAGATATAAATTCCGACGGAAAGGTCACCTCCTCTGAAGCAAGAAGCGTTCTTCGCTTCTCGGCTAAACTTGCAAAGACGATAGAATCATAACCGATAATTCCACAAAAAACAGAGGACAGACCTGCCTATATACAAAGAGGGAACGAATTTATTATTCGTTCCCTTTGACTGTCGATAAAGCACCTGAACCACGCCGAAAAGATAATTATATATTGTTTTTTACCCTAAAAAATTTTTTATCGATAATTTGCAAACATATTTTTATTCTTATTGAAATGCTCCGAAACCTGATGATTTCGGGGCATTTGCGTTTTTCGTTTTTTCCTCGCTGCAGTACTTTTGTACAGCGACGCTCGGAAGAAAACGAAATTCAGGTACCTTCTCGGCAGTCTTACAGCGTGTCGAAAACTACTTTTTCGACGCGCTGAGGGAACGAATTTATTATTCGTTCCCTCTTTTTTTTGCCGTTTTTTCGATATAAAACACGTATTTCATACCTTTTTTCTGCGCTTTATTCCCAAAGTATTGATATTTTTTCTTTATTTAAGTAAAATAGTATTTACAAAGCAAATATTGTCAATTAAATTACTTACATGTCAACAAAAAAAATTAATCCCACGTAAAAGGAGGATTACCTGTCGAAACATTAATTAAATTATTCATTGAATTCTAATATCGAAAGGATTGCTCTTAATGCTCAATAAACGAATCAAAATTGTTATCACTGCGGTGATATGCGCCGCGTCCGCAATAATGCTGTCCTCATGTATGGATGCCTCGGACACATCATTCTATGATTCATTACGGTCAAATTCACAATCCGGCAGCGACTCAAATGAAGCAGAACCCGTCAACGCCGTAAGTTTTTTAAGAACAAAAGGCAAAATAACCTCCGTAATCGACGTCCAAACAGCAGATTCCGTTTACTCCGAATCCTCGGTAATAACCGATCTTCACTCAAGGGGATTTGACTCATATCCCATAAATTCCGAATACTCAATGGACGGCGAATACTATGACTCCGCCGAGGTAAGCTACGAATCAGACGACAGACACCCCATGTACGAAACATACTACTTATCCCCCGACAATAATCTCTGGGTAATATATGCAGTAAACGACGCGGTTTTCGCCATGCCGGCGAATTACAACCTGGAACACCAGGACAATGTGCCGTTTGTCGTTACAGAATCGAACGAGATAGTCAGCTATGACAGCTATACAAACAAATTCTACACTTTACTGCCGAATGCGGACACATTCAGGATTATAAAGGCTGATAAAATTGATACCGAAATTTTAAACAAATTAACAGCAGAGGAGCTTGACAGCTATGAAAATAAATAATATCTTTAAAAAATCGATACTGTACATCTGCTCTTCCCTTTTGGTCTTCTCATCGGCGTTCGTTTACTCCTCGGCAGAGAACGAACCGCAGACAACGCAGATGTCGGGCGTAATTGTTACCCTGGGAGACTCTTATTCCTCGGGAGAGGGAAACGAACCGTTTTACGGACAGCCTGAAGATCTTGACTATCTTTATGATGAAATAGACGACTTGATTGCGGCTTTTAGATCAAAGGTCAAAAACAAAGACTGGCTTGCTCACCGTTCGCAAGAAAGCTGGGGCGGATTGTTACAGCATCCCGCACTGGATAAGCCTATGTCCGAATATCACGATACCGGTGATCTTCAGAACAAATGGTTCTTTTACGCGGCTTCCGGCGCAGAAACAAAGCATTTATACGAAAATCAAGAAAAAAAGTGGTATCTGCTTTTTAATCACGGTGAAGAACAGCTGCCTCCGCAATTGAATATTTTAAAAGAATTAAAAGCAAATAATATAACCCCTGATTATGTAACGCTCACGCTGGGCGGAAACGATGTCGGATTTGCCGATATTATCACAACGGCTGCAATGCCAAGCAGTAATATTTTCGATATAAATAAAACCAAAAACAGGCTTGACGCAGCATGGAAAGTATTTGACGGAGAAAGCGAAGATGATGAAAATTCCGTCAAAAACAAATTATATAACGCATACAAAAATATTGCCGCCGAAACGGGCGAAGACACAAAAATACTCGTAGCCGGATATCCGACTTTGATATCGGAATCAAAAACCGATCTGTTAAACAGAAGTTTATTTTTCAATTCTAAAGAAGCTAAAGAAATAAACAAAGCAGTGAATAAGTTCAACAAAAAGATTGCTGAAATTATAAAAGACTGCAAAGAAAAGGACAATATAAACATTGAATTTGTTCCTGTTGAAAATGCATTCAAAGGACATGAAGCATATTCGTCGAAACCCTTTATTTACGGAATAAAGCTTATGCAGTCTGAAGATCTTAACGATTTTACAAAATTAGGTGACTACTCACAGGATCTGCTTAAAAACATAGCTGACTTTGCCGTCAGCAGTTATTCCATGCATCCTAATTACGCCGGACAAAAGGCATACGCAGAATGTATTCAGAAAGCAATAGACGGAAAAACTTCGGATAATAAGAAAACTACAAAAAAAGCAAAAACCACAAAAGCTTCGACAACAAAAAAGAATACCTCTGTCGACTGGACTTCGGCGGCAGAAGACGCAATTTATAATTACATATCTTACGATGACAAAATGGCGTATGACAATAAGCTTTTCTTCTTCCTCATGGATGTCGACGGAGATTCCGTTCCCGAAATTTTTGAGGGTAAATCAGGAGGCACGGCAACGTTTACAGTTTCGACATTTATGTATTGGGACGGAGCAAAATACTCCCCCGGAACAATCGACACGCCCGACGGATACCTATATAACATAACGCCGTACAAAAATAAGAGCACATCGGCAACGGAGATATGGGAACACGCTCTGCCGACCGACATAAAGGATTTCACAAACTTTATAGCCACGGGAGAACTGTACTTGTTCCAAAACACAAACAGAATCAAATTGGAGAACGGCGTGATCAGCATTGATAAAACAATAGATAATTCCGACATCATAGACGCGTTTGATTTCGAAAATTCAATCGGCTCCATGGCGAAAAACATATTGGATAAAGTAAAGGAAGCAATTTCTAATTTCTATGATCTATACGAAGTTGACAACAATGCAAAATATTCATACGAGACGTTTGACGCGTCGGAATTCATCAACAACGGTTTTACCGCTGACGGTTATCACAAAATCGTTTCACAGTCGGACGCAAAACGATTAGTATCGAATTATAAAACAAATTCGTCAGCAGGACATTTCAAGAATATAACCGACCTGTACCGTTAATTAAAATTTAAAAACATAAGCTGAATCGAAAATTATTCGATTCAGCTTATACTTTTTTCAGATAAAAAAGAGGAGGCGGTTTCCCGTCTCCTCTGATTTTATTTCAGCGATTTTATTTAGCCAGTCCGCCGACGAGCATCATATACTCGCCTATCTGCGCGCCGAATTCGGGTGCGCCCTCCATGATGAGTTTACCCTGTCTGGTAGACTCAAGCATGTCGTCGATAGACATAAGTATACCGAGCGCGGAATCGAGGCAGTCGAACTTCATGGTGAAGAACGGCATAGCTCTCTTATATTCACCCTTGCCCGCTTTTGACTTACCTGCCTTAACTCTGAGGTATGCCGAAACGCTCGGCTCACCCTCGACAGCCCACGCGTAAACACGGTCGGGGCTCTTTAAAGCCCAGTCGTGTACCTTTTCGTGACCCATCTTATTAAGGGTGCTGATACCGGTAGAGAGCAGATAGAAATAGCACTTAACGAGCAGTCTCTTAGTCGCTTCATCCTCGGGAA
>ERZ808246.2873-NODE-2873-length-10260-cov-5.362861_pt1 | contig 10260 bp, 8 predicted proteins | sample MGYA00521083_ERZ808246 | MGnify/ENA primary metagenome ERZ808246 (study PRJEB31516, sample SAMN03275577) | gut metagenome | biome: mammalia-associated habitat; material: feces | host: Papio cynocephalus | place: Kenya | collected 2012-07-07 ... | reverse complement strand
AGCCGTAGCCGGGGGTGTGGTCGGTGACCATCAGGTCGTTGTCGATGGTCTTGGGTACGCCCATGAAGCGGATGTCGCTCTGGATGCGCTCGCCGTACTCGGCCAGCTTGCCGATGGTGTCCATGGAATCGTTGCCGCCGATGTAGAAGAAGTAGCCAATGTTGAGCTTCTCCAGAATGGCGAACAGCTTTTTATACACGGCTTCGTCGGCGTGCCAGTCGGGCAGCTTGTAGCGGCAGCTGCCCAGAAAGCTGGACGGAGTGCGCTTGAGCAGCTCGATGTCCAGATCATCCGTCAGCACGGTGGAAAGATCCACCACCCGCTCCTCCAGCAGGCCGGCAACACCGTTGCACATGCCGTACACGATGTCTGCGCCGCGGCTCTTGCAGCTTTCAAATACGCCTGCAAGGCTTGCATTGATGACGGAAGTAGGGCCGCCAGACTGACCAACGATTGCGTTTTTACCCATGATGATTTCTCCTTTTTTGTTTTTCTGTTTTGGCATATAAATAATTGTGCAGGTGCACAAAAACAGACGCAGGGGGGAAAAAGGGGATTACAGGCGGATGTGGCGCGGGGTGCCGTTGACGTAGACGGGTGTCACCTCGTCCAGGATCAGCGGGCGGGCGTATTCTTCAAACGCCGCAGTCACCTGCATACCGTCGGGGGTGATCCAGTCCAGCGGTACCTTCTTTTCAAGGTTTGCCACCTGCTGCACATCCACCGATTCGGTGATGCACTGGTAGGGATAAGCGGAGATGCGCTTGAGGGCGATCATGCGGCCGCTCTCACCTGCAAAGGCTGCTGCTGCGGCAGCGCCGCCTACGGCGTAGGCCTCGTTCACATCCGTGCGGCTGGCCAAGTGGCTTGCGCAGCGCTGCAGGGTGGAGAATTCAATGGCACGGCTCTTGCAGTTCAGCTTGTCATGGATGAGGTCGGAGAGGTAGCGGCTGGTACCGCTGAGCACAGCCTTATGGCCAAAGGCGTCCAGCTGGCCGGCGGTGGAGACCAGATCACACAGATAAGTGCCGTCGGCGGTCTTCACGCCCTCGCTGGCTGCGATAATGACATTGGGTTTGATCCGCTGCAGCTCGTCCACCCGGGCAAGGAACTTTTCCTGATCGAAGGGCACTTCCGGCAGCAGGATCAGGTCAGGGCCTTCACAGTCGTCGCCGCCGGCAAGGCAGGCCGCACCGGCCAGCCAGCCAGCGTGGCGGCCCATGATCTCGGCCACGGTCACGCTGCGGATGTCATACACGGACGAATCGCGGATGACCTCTTTCAGGATCGTAGCGATATACTTTGCCGCAGAGCCATAACCGGGGGTGTGGTCGGTGAGGCAAAGGTCGTTGTCGATGGTCTTGGGTACGCCGATGAACCGCACGCTGCTGCCCACACGGTCGCCGTAGCGGGAAAGCTTTGCAATGGTGTCCATGGAGTCGTTGCCGCCGATGTAGAACACCGCGCAGATATCGTACTTGTCAAACAGGGTGAACAGCTTGATGAACGGAGTGGAATCCACATCCGGGTCGGGCAGCTTATAGCGGCAGCTGCCCAGATAGCTGGACGGGGTGCGCTTGAGCAGCTCAATGCTCATGCGGTCATCCAGCAGGACGTTCAGCTCCAGCATTTCTTCCTTGAGCAGACCTTCGATGCCGTATTTCATGCCGTACACTTTGTCTGCACCCAGGCTGCAGGCGGCTTTGTATACGCCTGCAAGGCTGGAGTTGATCACGGCGGTAGGGCCGCCGCTCTGACCAATGATCACGTTCCTGGCCATGAGAACCTCCTTTGAAAATTACCATTCTTATCATTGCGCATCCGCTGCAGTTTTGTTTTTCGCGCCGCCATGGGTAGATCGGCCTTTGAGCCCTGCACTGCCCGCAGACCGGGCCGACACGCAGACTGGAACTGCAACTGATACAAAAAAGATGCAGCATGTTTATTGGCTTTTTGTAAAATGCGCAAAATCTGCTGCAACTCTATTGTACCTGTTTTAGCTGTTGTATGCAAGACCCAATCGGTTGCACAGGCAAAAAAATTATGATAAAATAAACTGGCATACACAAAGCCAGGCTGTGCGGCCTGCGCTTTGTGCAGGAGAAACTCAGAAAGCTGGAAAAAACCATGGGCATTTCACACGAATATCATTCCGCATCCCACGGACGCAGGAGCAGCCGCATCAGCGGCAAGCTGCGGCTGGTGGGTGTGTTTATCGCTATTTTGCTGCTGGCCTACGCCATCACGGCCATTTTGGAACACGGCGCTGCAGGCACTACCGAAGAGACCCCGGAGGTGAACGCCAGCGGCATTGCGGAGAATATTCTGGCTCCGCTGCCCATGCAGGGCGAGGCGGATAGTGCAAGCACCGCAGAGGACGGCGGCAGCGGTGCACAGGCCGCAACGCTGGAAGCCTTTGGCCCGGCAAGGCAGAGTGAGGGTGCTTATGCCGTAAAAGCTTACGATGCCAGCGTGATCCGCCAGCCCAGCTGCGGACAGGTAGACCTGAGCTACTTCTCGGATGCGGCATTTCTGGGCGACAGCCTGACAGTGGGCTTCTCGGATTATCAGATCAATCTGGGCGGCGCACTGATCTGCGGCTATACCGGCGTCGGCCCGGATGCCATCGTGAACCGCAGTGCCGTCAAGAGCTCCACACGCGGGCAGGAGATCGCGCTGGATGTACTGGCCGCCGCCCAGCCGAAAAAGCTGTATATCCTGCTGGGCACCAACACCCTTACCACGCTGGGCGCGTCTGACCGTTTCCTTGCTTACTACGGCCAAATGCTGGACGACCTGCGCCAGACCCTTGGCGATGACTGCGTGATCTATGTGCAGTCCATTCCGCCGGTGCGGCCGGAAGCAGCTGCCGAAAAGCCGGGCCTTGCCTCGGATGTGCTGCGCGGCGTGAACGAGCAGCTGGCTCAGCTGGCGGCAAGCAAGGGCTGTGTCTACCTTGACCTGTGGGAAGCTCTGGCTGACGGAGAAGGCAATCTGAAAGAAATGCTTGCCGCCCCGGACGGCGTGCATCTCTCTGCGGGCAACGGCTACGGTGCATGGGTCACCTACCTGCGCAACCACGCAAAGTACAGCGCTGATAATTCCTGGACGATGGGAAGCATTTACAGCGCGCAGTAACTTATAAGTAAAAGAGAAAGGCTCTGCGAAAATTCCGCAGAGCCTTTCTCTTTTATTCTTGTTTCTCTAATTCCAACAGATATTGCTTCATCTCCACGCCATAGGCATAGCCGGTAAGCTTTCCGCTGCTGCCCACCACCCGGTGGCAGGGCTGGATGATGGCAATAGGGTTGCAGTGACACGCTCCGCCCACGGCCCGGCTGGCCTTTGGCTTGCCAATGGCGACGGCAAGCTGGCCGTAGGTACGCGTTTCACCGTAGGGAATCTTGTTCATCTCGGCCCAGACGGCCTTCTGGAAAGCTGTGCCTTTTGGAGCCAGCGGCAGGTCAAACTCCCTCCGCGCTCCGGCAAAATATTCGTTCAGCTGCTCTTCGGCCTCCTGTAGAAGGGACGTCTCGCACACCTTGCGGGGCAGAGGTTCCAGCTCCGGCACGCCGTCCGGGCAGAGGGTGAGCCCGCAGATCGCATCGTCTTCTTCCTCCAGCCGGAAGGTGCCGAGGATGCTGTTTACATACCAGACGTTCAAAAGTTACCGCTTCCTTTCCTGCGAGTTTGTGTTATACTGAGCTTATACTAGCACAAAAACGCTTGCAGTGAAAGGGGCGGTTTTTCTTTATGGTACAGGCATTGGAAGATATCATTGCCAAAAGCAGCAGCATCGTGTTTTTCGGCGGGGCGGGCGTCTCCACTGAGAGCGGTATCCCGGATTTCCGCAGTGTGGACGGGCTTTACCATCAGAAGTACGCCTACCCGCCGGAAACCATTCTGAGCCACACCTTCTGGGAGGAAAACCCGGAAGAGTTCTACCGCTTTTACCGTGATAAGCTCATCGTGAAAGGTGCAAAGCCCAACGCGGCCCACCTGCGGCTGGCCAGACTCGAGCGGGAAGGCAAGCTGAAGGCCGTTGTCACCCAGAACATCGACGGTCTGCATCAGGCGGCGGGCAGCAAGACGGTGTACGAGCTGCACGGCAGCACCCTGCGCAACTACTGCACCCGCTGCGGCAAATTCTACGATATCGACTTTATCGCAGATTCCACCGGCGTGCCCCGATGCACCGAGTGCGGCGGCATCGTCAAGCCGGATGTGGTGCTTTACGAAGAGGGGCTGGATGAGGAAGTGCTGTCCGGTGCAGTGAACGCCATCCGCCATGCGGATACCCTTATCATCGGCGGCACCAGCCTTGTGGTGTACCCGGCGGCAGGGCTTATCCGGTACTTCCGGGGCGACCATTTGGTGGTCATCAACATGCAGCCCACTGGGGCGGATGCCGAGGCCGACCTGTGCATTGCAAAGCCCATCGGGCAGGTGCTCAGCGAGGACGTAAAGCTGGACTGACGCTGCTTGATTTCGCGCTGATTTTTGCCCGCATTCTGGTATGGTAGACCCATATTGAAAAGAATGGGGGAAACCAAATGATCCAGGTTTGTGACCCGCCGCGCACGCGGCAGGTACGGCGGCTTTCGGCCGAAGAGTTTTGTCTGCTGGCCCGCAATGAGGTGAGCAGTATCTACCGCCCGCACAGCGAAGTGATGCGGATGCTGACGGTAGGCGAGGTGTGGGGCGTATGCGCGGCGCGGGGCGTGCCCACGGCGGGATGCGTCCTGCTGCCCATGGATGCCGACACCGCCGCAGCCGGGGCACTGCGCCGCTTTCTGGGCTGGAGCCGCACCATGGGCGGATATTTTCTTACGCCGCCTATCGGCGCAGCAGAGGATCTTCCGGTTCTGCTGTCTGCGGCTGCGCTCCGGCAGAAGAACCTTGCCCGCAGCCACCCGCGCTGGGCAGTGGCTGAGTGCACCGCAGGGGAAACGGTACCGCAGTATCTCCGGCAGGGGTTTGCCCTGCGCGCTATCCGCCCGCTGGACAGTCTTGCACCTTGCTTTTTGTTACAGGCAGGATGCCTGCCACAAAATGTGCCGCCGGTGTGGGTGCCGCTGGAAGACCGGGCGCACCTTGCACGGTGGCTGGCCCGGGGTTATGCGGCGCTGGAAAGCCGGGTGTACCCGCAGGGGCAGGGCACGGCGCTTGCGCTTTATCCGCTATGAGAAGAAAGAGAGGATGTTTAAATGAAAGCAGTGATTCTGGAAGATTACGCCATACAGGCAGGCGACCTGGACTGGTCAGGTGTGGAAGCGCTGGTGCCCGGTGCTGTGCGCTACGGGCGCACGGCTCCAGAGGAAATTGTGCCGCGCATCGGAGATGCCGAGGTGGTGTTTCTGAACAAATGCCGCATCAGTGAAGAGACGCTGCAGAAATGCCCGCAGGTGAAATGGATCGGCATTATTGCCACCGGCACGGATAACCTCGACCTCGCGGCCTGCCGCCGCCATGGCGTGGATGTGGCGAATGTGCCGGGCTACTCTACTTACAGCGTGGCACAAATGACTTTCAGCCTGCTGCTGGCGATCTGTCAGTGCGCTGACCGGTATGACCGCCTTGTGCAGGACGGCCAATGGCGTACCGAGGACGCAGCAGCATACCGCCTGCTGCCGCAGGTGGAGCTGCTGGGCAAGACCTTTGGCGTTTACGGCTACGGCAGCATTGGCCGCCAGACCGCCCGCATTGCCAAAGCCTTTGGCATGAAGGTGCTGGTGTGCACCCGCACGGTGCGCCCGGAATACGCCGCCGACGGCGTGGAGTTCGTGGATTTTGACACCCTGCTGACCCGCAGTGATGTGCTCAGCCTGCACTGTCCGGCTACCCCGGCCACAAAGGGACTTATCAACGCACAGAACCTTGCCAAAGCAAAGCCCGGCATGATCCTGCTGAACACTGCCCGCGGCGCATTGGTGGATGAAGCTGCCGTGGCGGATGCACTGCAGCATGGCACCCTCGGCTTTTACGGTGCAGACGCCTTTGATACTGAGCCGCTGCCGCAGGAAAGCCCGCTGCGCGGCCTGCCAAATGCCCTGCTGACGCCGCACATTGCATGGGCTACCAATGAGGCCCTGCAGCGGCTGATGGACATTACTACTAACAATTTGCGCACCTGGCTGGATGGCAGGGGAGAAAATATTGTGAATCGATAAAAGTTTTCACCCGCCAGATTGGCAAGTGAAAAAAAGATAGAAAGTTATTATAACTTGAATTATTTGTCAGGTGAACAAAAAAGAACGTACAAATGTTTGAAAGCGTGACTTGCCAGTTTGGCGGCTCACGGCTTCTTTCTGGCGGGAAGGACTGTTTTTTGGTGACTTGCCAAACTACCTGTGCATCATAGAGCCTATCTGGCAAGTGTGGCCGATGAACAAACAAAAGCGGGGCGACCGAAGTCGTCCCGCTTTTGCTGTATCTGAAATTATCAGTTCAGGATGCCGCTTTCTTTGATGGATTTCACCGCGTCAGCGATGCGCTCCGGCGGCAGGGTAAGCGCAAAGCGCACATAGCCTTCGCCCAGAGGACCGAAGCTGGAACCCGGAGTGCACAGCACACCGCTCTTTTCCACGAGGTCAAGGCAGAAATCCATGCTCTTTGCGTACTTTTCCGGGATGGGGGCCCACACGAACATGCTGCCGTGGCTGTCCGGCACATTCCAGCCGATGGAACGCAGACCGCCGCACAAAGCGTCGCGGCGCTGCTGATACAGGCCGCACTGCTCTTTGACCATATCCAGCGGGCCGGTCAGGGCGGCGATAGCGGCTTTCTGAACGGGCAGGAACATGCCAAAGTCGATCTGGCCGCGCAGCTTCTTGAAGGCAGCTACCACGTCTCTGCGGCCCACAAGGAAGCTGATGCGTGCACCGGTGACATTGAAGCTCTTGGACAGGCTGAAGAATTCCACGCCCACATCCATGGCACCGGGCGTATTGAAAAAGCTGTTGCCCACGGCACCGTCAAAGATGATGTCGCTGTAGGCGTTGTCGTGGATGATGAGAATGTCATACTTCTTGGCAAAGGCCACCAGCTCCGCGTACAGTTCCGGCGTGCCCACGCTGCCCACCGGGTTTGCGGGCAGGGAGACGATCATATACTTTGCCTTGCGGGCCACATCCTCGGGGATGTCCTTGACGTAAGGCAGGAAGCCATGCTCCCTGGTCAGCGGGTAATACCAGGGCTTTGCACCGCCCAGCAGACTGCCCGCGATGAACACCGGGTAGCAGGGGGTGGGCAGCAGCACCGTGTCGCCCTCGTCGCACAGCACCATGCCGATGTGGCCCACGCCCTCCTGACTGCCCGCGCAGCTGGCCACCTGATCCGGGGTGATCTCCACGCCAAAGCGGCGCTTGTAGTAACCGCACACGGCTTCCAGCATCTCAGGCGTATCGCGCAGGCTGTACTTCCAGTTCTGCGGGTCAGCAGCTGCGTCCATCATGGCTTTGCGGATGTGCTCGGCAGGAGCAAAATCCGGCGTGCCGACGCTCAGGTTATAAATGGTGCGGCCCTGTGCTTCCAGAGCTACCTTGCGTTCGTTCAGTGCGGCAAAGATCTCATCGCCGAACAAGTCCAGTCGTTTGGAAAACTGCATATTCCTGATACCCCTCTTGTGAAATTCCTCTTGATTTTGACATGAATCAATTTTAACAATAGGGCTATTTTAGCACTTTTTCCCATTTCATGCAATGAAAAGGGCGGATGGGGGAGAAAGTTTCAACTTTGAAAGTTGGGAAAGAAAACAAATTTACGGGTGGGTTCCCGCGCAGAGCGTTTTCGCGTTGGGCAGGTTATATGCCTTTTATAAAATTGCTCGCCGCCGGACATGTTCTCTTTTGCCGCACAAAAGAGAACCAGAAAAGCGCGGCGGTGCCCGCAGGGCATGAAAGCCCCAGTGGGGCTTTTAAGCCGCAGCCCGGTTTGCAAAGCAAATGCTGCGTGTTCAGCGCAGCAAGGACACAGCGATTTCGATGCGCTGGATCCACGAGAAAGGGGCTGCACGCCCCTTTCAGACCCCAAAGAAGAAGGGCTCCATGCAAAAAAGCTAGCGCTGCGCTCCACGCTTTTTTGCGTTCCGCCGATTTGAGTTTATCAGTCGATCGTTGTTTTCGTCCGCCCCACACCCAGCACAGCGGTGGAGATCTTTTTCCAGCTGTTGCAGCCGCACACGCCGTCTACGGAAAGGCTCGTGCGCCGCTGATAGCCCCGCAAAGCTTCCTCCGTCCGGGCACCGAACACGCCGTCGATGCGGCTGCCGGTCTGATAGCCCAGCGTGGAAAGCGCATCCTGTAAAATCATCACGTAGCAGCCCCGGCTGCCGCGCCGCAGGGTGGGATACCCGGCGGTGGTGCCGCTGCAGGCGGGCGTGCCGTAGCGGCGGTCCATGTGCACCCAGGTAGGGGTCTGGCTCAAGGGCTCCACATAGCCCCAAGCCCCGGTGTTCCGGGCGGCGTTGTAGATGGCGGTGCGCTCGGTCTGGGAAAGGCTCTGGCCCACATCAAAGGAGACGCCCGCGTAGTGCTGGCTTCGGGTACCGTGGCCGCCCTCCCAGATACGGCGGAAAGCGTACCCTACCGGGATGCTCTTGCCGTATTTGCGGCGGGTCAGGTTCCACGCTTCCATGGCGGCAATGGTCGTCCAGAGGGTGGGGCTGGCAGATTTGCCCCGGAATTCCCGCACCCGCAGAGTGGTGCCAGTGCTGTAGGGCATAGGGTCGTTCTCGTTGAGGCTTGCATAGGTGTACACCTTGTTCTCATAGGCGTCGTAGATCAAAAGCCGTGCCATAGCTCATTCCTCCCTCGCGCAGCGCTCGCAGCTCTGGGCCTGCAGAACTGCCCATGTCTCACGGTTTACAGTGCCGTTCACCTGCAGGCCGGCCCGCTGCTGGGTCAGCTTGACAGCGGCTGTCTCCTCCGGGCCAAAACGACTGTTCTCGGTCACATAGCTCTCGCCGCAGTACAGGCTCGACCGGCCGTTCAGCCATGTCTCGATCTGTGCCACGTCCGGCCCCACGCTGCCTTCGCTGCTGGCCCGGCCCGGGTAATCGAGGCCCTGCTCGGCGTCGCGGTCGGGGTTGGGCGTCTCGGCGGCAAGCTGCAGGCTCAGCGCTTCCACCGCCGTCCATGTTTCGGCATCTGCAATGCCGGTCTCCGGCAGGTTCAGAAGTTCCTGAGCACTGCGGGTGGCGGCAGCAGTTTCTTCCGTGTACTGGTCGGAGAGGGGCGGGTTCTCCACGCTGTCAAAGTAGTAGGCGATGCGCTGCAGCAGAATGGTATAATACAGCACTGCACTGCCGGAAGAGCCCACCGTCAGCGGTGCGCCGGGGTAGGGCAGGCGTTCCAGCGTGACCACCGGCCCGGACGTGCGCAGGGTGGATGCCTTGCCGTACAGGCTGTCCCATGTGGCGCGGCCTACGATGCCGTCCACGGTCAGCCCGGCGTAGCGCTGGTAGGCCCGCACGGCGGCCTCGGTAGATGCACCGAACTGTCCGTCGATGCCAATGGCCGGAATGCTGCTCTCGTAGGCGCTCATGAGGTAGAGGTAGAACTGCAGCTCCCGCACTGCCGTGCCGGAAGAGCCGTTGCGCAGCACGCCCGGGTACTCTCCGGGGCGCAGGGAAGAAGAGAGCAGCTTGTTGGCGATGTCGTTGTACACCTCGTAGAGCTTGTTCCATGTGGTGCGGCCTACCACGCCGTCGCTGGTCAGGCCGAAGTAGGTCTGGAACCGCCTGACTGCAGCGGCGGTGGCAGCGCCGAACCTGCCGTCCACTGTGACGTTGCTCAGGCTGGAGTACACCGTGCGTGCGATCTTGAGCCAGAACTGCACCAGCCGCACATTCTGCCCGCTGTCGCCCTGCCGCAGGGCAGTGCCCGGGTAGGCATTGGGTGTGCCGTTGTCGGACTGAATGCTGCGGAACTGGTCGTACAGCTCTGTCCATGTGTTACGGCCCACCACACCGTCCACGGTCAGGCCATATTTGCGCTGGAAGGCCCGCACTGCCGCAGCTGTGCCGCTGCCGAACACGCCGTCCACCGTCACCGAGGGAATGGAAGAGTCGTACTGGGCCAGCGTGTTCAGCCAGAACTGCATCTGCTCCACGGAACTGCCGGTGGAGCCGGTGCGCAGCACCGTACCGCCCCATGTGCCGTCCGAGAGGGTGCCGCTGGAAGTTTCGCCTTCGCTGGTCAGCTCGGCAAGATCTTTCACCGATACATAGATATAGCTGATCTTGTACCATGTCTGCCGCCC
>ERZ808246.2872-NODE-2872-length-10266-cov-4.722064_pt1 | contig 10266 bp, 9 predicted proteins | sample MGYA00521083_ERZ808246 | MGnify/ENA primary metagenome ERZ808246 (study PRJEB31516, sample SAMN03275577) | gut metagenome | biome: mammalia-associated habitat; material: feces | host: Papio cynocephalus | place: Kenya | collected 2012-07-07 ... | reverse complement strand
AGCGGACGAAGCCCTTCTGCCTTAAATCGCTCGGCAACTGCGCGGATATGCGCCGGGTCCGTCATATCAAAAGCCTCATCCTCCGGCAGGCGCACGACTGCGTGCCGCACGCCCACCTGCTTTGCAAGCTGCCAGGCGAGGCTGGGTTCACTCAGAAAATAGTCGGTCAGAATCATGCCAAAGCGTTCCTTTCCTGGTTCCAGATTTACAAATGAGTATACCTGCCCATCCAGGCTGCGTCAAAACTTTTCATATCCTGAAATTCCTTGACAGCAGCGTATCGCACAGGCTATGCTGAAGCTACGCTTCAAAGCGTAGGCGGTGATTGATCTCGCGCGTACCCTTTTGCAGAATGTCGATGACGCGCCGGTTTTCCTGCTCCGTCACGCAGTCGCCCGGTACGCGGGGGATGAACAGACCGATCGCTGCGCCGACGCCGCGTTGGTTTGTGATGTAGGTGGCGTATTTGCTCTCGCCGAAACCCTCGGGCGAAATCTCGTCCACACGCAGGCAGCTGAGCTTTTCTACCGCGTCCAGCTCCTGCAGCAGCTTCGGCAGCGTATCAACGCCGGACCAGCTGCCCTCGTCCGGCAGACCGATGCTTCCGGCAAGCTCTGCTACGGCGGCAGGCGCCATGTGCGAAAGCAGGACCCGACCCGTTGCCGAGGCGTAGATGTTGCCCAGAAACAGATCGCCGCGCTCATGGAACTTGCCGCCGTCCTGTTCGGAGTAGCTGATCACGAATTTTTCGTGATTCTCCAGAATTGCGAGCAGCGCCGTGTAGCCGCTCTGGCGGTGAATCCAGCGCAGAATCGGGTTGCTGATTTGCAGCAGCTCCTGATGGAACGTGCGGTAACGGGTGAGATAGAACGTGCTGGCGCCGAGGACATAGCCCTTGCTCTGGGAGACCTGACGCAGAAAGCCGCGCTCCGCCATTGTTTCGATCAGGTGAAAGCAGGTGCTTTTGTTAAGCCCCGTTTTTTTGGAAATCTGGCGAAGGGGAACAGGCTCACCCTTTCCGTTGGCGACGATGGTCAGAATATCCAGCGCGCGGTCGACAGACTGAATCATAAGGCAGGACCCTTTCCGAAAAAGCTCCACCGCGACACGGCGGAAGCATTCCTGAAATCAAAGGAGGATTTTTTATGGAGTATACGATTGCATCCGGCGCGCTGCGCGCCGTGGTATCCGACCGGGGCGCAGAGCTCCTGCGCCTGATACAGACGAAAAGCGGAAGAGAACTTCTATGGAGCGGAAATCCGGCATATTGGGCGGAGCATGCGCCGGTGCTGTTCCCGATGATCGGGCGGTGCCGGGAGGACCGGTATCTTGTAAACGGCGAAAGCTATACGATGGGGCTTCACGGTTTTTCGCGCGAGCGCATTTTCTCCTGCGTGAAAAAAGAGGTTCGCGCGATTGAGCTGACCCTGATAGACACACCGCAGACGCGCGCCCGCTATCCATTTTCGTTCCGGTTTACGGTGCGATATGCGCTTGAGGGCGCGGCGCTCCATGTGACCTACCGGACGGAAAACCGCGGGAAAGAGACAATGTACTTTGCCGTGGGCGGACATCCCGGCTTTTCGCTGCCGATGGGCGATCATGTCCCATTTGATCGGCACTTTGCGGTGTTTTCCGGGCAGCCGGAGGAGGTCGTGATTGCGCCCAAATGTATGCGGACCGGAGAAATCCGACCGTTCCCGCTGGAAAACGGAACGCTTCGGCTGAGGCACAGCCTGTTTGACCAGAGCGCGCGGATTCTGCAAAATGCAGGCGATACCGTTCGCCTGGCAGCAGAGGGCGGCGCGTATGCGCTGGAAATCCGGACGGAGCGTATGCCATATCTCGGACTTTGGCACACACTGAGAACCGACGCGCCGTTCGTCTGCATCGAGCCGTGGAGTTCGCTCCCCGGCGCATACGGCGCGGTGGAGGAAATCTCCCAAAGACAGGATCTGATTGCCCTTACGCCTGGAAAGACGGACGAGCGTGGCTGGCGCGTTGCGGTAATCTGACGCTCAGCGGTTGCGGTATTCCTTTGGGGAGAAGGATGTGATTTTTTTGAAGGCGCGGTTGAAGTTCGTGCTGTTATTGAAGCCGCACTGGAACGCAATATCCAGCACCGACTGGTCCGTGCTGGACAGAAGCGTCTGCGCCATATCGATGCGGCGAGAGATGATGTAGTCCCAGGTGGAAAAGCCGTTGACGGATTTGAAAAGCTGCGAGAAATACGACGGGCTCATTTTCGCGATGGCGGCAAGCTCGTCGAGCTTCATGGGCTCACTGAGATGGTTGTTGATGTATTCCATTACAGTTTCCAGCCGCGCGAGGGTGTCGCGCTTGACGCTCAGGCGCGTTTTTATCTGCTCGAGATCCTGCTCGGGGTACTGGCGGATGATCAGAATCAGAATTTCAATGAGATTCATCTTGATCATCAGCGGATACTCGGGCTTTTTTTCCTGAAATTCCGCCTCAATCAGATGGATCAGCTTGCGCACGCGCGCGGTCATGGCGCTGCCGCGCGGCAGGAGATTTTCAAAGCTGCGGTTCTGCTCGGAAAAAACATACATATAACGCATATCGAAGATGGCGTCGCTCGGAGACCAGATGAATTCCGGCGAGAAATGAAGTCCCACGCACTCGAGGTCGTGGTCGGAGTCGATGTTGGTTACATAATGCTCCTCGTTGCTGCGGAACAGGAAAACGTCGCCCGGGCGGATGCTGTACTCCCGGTCGCGCAGGGTATAGGTTCCGTAGAAGTCTTCAAACAGCCCCAGCTCCAGCGACGGGTGGGAATGATGAATCAGTGGTCGATGTTCCGGCGAGACGCGGTTGCGGTAGAGCCTGATATTTTGCGCGCGCGGCCCGGAAGAGGGAAGAACGGTTTCATAAAAGGTCATAATGGCACCTCGTAGTATCTTTTGACGCGTCGGAACAGGAAAAGCTGGAAGCGGCCTGCAGGCGCTGCAACTATTATACTATAACAATTTTTTGGTTTCTAGAACTATTTTACGATTTTTTATAAAACCCTACCGGATTATTGTTGCAGAAACAGGAAATGGATACAGAAAACAGCATCCGGCAGAATTTCCAGCACCGTGTTTCAAAAGAGTATGAATATTGCCGGAAAATATGGGAAAATCAGAGAGAATACACGGAGATCGGTCAAAAAATCGGAGAAAATCACTGCGTGAAACAGATCCGAAAAGCAAGGAGTTTTCAATATCAACAAAAATCGACCTCTCTTTTCGTGCAATTTATGAAGTAAAAACCATAAAATTGTTTGCAAAATATGTTGGATATTTAATGAAATATTCTCCACGTTCCAGTAAAATAAAATCACGCTGAGGGGGACAACCCCATAGGTAAAAATAATGAAGAAAGCTGGATAGGATTATGAAAAAGTTCATCGCATTGCTTCTGGCAGCGCTGCTTTGCCTGTCGATGCTGAGCGCGTGCAGCACCAAAGCAGAAACTGCCGCGGACGAGCCCGCCAAGACGGACGCTTCCGCCGCTGAAGAAACCAAGACAGAAGAAACTGCCGAAGAGCCCAAGACCGAAGAGACTGCGTCCGACGACAAGGTCAAGTGCTTCCTTGTCTCCCCGCTGATCGGCGGCTCCGCCTGGGGCAACTGCCAGAAGGGCTTTGAAGAAGCAGCCGCAGCCGAGGGCTGGGATTACACCTACCTCGGACCGGTCACGACCGCCAACACCACCGAGATGGTCGAGCTTTGCGAGACCGCACTTTCCAACGGTGCAGACATCATCATCGGCAACTGGAACGACCAGGAAGCGTTCAACGACGTTGTTGACCGCGCGCTGGAAAAGGGCGTGACGCTCGTCGGCATCAACTACTCGCTGCCCGGCCGCTGCGAGGTCTACACCGGCATCGACCCCGTTGAGCTCGGCAACATTCAGGCAGAGACGCTCGTACAGAATATGCCCGAGGACGAGCCCATCAATGTCGTGTATATGCAGCCCAAGCTCAGCTCCCAATCGCACAACATCAACTATCAGTCCTTCTGCGACAAGCTCGCCGAGCTTCGCCCGGACGCAGTCGTCGTCTCGCAGGAAGAATCCACTTCTGATACCCAGGTCGTCTATGAGAAGTTCTCCGCTCTGCTGCTGGCACACCCGGAGATCAATGCGTTTGTTGCTGACTGCTCCATGGCAGCCGTCGGCGCGGCAACGCTCGTAGAGGAAAGAGGGCTTCAGGACTCGATGTATGTCCAGGGCATCGACGGCGGCGCAGAGATCCTGACGTATGTTTTGTCCGGCGCTGCGGACTGCACCATCATCCAGGACTGGCTCTCCGTCGGTCGGACCGCTGTTTCCCTGGCAAAGACCCTCTATGAGGGCGGCACGGTAGAAGGCTTCTCCGGCTGCGGCGCATACGCGCTGTATGCCGACGGCGTGCAGGCATACGCCGATCAGGAAGGTATTCCGCTGGATTGATCGCACCCCATTTGTCCGTTCACTGATAAATAGCATGAAGGACCGTTCCGGGCTCAAGCATCCCCATCGACCCGGATCGGTCCTTCTTTGGAGGAAGAACCGAATGAATAACAAAAAGAAACTCATGCGCGCGATCATGTCGCACAACGAGCTGGGCGCGCTCATTCCGCTGGCGCTGATTCTGATCATCGTCGCATTCGTCAATCCGAACTTCTTTGGTGCGGCAAACCTCATCGACATTCTCCGCACCGCAAGCTTTTCCTTCTTCATCGGCGTGCCGCTGACGTATCTGCTCACGGCAAGCGGCATGGACCTGTCGGTCGGCTCGACGCTGTCTCTTGCCGGCGTCATCGTCGCGTATGCCATCGCAGGTGGCTGGAATATGTGGCTGGCAATTCTCGCCGCGCTGCTCGTCGGCGCACTGGTTGGCTGGGTCAACGGCGTGATTATCGTCCGCTTCGGTCAGCCCGCGTTTATCATTACGCTCGGTATGCAATACATTCTCAGCGGCATCGCGCTTCTTTGGACGGGCGGTCTTGCCGTCTCCGGCATGAATGCGGAGTTCAAGGCGCTCGGTCAGACGTATCTGTTTGATACCATTCCTGTTCCGATTCTCTATGCCCTGATCATCGGCGCTGCGGGCTACATCATTCTGAACCGGTCGAAGTTCGGCCGCTCCATTGCAGCCATCGGCGGCAACCCCGAGACGGCGTACCTCGCGGGTATCCCCGTCGTCAGAAGAAGAATTCTGGTCTATGTCGCAGTTGGTTTGTTCTCCGCATTTACCGGCGTTATCTGGGCAGCACGCTTTGCCTCCGGCATCCCCGGCGCGGGCGACGGTGTGAATCTGAAGATCATGGCGGCGGTTATCATCGGCGGCACCAGTCCCGCGGGCGGCTCGGGCACCATCGCCGGCACCGCCATCGGCTGCATCCTGCTTGCAACCATCACGAACTTCCTGATTCTTGTCGGCATTCCAAGCACCGCACAGACGCTGATTTTGGCTTGATTCTGATTCTCTCGATGTTCATCGACAAGTACCGCCGGGCCGTTCTCAGCGGCAAATAAGCTGGAAGCCGGAACATATTTGCAGAGAAGAAGGAGGCTAAATCATTGGCTGAACATATTTTGGAAATGCGCCATGTCACCAAACGTTTTCCCGGCGTTCTGGCATTGAGCGACGTCTCCATCGAATTGAATGCCGGAGAGGTTCTGGCGATCTGCGGCGAAAACGGCGCAGGCAAGTCCACTCTTATGAAGGTTCTCAGCGGCAGCTATACCTCGAAGGAGTATGAGGGCGAGATCTGGTTCGACGGAGAAAAGGTACACAACATGAGCGTCCATACCGCGCGTTCGCTCGGTATTGAGATGATCTATCAGGAAATCAACGCCATGCTCGACGGCACGATCGAAGAGAACCTCTTCGTCGGAAACCTTCCGGGAAAGGGCGCGATGGTCGATTATAAAACGCTCGACGAAAAAACGCAGGAGGTTCTCGACGAGCTTGAAATCAACGTCGGTCCGCGCTCACTGGCAAGACCCTTAAACAGCGGGCAGCTGCAGATGCTCGCCATCATGCGCGCCGTGATTCGAAATCCCCGCGTGCTGGTTCTTGACGAGCCGACCTCCGCGCTGACGGACAAAGAGGTGGACAAGCTCTTTTCTATCATCCGCCGCCTGCGCGAACAGGGCGTTGCCTGCGTCTACATCAGCCACAAGCTCGACGAGGTCTTTGAAATTGCCGACCGTGTGACGGTCATGCGCGACGGACACGTGATTTCCACGCGCAAAATTTCTGAGACGAACAACGACCGATTGGTCGAAGAGATGGTCGGCAGAAAGATGGACAGCATGTATCCAGGCGGACGATTCCATGCCTCCGACGAGGTCGTCATGAAGGTCACGGATCTGACCGTGCCGCATCCGTCGATTGTGGACAAGAACATTGTGGAAAACATTTCCTTCGAGCTTCACAAGGGCGAGATTCTGGGTCTGGGCGGTCTGGTCGGAGCAGGTCGAAGCGAGTGCCTCGGCGCCATCTTCGGGCAGATCACAACTGGCGTTACCAAGAACGTCGAGCTGTTCGGAAAGAGCGTTAAAATCCGCAGTCCGAAGGACGCTATCGACCAAGGCATCGGCTTTGTTACCGAGGAGCGCAAGAAGTCCGGTTTCGTCTGGATCCTGAGCATCCTCAAAAATCTCACGCTCGCCTGCCTCAAGGACATTCCCGGTAAATTCCTCATTGACAAAAAAGCAGAGGAAAAGACCGCAAAAGTCATCTTTGACCGCCTGCGCGTCAAGGCACCCAGCATGGACACGCTGATCGTTGCACTTTCAGGCGGCAACCAGCAGAAGGTCGTTCTCGGCAAGTGGCTGCTGACGAATCCCAAGATCCTCTTTATGGACGAACCGACCAAGGGCATCGATGTCGGCGCAAAGGCGGAATTCTACATGATCATGCGCGAGCTGACTGAGCAGGGCGTGTCCATCGTTATGGCGTCGAGCGATATGCCGGAGCTGGTCAATATGTCCGACCGTGTGCTGGTTCTGAGCAGCGGAAAGATTCAGGGTGAGCTGACCGGAGACGAAATCACGCAGGAAAACGTGATGAAGCTTGCCATCAAATAATCACAGGTTTCAAGAAGGAGAAGCACCATGCGTTTTAATAATAAGGAAGACATCATCGCACTGACCCCACTGTGGAAAGGCGAGCGCCTGCCTGACGGCAGACCCAAGGTCGCCGACCGCTATCTCGACGCGCTGGCGGAAATGACGCTCGAGGAGGTCTGGAAGCCGATTTTTGTCAAGGGCTATGAAAATCAGTTTATCTCCATGAAGTCGCTGCACCCGGAATTCCGGGACGATGGCACGCTCAACAAAAAGCTCGTCGGCAGAGCCTTGACCGCGGTTTACGCGCCCACACGCCCGGACTATTTTGACGTCATGATGGAGTCCGCTGCTGAAAACGGCTGGTCCGGCACGCCAAACCAGTGGGTCATCGACAGCCTGCAGGAGCGCGACGTCATTGTCATTGACATGTACGACAAGGTCTTCAAGGGCACCTTCGTCGGCGGCAACCTCACGACTGCCATCAAGAACAAGACCAAGACCGGCGGCGCAGTGATCTGGGGCGGCATCCGCGACATCGAGCAGATGCAGAAGGTCGGCACGCAGGTCTACTACCGCGGCATTGACCCCACGCCCATCCGCGATTTTGTCATGACCGGCTTCAACACACCTGCGCGCCTCGGCGACGGCAGGGAAGCGGCAATCTGCCTGCCGGGCGACATCGTCTACGGCTGCAGCGGCGGCGTGCTGTTCATTCCGCCCCATCTGGTTCCCGAGGTGGTTGACGGCGCGGCAAAGACACAGGTTAAGGATCTGTTCGGCTTCGAAATGATCACCCTCAACAAGTTTACCACCGCGCAGATCGATAAGAACACCTGGACTGAGCCGATGCTCGATCTTCTGATGGAGTTCATCAAGACTGACCCGCGCGCGGAAAAATATCGCGGACTCGACTGGTCGCAGGAATACGACCTTGCCCGCAACGGCGACCCGAACGACACGCAGTCGTCGCTTTGATTGCACAACGTGCCCCGCAGCGCAAGCAGTTTGCGCTGCGGGGCAGACCGATGAATATGGGAGATACAGGCTATGTTCAATCTCAATGGAAAAAAGGCGCTGGTGACCGGCTCGTCGCAGGGCATCGGTAAAGCAATTGCCGCATGCCTCGCGGAAAACGGCTGTGAGGTCTGGGTGCAGGCATCGAAAAGCTTGGAAAAGGCGCAGGGCGTTGCCGATGAGATTACGGCAAAGGGCGGCTGCGCGCATGCGTGCGCGGCGGATCTGGCAAGGCTTGATGCCGCACAGAAGCTCTACGCGCAGACAGGCGATGTGGATATTCTGATTCTCAATGCGTCCGTGCAGATCCGAAAGCCATGGCAGGAAATTACGCCGGAGGACTTCGATTTGCAAATCACGGTCAACCTCAAGCAGACGCTGCTGCTCATCCAGCGTTATGCGCCGCATATGCTGCAGCAGCATTGGGGACGGATTGTGACCGTCGGCAGCATCCAGCAGGCAAAGCCCCACAAGGACATGCTGGTCTATGCTGCCAGCAAGGACGCACAGTTCAATCTGGTGCGGAATCTGGCAAAGCTGATTTCAGGAGGCGGTGTGACCATCAACAATATGGCGCCCGGCACGATCGTCACCCCGCGCAACAGCGCCGTCCTCGAGGACGCGGCATACCGCGCAGCGTGCGAGCAGGCAGTGCCCTGCGGCAGACTCGGAAAGCCCGAGGACTGCGCGGCGGCAGTGCTGCTGCTCTGCTCGGACGAGGGCGGTTATATCACCGGCGAGAACATCTATTGCGACGGCGGCATGCATCTGTGATATGAAACAGGAGTACACGTTTTGGATTGGGAGCTACCGGGCGGGCGTATGCAAGCTTTCCTTTGAAGAAGACGGGCAGAACGCCCGCGTGACGCTGGAAGCGCCGGTGCGGCGCGTCGGATATCTCGCGCAGCAGGGGAGGACCCTTTACGCGCTGACGGAAAGTCCCGGCGCAAGCGGTCTTCCGGGAGAGCTGACGACCTTTCGGGCTGCGGACGGCGCGCTCATAAAGCGCGCTGCGCGGCAGGATCTGGAGCCGGTGATGCCGCACCTGACGCTGACGGACGGCATGCTCTATGCGTGCAGCTACGGAGTGGGTACGGTGGACGCTGTTTCGCTTCTTCCCGGCGGCATTCCCGGCGCACGGACGCAGACGCTGCGGCTCTATGGTTCCGGTGTGAACCCTGTGCGGCAGACCTGCCCACACCCGCACTCTGTGTGGGTCAGTCCGGACGGGCGGGCGCTTTACGTCTGTGACCTCGGAACGGACACGCTGGAGGTCTTTTCCATCGAAGAAGGCCGGCTTCGCCATCTTCCGGCGGCAAGCGTCCACACTGCGCCCGGCGAGGGCCCACGCCATCTGGCATTTCACCCGGAAGGGAAGAGCTCCTATCTTCTGACGGAGATGGGATACAGCATTTATATACTGGATCTGACGGATTGCCTTACACCCATGCGCATGGGGCGCGTGGATGCGTGCCCAGGGCTGCCGCAGGAGCAGCGCGGCGGCGCGGCAATCCGGGTAAGTCCGGACGGAAAATTCCTTTACTGCTCGAACCGTTCAGACAGCGGCGGCAGAATCGACTGGTTTTCAATCGAAGACCCGATGCACCCGCAGCACGCCGGGACGGTTTCGGACGGTCTTTTCTTCCCGCGCGACTTCGCGCTCAGCCGGGATGGACAGTATCTCGTGAGCGCCGGTCAGCGGGAAGAAACGATCATTCTGTGGAAACGAAACGCGCAGACCGGTGCGCTTTCGAAGCTCCGGACAATCTCAAACGTTCCGGAGCCGGTCTGCGTTCTGGATTGGAAAGAAACATCTTAGGAGATGAAGAATATGAAGGTTTTGGATAGACTCCACAGCTGCGGCGTTGTGCCGGTTGTGGTATTGGACGATGCGAAAAATGCGGTCGCGACGGCAAAGGCTCTGCTGGCAGGCGGTGTGGACGTGATGGAGATCACGTTCCGCACAGCGGCTGCGGCGGATTCCATCCAGGCAGTTGCGGAAAAGTGCCCGGATATGCTTGTTGGCGCGGGCACGGTCATTACGCTCGAGCAGTGCAAACAGGCAGTCGAGTGCGGCGCAAAATTTATCGTATCGCCCGGTTTCGACGAGGAGGTCGTCCGCTGGTGCGTGGAAAACGGCGTTGCCGTGACGCCCGGCTGCGTGACGCCGACGGAGATCATGGCGGC
>ERZ808246.2870-NODE-2870-length-10269-cov-3.721950_pt1 | contig 10269 bp, 11 predicted proteins | sample MGYA00521083_ERZ808246 | MGnify/ENA primary metagenome ERZ808246 (study PRJEB31516, sample SAMN03275577) | gut metagenome | biome: mammalia-associated habitat; material: feces | host: Papio cynocephalus | place: Kenya | collected 2012-07-07 ... | reverse complement strand
GTCTTCGAAAAATTGATTTACAAATATTTGGTAGTGATGAAGAAAATATTTATAAAAACTATATATATGCAAATGAATATATTGTCTCTCCAAACATTTTAGCTAATGAAAAAATTATTCATGCTACTATGATAAGAAATAATTATTTGAAATATAAATATCTTCTTAATCCAATAATTAGAAAAAGATTAGATAATAAGTTTGGTTTTCAAAAATATATATGTATTATTGGTAAAAGTGGTAGTGGTAAATCTAGTCTTGCTGATTATATAGTTAAAAATATTCCTAATTGTATAAGTATAAATATAGATAAAATTGTACATGAATCACATGGGGATGGTTTAGTAAAAGAAAAAATCAAATCTATTGTTAATGGTGATATCTTTGATAAAGATGGAAATATTGATAGAAAAAAATTAGGTGTAATTGTTTTTAATAATAGTAAGCTAAAAGAGAATGTTTATGCAATTACTTGGGATTATGTTGATAATTATATAAAAGATATTTCTAATAAAAATTATAATTATGTAATATTAGATTGGTACAATATAAATAGCAAAAATTATTTTGATATTGCTACTGTAAAAATATTAGTAGAAAGAGATTATGAGTCAAGAAAGATTGATGTTATGAGACGTGATAATGTTTCTTCTGAATATTTTGATTTAAGAGAGAAGAATAGTAATAATTATGAAAATACTAAGTATGACTATAAAGTAAATTATAGTGATAAAAGTGACTTAGAAAAACTAATTAATTGTTTAAAATAAAAAATTATAGTTGGTGCTATAATTTTTTTATTTATTATTTGCTATTTGCTTTTAATTTTTCAATGACTTTAGGCATTTTATCAGTCATATATGTAAATTGATCATTTAATAATTGATATTCAAGTAATTCATCCATTTTACTAATTTGAGGTATACTTTCTTTTTTACTACTTGTTAGAAAAAATTCTCTTAAAAAGTTTTCTTTTGAACAATTTAGACTAATTTTGTTTTTTACTAGTAAATTAACTGCATTTCTTCTTAATTCTTCTTTTTGTTTTAATGTATTTATTATTTCTTTCATTATGAATAGTTGTTCATTTGTATATGAAAATTTCTTTTCTACACATACTTCTAAAGCGTCTATTAAGGACTTTATATCTTCATTACTTAACAATTCTAAATCTATCATATAAGAAATAATATCTAATTTTTTATTAATCATGTCATATCTTTTATAAAATTTATCTTGGTCATATTCAATCCTATTTAAAGAACGTACCCAAAAATCAAATGAAGTCATCCCATTATTAAATGGTTCTAGTGAGAAATCTACTTTCTCATTATGAATGATATTTTCAATTAATTCTAAAGCAAAATATTGCGGATTTGTAGATAAGTTTGTAATAATGTTTTCTTTTTTTTTCCTACCATATTCATCTATTATTGTACTTTCTTTATTAATATTAAAATCTTTTTTTAGATAATTGCATCTTCCAACTAATATCATAAATTTTAATATTTTTAGTGCATTTATATCTGTTTCTTTAGCAAGATAAATTCCTAAATCATCTAAATTGTCTAAATCCTTTGTAACATAGTTTAATGTATCAATTCCGTTTTCTGTTATTATACTCATAAATATCCCCCTTTGATTTATCACATATTATACTTACGTTTTGTTGAAATAGCAAATAAATTTTAATCTATTTATTATATAAAATGTTATATTCTATGAATCATAGATTGATTTTTTTTTAATAATATTTTTAAATATAATTATAAATTAAGGAGACAGTTATGAATTTAGAAAATGTTGGAAAATTTATTAAATATTTAAGAGTAAAAAAGGGTTTAACCCAAGAAGAATTAGCCAATAAAATAAATGTTACAAACAAAGCTATATCAAGATGGGAATGTGGTAATGGTCTTCCAGATACTTCTCTTTTAGAACCATTATCAAAAGAACTCAATATTACTATTTCAGAACTATTAAATGGAGAATATATTAATAATAAAGATTTATTAAAAAATAATACTAAATCAAATGTTTTTTTTAAACACTTAAGTATCAAAAAATTTAATTATAAAAATTTTTATTTAATTCTATTAACAGCTGTAATTTTAGGAATAATTTATTATTTTAATTATAATTTTTATGGATTTGATAATAGCTATTTTATCAAATTAAAGAATAATTTTTCATGTTTGCCATTTAGTAATATTTTAGCTTTAATAATTACAAGAAACTATCTTTTATTTTTTAATAATATTCTTATCAATTGTGTAATAGGTGTATTTATTTCGTTATTTCTTATTATATTTAATGTTTATAAAATTAATTGGTTAATCATTAGTAATTTTCTATTTGAGTTGATAAAATGGATTTTCTTTCTAGCTATATTTGACATAGATGATATTTTTATAAGGATTATCTTTGGATTTCTAATATCACGTGTATATGTATTAATTGAAAAGAGGTGAATTAATTTGAAGTTTAATATTAAGTTACTAACTTTAATTATATCAATTTTTTTATTTAATTGTCTTAATGTAAATGCAATGGAACAAAATATTCAAAATGATTCTATAAATTTTGAAGAAGTTTCACTAGGAACATCTCCAGTAGAACTATATGAAAATCCTGATGATGTATTAAGTGCATCTTATCGTTCCACGTCTAAACCAACTCAATATTGTAATTTAAGTTCTAGGGCATATTCTGGAAATTTAGTTGAAGTAAGAGTAAATTGGTTATATACAAATTATTATTTTTCTCCAAATAGTAGTGGAATAATATTTTTAGACTATAATATAAGTCCATTAAATGTAAGCGGAACAAAAATGCAAATAGGATTATACAATAAAAGTACTGACAGTTTTGTTAAATATTATACTAGTGGCGGTGCTCCAACATCATCATGTTTAAGAGTGGCAGGATTAAATAAGAATCAACACTATGCTTTTGCATTTAAGGCAATTAGAGATCCTAATGCTTATAATGGTGTAAGTGGAACAATTAAAGTATATCAATAATTTTAATTTAGCGTTGGATTGATTTCATGTTTTTATATGATTAAAATAACCATCTGGTAATCTGATGGTTATTTTAAGTGTTTTTATTCATTGTAATTTAATAATATTATTTAATTTGTAAATTAAATATATATATTATGTACTATATTTCATGTGATTATATAATATATTAAAATGAGAAGTTTAATTTAATCATAATCTCTATATGAATAAAATAATATTTTCATTAATTGTTTGATTAATCATTTGTTATGTTATAATTAACTATAATAGGTGGTGATGATTGAAATATGAGAAAGAAAGAGTTTCTTAAGTTAATGGAAGAAGATGAAGATTGGGCACCAGGTTGGGATATTATTGACAATGAGTTTGAAAGGCTTTATCCTAATCAGGTACCAATTCATTATGGTACTAATATGTCTAGTAGAGCAATGTTTGGTGGAAATAATTATTTAGATGGTTATTCTATTTATACGTCACCAAAAGGATATAAACATATTGTTACATATGGTATGACTGAGTTGTATGCTAATGTTGATGAGCTTGGTGGAGAATATAATAAATGGGGCTATGAAATGACTTTTAAAGTTAATGAACCTGATTTAAATAATTGTTTATGGGTAATAGATTTACTAGCTTCTCTTGCTAGATACACTAATACAACAGGTAAATATTTTAAAGCAGGAGAATATATTGCTCTTAGTGGAAAATCTCTTAATCCTAATATTAATTCTTATATTACAGCATTACTTGTTATTAATGATACAGAAGCTCGTAGTCAAAAGGAAACTATATATGGAAGAACAGATTTTTTACAATTTTATGGTATAACAGAAACTGAGTTAATAGCGTTACAAAACAATCCTGAAAGAGTTGGAGAATTGATAAATTTAATAAAAAAGAATAATCCTGATTTTGTAACAGATATGAATAGGGTTAATTCTTATATACAGTGAGGTGTTAATATGGTAGAGGAAATATATACAAGAACAAGTGTTAGAGATTTTTTAGAAAAAGATGTTTCTAATGAATTAATATTAAAAATAATAAAAGCTGGTATGCAATCACCATCTGCTAAGAATCAACAGCCATGGGAGTTTTACATTGTAAAAAATAAAGAATTAATAGAAAAATTGTCATCAACAACACCATATTCAGTATTTTCAAAGAATGCTCCTGTAATTATTGTACCTTGTTACAAAAAAGATTGTATTGAGCCAGATTATTCATTAATAGATTTATCTATTTGTATGGAAAATATGTGGTTAGAAACAGATGCATTAGATTTAGGTGGTTGTATGATTGGTATTGCTCCAATAGAAAAACAAATGAATAGTGTAAAAAGCCTCTTAAATATTGAAGAAAACCTAGAACCATTTTGTCTATTTCCAATAGGGTATCCTTCAAAAAAACATCGTCAACAAAACAGATATAAAGAAGAAAAAATACATTTTATTGACTAATAAAATTGCAAAGAATTTTTGCAATTTTTTTCTTTACATTTAATTTTTCTTATGATATATTACTTCTCCTGCGAAAAATTTATTTGTGGGATATTAAATTTATAATTATAAATTTAGTATTTTGAATATTTTTTGAGGGGAGTTTTTATTATGAAAAATATTACTTTATTAATCTTTATAATGGCATTTCTTTATTATGTACCAGAAATTATTTATAAATTTTTTCTTGATTTATTTTCTATTAAAAGAACATTTACAGGTGATGGATACAATTTAAAATATAATAGTAATTGGAAGAAGATAAAAAATAATTTATATAATTCAAAATATAAATGTCTTTTTTCTCCTATTAATAGTAGTAACTTAATTAATGATTTAAATGATGTAGAAAAACGTCATCTTTTATATCTAGAATTTAGAGATTACTTTAATAGGAGCAGATATTTAATAGAAAATAATTATAATGTATATTCTGGTAGTAATAATTTTTTATATTTAAAAGAAGATGTATACTATGCATATTTTGATTATGGTACTTCTACTTCAGATATTATTGGTAGATTTTATTTGATTAGTTCTAACAAGTATGATTCTTTATTTTCTTTTAAACTTGTTGGTAAAAATGGTATTGATAATACTTTTAATAATGTTTTAATGTTAATTGAATCAATAGAATTTACTGAGATTTCATATGATGAGAATCCTAAGAATACACCTTGGTATATTTATAAGGATGCAAGAATGGACTCATTAGGAAAGAAAATGGAACTTTCTGGAATATGGAGAGTATTAAATGAATCAGAAGAAGCTTGGAAAATTACAAATAATAAATGTTATTGGTATAAGAGTTATCAAGATTTATCTACTGATTATTATGAAGGAAAATGTAGTGTGGAAAATGGTGAAGTTGCTTTAAAACAAGTAGGTTATGATACTTCAACAATGAGTGATAATTTAATGATAGGAAATTATTCTGTATCTTGTGAAAATATATATGTTACAACAGTTGAGATGAATAAATGTGTGAAAGGAAAATTAAAAGAGAAAACACCTATTAGCGATGAAATAAAAATTATGTGGACTTTAATAAATCATGATGATGAGGGAATAGAGGCATGTGCTATAAATATTAAAACTGGTGAATATATGAGTTTAGTTAAAATCAAAGATTAATAATATAAATAAAAAATGGATTTATACATCAAAAATGGATTTATACATCCATTTTTTTAAAATTTCAGTGTAATAATTTTATTATCGGTTTCAATGAAACCTTCAGTTTTTAAATATTTTATTTCTCTTGTCATAGCACTTCTATCTACTGATAAGTAGCTTGCAAGATCTGTATATGTCATAGGTAGTCTAAATCTATTAGAACCTCTTTTTTTAGAACATTGTTTAAAATACTCTAATAGTTTATCACGAGTTGTATGTTTTGTTAAAAGTTCAATCCTTGTATTTTTATTATGCAATTGTTCATTTAATATTTTTATTAAGTTTTTTATAAATATAATATAAAAATCAGTTTTTATTATTTCATTATTTGTTACTTCATTATATTCAATAAATGTTATTTGAGTTTCTTCCTTTGTAATACATGTAATTTCATCAGAATTAACATTATATGTAATACTACCAAAGAATTCACCTTCTTGTAACTCTTCTAGTACAGTATTATTTCCGTCGTAGTCATTATATATCAATTGGACACTTCCAGTGTCAATTAATGCGATAAAATCGTTCATGTTTACATTTGACAATACATTGACATTTTTTCTATAGATTGCAGTTGATGACTTTAGAATTCTCTTTAATTTCAATATATTTTTATCACTGATATTTTCAAAAAGTTTGGTCATAAAATCACCTCTTAAAAGAATTTTAACAAAAAATGTAAAATGTTGCAAATGCAACAAAGTATTTTTTTAGTTTGCGTTATAATTGGTTTGTGGTTTAAAAAGAAAAGAAGAAGTGAGGTATTTATTATGAAGGTAATAAAAAGAGATGGACATATAGTAGATTATAGTCCAGATAAGATAGAAGAAGCTGTTAATAAAGCTAATTTAGAGGTTAGTGAAGAAGACAGAGTTAGTGATATTCAAATAAGAAATATTATTAAATATATTGAAGGTCTTCATAAGAAAAGAATGCTTGTTGAAGATATTCAAGATGTAATTGAAAAGAGATTAATGACTCTTGGTAAGTATGAACTTGCTAAGGAATATATTACTTATAGATATACTAGAGAATTAGTTAGAAGAAGTAATACTACTGATAAATCTATTAAAGAATTAATTGATGGAGAGTCAGAGTATTGGAATACAGAAAATTCTAATAAAAATGCAAAAGTTGTTACTACTCAAAGAGATTATTTAGCAGGAATAACTAGTACAGATATTACAAGAAGATTTTTATTACCTGAAGATATAGTAACTGCTCATGATCAAGGTATAATTCACTTTCATGATGCAGATTATTTTGCACAAAATGCACTACATAATTGTGATTTAATAAACCTTGATGATATGTTACAAAATGGTACAAATATTAATGGAGTAATGATTGAGAAACCTCATAGATTTTTAACTGCTATGACAATAGCAACTCAATTAATTACTGCTGTTAGTTCTTCTCAATATGGTGGATGTACAATCACTCTTACACATTTAGCTCCATTTGTTAGAAGTTCTAAAGAATTTTATTTAAAAAAATACAAGGAACGTAAATTAACAAAAGCACAAATTGAAAAATTTGCTATGGAGGATTTGAAAAAAGAAATAACTGATGGTGTTCAAACATTCCAATATCAAATTAATTCAATGACTACTACAAATGGTCAAGCACCATTCTTAAGTGTATGTATGTATTTAGGTGAAACTGAAGAATATAAAGAAGAACTTGCTATGATTATAGAAGAAGTTTTGAAACAAAGAATGGAAGGAATGAAGAATGAAAAAGGTGTTTATATAACTCCAGCATTTCCTAAATTACTTTATGTTCTTGAAGAAGAAAATATTAATCCAAAAGGAAAATATTATTATTTAACTGAACTTGCTGCAAGATGTACTGCTAAGAGAATGGTTCCAGACTATATTTCAGAAAAAGTAATGAAAGAAAATAAAATTAATTCACTTGGTAATGGAGATTGTTTCCCATGTATGGGGTGTCGTTCATTCTTAACTCCTGATAGAATGTTTAATGTTGGAAATATTTCAAAGGCATTAAATTATGTTGAAAATAAGGGAAAATATTATGGTAGATTTAATCAAGGTGTTGTTACTATCAATTTACCAGATGTTGCTTTAACATCAGGAAAAGATATGGAACTTTTCTGGAAAGTGTTTGATGATAGACTAGAGTTATGTCATAGAGCATTACAAATTAGACATAAACGTCTTTCTAAAGTTACAAGTGATGTTGCTCCAATATTATGGCAACATGGAGCACTTGCCAGATTAGAAAAAGGTGAATCAATTCATGAATTATTACATCATGGATATTCTACAATTTCTTTAGGGTATGCTGGTCTTTATGAATGTGTTAAATATATGACAGGTCATTCTCATACTGATAATGGAAAGGGTCATGATTTTGCTATTGAAGTAATGCAATATATGAATGATAAATGTAGTGAATGGAAAGAAGCAGAAGATATCGATTATTCATTATATGGAACTCCAATTGAGTCAACAACATATAAATTTGCAAAATGTTTAAGAGATAGATTTGGTAAAATTAAAGGAATTACCGATAGAGACTATATTACAAATAGTTATCATGTTCCTGTATTTGAAGAAATAGATGCATTTACTAAATTAAAATTAGAATCTGAATTTCAACGTTTATCTCCAGGTGGAGCAATTAGTTATATCGAAACTCCAAATCTTGAAAATAATATTGATGTTGTAATGGAAGTAATTAATTTCATATATGAAAATATTATGTATGCTGAATTAAATACAAAGAGTGATTATTGTCAAAAATGTGGATATAGTGGAGAAATTTTATTAGATGATGATTTAGAGTGGTATTGTCCAGAATGTGGTAATAGAGATCATGATACATTAAATGTTGCTAGAAGAACTTGTGGTTATATTGGAACTAATTTCTGGAATAAAGGAAGAACTCAAGAAATAAAAGAAAGAGTTGTTCATATCGATAATAAGGATGATGAATAGACATGAGATATAACAAAATAAGAAAGATGGATATTTCTAATGGACCAGGAGTTCGTGTCTCAATATTCATGCAAGGCTGTGAGTTTCATTGTAAAAATTGTTTTAATGCAGAAACATGGAACTTTAAAGGTGGAAAAGAGTTTACAGAGGAAACAATAAATAGGGTATTAGAATTATCTGAAAAAGATTATGTTGCTGGGCTTTCTATTTTAGGTGGAGAGCCTATGCATCCTAAAAATATTGAAGGAACAATAGAACTTGCTAGAGCATTTAAAAAGAAATTTCCAAAGAAAACAGTTTGGGTTTGGAGTGGCTTTCTATATGATGATATTATGGAAAGAAATAAAGAAGTATTTGATTATATAGATGTTTTGGTAGATGGCCAATATGATGATAGTTTGCATAACCCTACTTTAAAGTGGAAGGGTTCATCTAATCAAAGAGTAATTGATGTTAAAAAAACTAAGAAGAGTGGTAAGGTTACTTTATTTTGTGATTAGGAAGTGATTGATGTTATGCATACAAATATTTGTTTAATTGGAAGTACTAGATTTGAAGAAATTTTTAGAGAATTAGAAGTTTCATTATCTATAAAGGGTTATATTGTATTATCTCCTTTAGTTTATAATCAGACTGGTGAAAATCCTTTATGTGGTGAAGAAAATAAAATTATTTTAGATTATGTACAAAAAGAAAAAATTAGACAATGTGATTTAGTATTAGTTATAGATAAAGATAAATATATTGGTTCTTCTACAAAGAATCAAATAGAATATGCTAAATTTTTAAATAAAAGAGTTTTATATTATAGTAAAGGAGATGTTAAGAAGTTATGAGTAGATTAAGAGGTTTTGAAGTAGTAAAAGGATATGAAGATAAAGGTATAAATTTGCCAGTAAGAAAAACTGCTCATTCTGCAGGATATGATGTGGAAGCAGCAGAAGATATTACAATACCAATGTTTACTCCTGGATGTAAGCCAACACTTATACCAACAGGATTAAAAGCATATTGTCAAGATGATGAGTGCTATTTATTACTTAATAGAAGTAGTGGTCCAAAAAAAGGCTTTTTAATGGCTAATAGTGTTGGATTAATTGATAGCGATTATTATGGTAATCCAGATAATGATGGACATTTTTACTTTTCATATTTCAATTGTAGTGACCATGATATTGAAGTCAAAAAAGGTGATGTAATAGGACAAGTAGTTTTCCAAAAGTATTTGGTTGTTGACAATGATAATGCAACAGGAGATAGAACTGGTGGATTTGGTTCTACTGATAAAAAATAGATTTACTTCTATTTTTTTTTATGATACAATATGTAAAGTTTTTAGGGGGATTTATGAATAACAAAAAGAATATAGAAGGAAAAAATATTGATGAATTTTTAGAAGAAATAAAGGATGTAACAGAGGCTGCTTTAACAACATGTAAGAACGAAATTGCATCAAACCGTCCAGTTAGAGAACTTTATGATAGTGAAGAAGAATTTAAAGAAGCAGAAAGAAAATTTGCTGTTATATATATACAAAAAATGCAAAGTGCGTGTAATGATGTTTATAATGAACTATTAGATTTATATAAAAATCTAATAGTTCAT
>ERZ808246.2869-NODE-2869-length-10270-cov-2.979931_pt1 | contig 10270 bp, 8 predicted proteins | sample MGYA00521083_ERZ808246 | MGnify/ENA primary metagenome ERZ808246 (study PRJEB31516, sample SAMN03275577) | gut metagenome | biome: mammalia-associated habitat; material: feces | host: Papio cynocephalus | place: Kenya | collected 2012-07-07 ... | reverse complement strand
TACTATAGCGGTAGGGCCGTCTGCCGCGCCTATAATGCCTATTGAAGCTGCGTCGTTCAAATTAAAGAACATTGAAGCCGCGCAGAAGGTGAAGAATATTCCGAACTGCGCTGCCGCGCCGAATATCATCAGCTTGGGATTTGAAAGCAGCGGGCCGAAGTCAATCATTGCGCCGATACCGATAAAAAGTATCAGCGGGAAAAGCTCATTTGCAATTCCTGCCTTGTAAAGAATACTGAGCGCACCCTCCTGCGGCAGACCGTTCACCACCCGGTCAACAACTCCCGAGAGCGGAAGGTTAACAAGGATAACGCCGAAGCCTATTGGCAAAAGCAGCGTCGGCTCCATGTTCTTTTTGATTGCAAGAAGAATCAGCAATCCACCGATTGCCCACATGATGAGCATTCTGTAGTCAAAATTATCTACGGCATTTTGGTACAGAAAAGAGAAAAAATCCATAAACAAAACTCCTTTTTTAAAAAATATTGGGAAATCGGCATAAAAAAAGAGACTTTTACTGCCTTAGCAATAAAAGTCTCGTCGTTTAATACAAAAGCGGGTCGTTAGACCGAATTGACGCTGATTGTAACGGTTTTCGCCGACTACTCCCTTTCGGTGACTATAATATACCATATAATTTAAAAATATGCAAGCTTTTTTCTGTTTTGCTTTTATATTTTCTTTGACAAAATCAAAAAATCAATGTATAATAATTAACCGTCGATTGAATTAACCACGATTCAATCGTCAATTACTAAATATCAGCTTGAAGACACGATACACGGACCTCCGTCCTGATACGACACAAAGTGCAAGCTTTGGCGTGTATCGTTTAACTCCGGCTTTACGGCGCACGCTTAGGCGTGTGCTTTTTGTTTGTGTTGTAAAGCGACAGGAGGACTCATTATGGAAGAAACAAAGGTCAATTCATTTTTGGAAACGGAGCGAATCGGCAAGCTCATGCGTAAATTTTCCTTGCCGTGCATAATCTCGCTGCTCGTCGGTGCGCTCTACAACATTGTCGATCAGATTTTTATTGCAAACGCCGATTATCTCGGATCTTACGGCAATGCAGCAAACTCCGTTGTCTTTCCGCTGACGGTCATTGCCCTTGCAATAGCGACAATGATCGGCGACGGCTGCGGCGCATTCGTCAGCATTCGTCTCGGCGCAAAGGACTTTGAAAAAGCGCACAAAAGCATAGGCAATTCGGTTCTGCTGACCGTCGGTTCAAGTATTGTTCTCATGGCAATTTACTTGATTTTCGCCGACCAAATTATAACCGCTTTCGGCGGCACGGTTAATGATGAAACATTCAGGCTCTCAAAAGAATATTTCTTTTGGATTTCGCTCGGCGTTCCGTTTTACATGTTCGGTCAGGCACTTAATCCGATAATCCGTTCGGACGGCAACCCTCGTTTTGCCATGATTACGCTGCTCGTCGGCGCAATAAGCAACTGCATTCTCGACCCGATATTCATTTTCAAATTTCATTGGGGCATGATGGGTGCTGCGGTCGCAACCGTAATCGGTCAGATTCTTTCTGCCGTTCTCTCGCTAATTTATCTTTTTAAATTAAAAAGCGTAAAGCTTTGCAAAGCAAGCTTTGTTCCCGATAAATCTGTTATCTTTAAAATAATTCCGCTCGGCGCATCAAGCTTTCTTGCTCAGATTTCTATCGTCTTTTCAATGGCGGCGGTGCTCAATATGTGCAAAAAATACGGCGCACTCGATCTGATTTTCGGACAAAACGAGTACGCCCAAATACCGACAGCTGTCATCGGTATTGTTCTTAAATTTTTCCAGATAATTATGTCAATCGCAATCGGCATGTCGGCCGGCTGCATCCCGATCGTCGGCTTCAACCTCGGCGCAGGCCGCAAGGACAGGGTGCGTGAGCTAATGCGTTTGCTCATGCTCGCAGAGGCCGCCGCAGGACTTGTTGCAACAATTATTTTTGAGCTTTTCCCGACGCAGCTTATCGGCATCTTCGGCGCAGGCAACGAGAGCGTTTACTACACACAGTTTGCAATCAAAGCCATTCGCATAATTCTTTGCGCAACGATTCTTTCATGCATCAACAAGGGTGTTACGATTTTTCTTCAATCCCTCGGCAAGGCAGGAACGTCTACCCTGCTTTCAATGCTCAGAGAAATTGTTTGCGGCGTCGGCCTTGTACTTCTACTCCCGATTTGGTTCGGGCTTGACGGACTGCTTTGGTTCATGGCAATAGCCGATATCATCACCTTTGTCGCCTCGCTCGCAGTTCTTATCCATGTTGATAAGAGCTTACGGAAATCATGATTTTCTGCTTTTCATCAGAGTAAAAAGCAATTTGTACATTCCGTGCTTAAGCAAACGGAATTTAAGAACGGTCATTTTTGACGAGCCGTAATCGGCGTCACTTTCAATCGCAATTTTAAAAATATCGGTATCGGTCACGGATTTGACCGTGCCGATTTTTTCTTTTATGCTCACGCTTGAATTTGAAATCCCGAGCAGTAGCGTGTTGACAACCTTTCTTGCATAAGCTTTCCACATCGCTTCAACATCGGCATCAAAATATCCGTCCTCGACAATCAACTTTTTCACATCATAAATCGAATCCGAATTGAGCCTGAATGATTCGAGGTCATAGCGGTGCGACAGGCTTGAGCCGAGGTTTCGGTAATGATACATCGGCCGCTGAATATAGTAGCCTTTTTTCATGCCGTAAACCTGCACGGCAGACTGGAACCAATCCTCACCGTGGCACATCGGCAGATATTTTTCATAGTCAAATGCTTTGCCGTAAAGATTTCTGCGGCAGCACTTTGAGCAAAGCGAATTCATGCAGCGATTCAATAAAATAAGATACAATTCTTTTTTATTTTTTTCGTCGTAAAGCTGGCTCTTTTCCGTCATCTTTTTTATCGTAACTTCGCCCGTTTTGTTGTCAAAAATCGACAGGTCAAACAGAACCATATCGCAGGAATATTTCTTAATAATTCCATCGACTGTTTCAATCAAATCAAGGTCGATTATATCGTCACAATCGACGGTTAAAATATACTCACCCATTGAATTTTCAAAAGCGGTTTTGCGGGCAATATTTACGCCCTCATTCGCCTTATGAATCACCTTAACCCGGCTATCCTTTTTTGCATATTTATCGCAGATTTTTCCGCTTGAATCAGTCGATTCATCGTCGACGACAACAACCTCAAAATCAGCAAATGTCTGAGACAGAATTGAATTGAAACACTCGTCAAGATATTTTTCGCTGTTGTAAACCGTCAACAGCACGCTGTATTTCGGCATCGGCTCACCTCTTTTTCGTAAAGCGGAATTCGCTTATCATAAATCCGTCGAGCGGCTCGGTAATTTCAAGCTCGGCGCAGCCGTTTTGCAAATATTTTTTCGGCACATCGTAAACAACACTCCGGTATCCGTCGCCAAGAAAAATTTTTTCATATTCTTCATCACGTCTGCCTCCGAACTGTGCTCCGTCATGAATAACATTGCCGTTTATCGTAACCTTATGATGAATGATTTTGTCATTCGGACGGGATTTATACGTCACTCTCAGCTCATAATCTCCGCCCGTAAGTCCGGCAACCTTACAATCAAAATTGAAATGGTCGTAAACCTTTGTCATGCACATCGGAAGCCTTGCGTCAGCGTTATCGTCACCCTGAAAATTCATATAGAATTCGCCCTTTTGCTTGCCGCAAACCTCGAAGCCGTGCTCGGCGAACGAGAAATAATACTCGTCTTTTTCAACCTTATTTCTGTCAATGATTTCAACAAGATAATCCTTGTCCGGGTGATTTGCAATTTGATTTAAAAGATATTTTCTGTCGGTCACAGGCATGTCGATCGTATCAAGAACACAGCCTCTTTCAACATTCATTCCGCCGAAATGCTCAACATCGAGCTGCATGCCGATGAGATTAAAAAGCTTCTCGGCAAGATTAAACAATTCGGCTCGCAAGTTTTTATATTCCTCATCAAAATCCGTCGAAAGAATTTTCTCAGCAAGCTCAATATTTCCTTTTCTTATCTGAACCTTTGCATCATCAATTAAGTTGAGTTCAAAAATTCTTCTGTCACGAATAATTTTATCGCAGCTCGCTCTGAAAAGGAAAAGAACATATCGCCAATTTTTCATCAGCTTATCGGACTTCATTTCAATAAGCATTCTGTAAACATTTTCAACCGAAGAATTTTCGGCCGGATCTCCATTCCAGCTCTGTTCCATGCCGAAAATTATGTCAACAATTTTTTCGCAATCCACACTCGGGAAGAACGCACGGGCATAATCTCTGAGAATCTCACGAAGGTCGGCATCGGGTTCAAAATCAAGAGCACTGAAAACAAATTTATTAACGTCGTCATTGACACCCTCGGAATAGGAGACACTGCCGCAAACGTACTGCTTAGTCAGGCGGTGAATCAATCTGTACTCGCTCGGTCTCGGATTGATTGCTTCACGGCTGAGCGTCGACGCATATGCATAGTGCCAGTCGTCACGGTCAAAGTGAACGGGAATTTCACAGCGTAAATTATGACAGATATCCGGATAGTATCTTATCTGATATTTTGTGTCAATAGAGCGGCGCATTTCATCGAGAGTGAAAGGATGGTTCGGGCCGTAAATAAGCCCATCAATTTCTTCGGGCATTCTTGCCATTTCATTTATGAAACGTTCACCCCAATCGACATACTGATGAGGAGCCTGAGCCGACGGCCAAAGCTGAACATCGGGGAATTCCTTTTGCAAATCCTTTTTCACTTTTTTGCAGCGAGCAAAAAATTCCTCCGCCTGCAAATCGCCCGGGTCTCCTCCCGGCGGAAAATAAAAATTAAACTTCGGAATTCCGTTACAGCAGCCGCATAAATAATCGCTGCTTTCTTCGTCGGAAAGTCTCTTTGCATATGCACAGAAAATCGAGAAATTTATATCAAGCTTTTCGCAGATTTTCGACTTGATTTTTGTGATTTCTTCAAAGCTGTATTTCATCAAATCCGTATGCTTTTCATCGTCGCCGAGGCAAGCCTCTACTGTATTTGTTCCGAACATCATCAGATCACGGATATATCTTTCGTATTGCTTTTCGTCCCATGTTTCGTATGTATTGTTCATGTCCGTGTAGCTGAGCTGATGACCCCTTATCGGCATATATGGGGAATAACCTCCGCTGATATCCTTCGTCAGAACAAGCTTGCCGTCAACCGTCCTGCACTTTCTGAGAAAAACCGAATAGCCGTAAATCAGGCTGCGCAAGCGATGTGCCGTGACAGTTATTTTTTTCTCGTCGTGCCGAATTGAAAAATCTTCGCTTTCGCTTTCATCAATAATTTTCAGTTCGACAAAACATTCGCCTGTTTTTTTGTCGAGAACGGGCGGTTTTATATTTGTTCTGATTTCAATTTCTTCACTGAAAAGCTCGGCGGCAAATTTTTCTTTTTCGCCGTCGGCAATAATTTTTATGTCGTCAAAAATAAAATTCATTTCATCACAGCCTTGATTATTTTTTCAATTTAGTATATCATAAAACGAGGCAATTAAGCAATAGAAAGCGATGAAATAATGATTGAAAAAATTCACGAAAAAAACGTCTGGGATTCATTGAAAGAAACCGATCTTCCTATTGTCATTTACGGCATGGGAAACGGAGCAGACATGATTATCGAAAAGCTTCAAAGCATCGGCGTTAACTTTGCCGATATTTTTGCGAGCGATGAATTTGTCAGAGGTCACAGCTTCCACGGCAAAAGGGTTCTTAAATACTCCGAGGTGCAGGAAAAATATGACGATTTCGTTATCGTGATGGCGTTCGCCGTTCATGACGAAAAAATGCTTGCAAGAGTAAAAGAACTTTCGCAGGAACATACCCTTTATTTTCCCGATGTTCCCGTTGTCGGCGATGGAATTTTTTCAAGAGAATATATTGAAGAGCACGAAGAAGAATTTGATGAAGCATATTCACTTTTAAGCGATGAAAAATCAAGGCAAAGCTACGTCGATATTCTCAATTTTAAAGTCAGCGGAAAGACGGAATACCTTTTTAAATGCGAACGAAAAAAAGAAGAAGTTTACGCCGATTATCTTCGCCCGAACGATGATGAGACTTTAATGGATCTCGGTGCATATGACGGCGACACAATAAGAGAATTTCTTAACGAAACCGATAACAAATATCAAAAAATTTATGCCGTTGAAGCCGACGAAAAAAATTACAAAAAATTAATTGATAAAACATCTCACCTTGAAAAAATCGAAACATTTAATATTGCAGCATGGGATAAAAAAGAAATCCTTTTCTTTGAAAAGAAAAAGGGAAGAAATTCCAAGCTTTCGTCGTCGGGAAAAATCGAAGTTCAGGCAGACAGCGTTGACAATATTCTGCAAGGCAAAAGAATTACTCTGCTGAAAATGGACATTGAAGGCAGTGAGGAAAAAGCCCTTGCCGGAGCAAAAGGAACAATTCAAGAGCACCATCCCAAGCTTTATGTCTGCGCCTATCATCGCAACAGCGACATGTTCACTCTGCCGCTGAAAATTCATGAAATATCACCCGATTATAAAATTTATTTCGCTCATCATCCGTATGTTCCGGCGTGGGAATCAAATTTTTATTGCTGTATTGATTAGTTTTTTAATATATGATATAATTAGTAAACTAAATTTGTAAAAGGAGTGAGCCGATGAGTGATCCAAAAAGTAAAGCGTTACCCGATCTGATTTCAATGTACCTGATAATGCTTGTTATCTACTGCTTGGACGTATTCTTTCTCAAATCCGATCTCACGGTTCTCGGCGATAACTTTTATTCTCGTTTTCTCTGCTTCACAGTGCTTTTTATGACTGTGCTTTTCAAAAAGGAGCATCTAAAAAGCTTTGGAATCAACAGCAAAAAAGAAAAAATCAAATCTGCTTTGATTTTCGGAACAGTTTTTTCTGCCGTTCCGATACTCATTGTGTCCGCTGTTGAGTTTTTTATTTTCAAGTCAACCGATCCCGATAACATTCATGTTACTTTTGCTCCCCCGAGTCTCAGCTATGTTCAGACCGAAGGCTATCTTACCCCTGCGTTTTGTATTACAGTTTATATTTTAACCTCCCTTTTTGCCGCATGCTTTAAGGAGATGTTTTTCCGAGGCTTTCTGCTTCACAAGCTTGAAAAGCTGACTGTCTTTAAGAGTGCCAATGCTTTCCAGGCTCTTCTTTACACAACGTTTATAATTCCGAAGCTTATACGTAATTTTGTCATGAACTACTACAGCAAGGAGATTATAAGCATTGCGGCCTTTGTAATTGTTTTCTATCTCATTCATGAGTTCATCACGGGACTCAAGTGGGGTATGCTTGCCAAGGTCAGCGGAGCAACATATATCTCGATTGTTGATAATTTCTTATATGTTTTCCTTGCCAACAGTCTTCACATTGTCGCCCACCAATCGAAATGGATGTTTATGATTCACATGCTTTCGGCTCAGCTGATTTCCTTTGCACTTGTTGCGATTTATTGCAAAAAAGCTTCCGGCAGCAAAACTGAGATTATTGAAACCGAGAAGAAAGAAGCGGCTGAGAAAAAAGAAACATCTGCAAAAAAAGCAGAGCCGATTATTGAAAATAAAAAAGAAATAATTACAGAAAAAAACGAATCCGACGAATTAAAATCCGAGGTATTTGATAAGCATACGGAAATCAGTCCGAATCAATTTAAAGAAATTATAAAGGAATCCTCCGTTAAAGCCGAGAAATCTCACAACGGTGAGCTTTCTGAGGCCGAAATTGACAGCTATCTCAAGGATTTCGGCAAGCCGAAGGCGCACTACAATCCGCCGAAGAAGCCGGCAAAGGCAAAACCGTCGGAAAAAGGAAGCGAAAACTTCGACGTTGACGATTTTCTCAAGGGCTTTTCAAAAAATTAAGGTGTATGACGAAATTTATGCGGTGTTACAATAAAACGCAAAAGGAGCTGTATCTTCGTTCGCTTTACGAACTACGATACAGCTCCTCAATTATTCTTGGATTAGCCCTCTTCCTTCATCTTTGCAAAGCACTCGCTGCAATATACAGGACGGTCTTCTCTCGGACGGAAAGGAACCTTAGCAACGCCGCCGCAGTTTGCGCATGTTGCTTCGAACATTTCACGCTCGCCTCTGGCTGCGTTCTTTCTTGCGTCACGGCAAGCCTTGCAACACTGAGGCTCGTTTACAAAGCCTTTCGCAGCATAGAACTCCTGCTCGCCTGCGGTGAAAGTGAACTCCTGACCGCAATCCTTACATACCAACGTCTTGTCTTCGTACATGATTATTTACCTCGCTAAATTTTTTATTTACGCTCTGCGCACGTTCCTAACACGTTATGTACAGCGCAGGCATATAGGGTATCATTTTTCCTTGAGCTTTTTTCTTGCCCTTTGCAAAGCATTGTCAACACTTTTGACGCTTATCGAAAGCACTTCGGCAATAGAACTGTAATTATGACCTCCGATATGGAGCCTCAGCACATCTTTTTCAAGACTCGTCAGCTTTTTTTCAATGCTCTCGCTGAGATCCTCGAACTGCTCCTGCATTACGATTATCGCCTGCGGATCTGACATATCGTCGCTGATATTGACATCGTCGATATCAACGTAGCCGTTCAGCGGCATATGCTTGCTCCGCAGCTGATTACGCACGGCGCTTTTGATGCGATTGGAGATACAAACCGTTGCATAGGTTTCGAACCTCACGCCCTCATCAGGGTCGTACCCGTAAACGGAACCGAGAAGACCTATCATGCCCTCCTGAATAAGGTCGCTGCGGCTCATCGGACATCGTCCGACATAGCCCGAGGCAATGCTCTCAACAGTCGGTGCAAGAGATGAAATCAGTTCATTCATTGCTGCTTTATCGCCGTAACGTGCCGCACAAACCGTATCCGAATTTATCGGAATTTTGCTCATACGCACACCTCACAGGACTAAGATACATTTATATGATATCCCATCAGGGAATTAATGTCAATAAAAATTGTTTTATTTTCTCAAATTTTGAAGATTGTTACAAATTAAACGGCCTGTTTTTGGGCGATTTAACAATTAAAATTACACTGATATTGATTTAGATATTTTATTTGCACAAACTTTCGCTCATTTATTACACCTAAAGTTCAAAATTTAGCCATTGTTTGACTTTTTATTGTTAATCCTGTATAATGGCCTTTATGAGGTGATTTGATGAAGAATGACGATATTCTTGTTTCCGTTATAATTCCCGCCTATAATGCCGAGAAATACCTCGGTTTTTGCCTTGATACTGTCATTGCACAGACTTACAAAAAGCTTGAAATAATAATCATCAATGACGGTTCAAAGGATAATACAGGCAAAATCTGCGACGAATACGCCGTAAAAGACAGCAGAATCAAGGTCATTCATCAAACCAACCACGGAGTCGCTTTCACAAGGAACGTCGGCCTTGATAATGCAACAGGAGAATACATTGCTTTTATTGACAGTGACGATTATGTAAAGGATATTTATATAGAAACGCTTCTTAAAACCTGCATTGAAAATAACTGCAAAATAACAATATGCAAATCGTTTGATACGGATAAACGAGAGATGTTTGAGCTTCCGTATTCCTATAACGTTCGCACATATAGCAGTGATTTTCTGCTTCATAATCTTTCCTATCTTTCCGGTTCAAACGAAGTTGTTAATACCATGCTTTTTCATAGGAGCGTATTTGATAATCTTCGCTTCCCGGCGGGACTTATATATGAGGATTCATACATTTATTTTGACTATATAAAAAATGCCGAAAGAATCGCTTTTATTGACACTGTATTATATTATTACTTTCTCTCTCCAAACAGTATAATGCGTTCCAACTTTTCGGTTAAATCCTTTGACATGCTTGCGGCGTATGAGAGAAAGCTCGAAGTGCTTAAGGAAAACAACTGTGAACAATCTTATCAACTTGTTTCAAGGGATTATCTTTACACCGTTTCCAGAATGATCGGCCAAACAAAATACTGCGACAAATTCACGGCCGAATTCAAAAAAGAAAAAGTCAAGGCACTTCGCAAAAAATACAAAGAGCTGAAAGAATTAAACAGGGATAATCCATATTTCAAGGGCAGATTCAAGCTTGTTTCAGACATACTTTACCTTTGCCCTGCTATTAAAAAATTTCATTGATCCTCGGAGGGATAAATTTGACAGGTTTTATTTTTCTTGACAAACCGGAGGGGTTAACCTCCTTCGTTGTGGCAAACAGAGTCAAGAGAATA
>ERZ808246.2868-NODE-2868-length-10270-cov-4.564758_pt1 | contig 10270 bp, 9 predicted proteins | sample MGYA00521083_ERZ808246 | MGnify/ENA primary metagenome ERZ808246 (study PRJEB31516, sample SAMN03275577) | gut metagenome | biome: mammalia-associated habitat; material: feces | host: Papio cynocephalus | place: Kenya | collected 2012-07-07 ... | reverse complement strand
GCAGCTCCCGCAGGCTGGTGATCATGGGGAACATGATGCTCATGTTGCCGTAAGCCGAAGCCCGCAGCAGGGCACGGAGCTGGGTCTTGAAGAAATCTTTCCGGGTCAGGCAGATGCGGATGGCACGATACCCCAGAGCCGGATTCTCTTCGTGGTCCAGCTTCATGTAGTCCACGGTCTTGTCTGCACCGATATCGCAGGTGCGGACGACGACTTTCTTGGGTGCCAGACTTTCCAGCACCTGCTTATAAGCCTCAAACTGGTATTCCTCGGTGGGAAAGTCCTTGCAGTTGAGATAGACGAACTCGGTGCGGAACAGGCCCACACCGCCGGCATCGTTCTGCTGCACGGCACCCACGTCGCTCATGCCGCCGATGTTGGCATAGACGTTGATGGTCTTGCCATCCAGCGTGGTGTTGGTCTTGCCCTTGAGCTCCTGCAGCAGAGCCTGCTTCTTCTGGTCCTCCTGCTGACGCTTTTTCAGGCTCTTGAGCAGGTCAGGGGTGGGGTCAACATAAACGCAGGCGTTGTAGCCGTCCACCACAGCCATCTTGCCGTCCCAATCGTCCTGAATGTCCTTGCACTGGATCAGGGCGGGGATGTTCATGCTGCGGGCCAGAATGGCGGTGTGGCTGTTGGAGCTGCCCTCCCGGGTAATGAAGCCCAGCAGCAGGCTCTTGTCCATCCGGACCGTCTCCGAGGGTGCCAGATCCTCAGCGACCAGAATACTGGGCTCGGTGCCCTGCATACTGGCGTTGTCCACGCCCTGCAGGATGTCCAGCATGGCCTGCGCAATATCGACGACGTCTGCACTGCGGGCCTGAAGATAGGGGTCATCCATGGCAGCAAACACCGCAGCCTGATTGTCGCCTGCGGTCTTGATGGCGTACTCGGCGCACTTTTTCTGGCCGTTGATGATCTCTTTGATGGCATCCACAAAGTCGTCGTCGTCCAGCATCATAGCATGAATGTTGAACACCTCTGCAATGTCCTCGCCGGCTTCGGCCAGTGCCTTTTCATACAGGGCGGTCTGCTGGTCGATGGCCTTTTCCCGGGCCTCTTCAAACCGGGCGATCTCTGCTGCGCTGTCTGCCACTTCTGCAGCGGAGATGGCGGTATCTTTTTTCTTGTAAATCTTCAGCTTGCCAATTGCGATCCCGTTCAGAATACTTTTACCGGTGCCTACCTGCATTGCAAATTCTCCTTCTTGTCTCAGTATCGGAAAAAGCCCCCGCAGGTGCCTGACCCGCAAGGGCTTCATCTCATTCTCTCTTGGATCAGACGTTCTCGCTCAGGAACTTCTGGATCGCTGCGGCAGCAGCTTCCTCGTCGTCGCCCTCAACCTTGACGGTAACGGTATCACCCTGCTTGATGCCCATGCCCATCAGAGCCATCAGCTTGCGCAGGTCGCAGCTCTTGCCCTCTTTCTCGATGGTAGCGGTGCTTGCAAAGCCCTTTGCCACCTTGACGAGCAGGCCGGCCGGACGTGCGTGGATGCCGCAGGCATCCTTAACGGTATACTGGAATTCCTTCATGATCATTTTCTCCTTACTTCATCCTGCCCGGACGGCCTCTGCCACTCCGGGGTGCGGCCTCCCATTTATTTGCCGCCGGATGTTCTGTACTTATTATAAACCCTATCAGAATTTTTTTCACCCATTCATATTGCCAATTTTTTATCGGAAATTTTGTTACAATTGAACATAGCCTTTCAACAAAATTACAAACCTCACACTTTCTTTGCATTATCTCCAATTCTTTCGGATAATTCGACCATTTCTTTGTAGGATACAACAAAATATTATTCAACCGGATACCCTTCTGCATCCAGCGGAAGGTCGGTATACTGTGCGTTCAGCTCGTCGTCGTGCCGCTCGCCCCAATCGCCGCTGTAGTCCTCACCGGAGGTCTCCTGCGCCCGACCGGAATCTGCCAGTTCATCGTCATGACGTTCTCCCCAATCCCCGCTGAAATCCTCACCGGAGACCTCTTCTGCCAGCTCCTGCTGCGCCATCGTGGTCTGTGCATCTTTCAGCCCGGTGACCACGCCCGAGGGCTTTGCCAGAAGGTAAGCTCCCACTGCTTTTTTGCGGTAGACCAGCAGCACACCGTAGCGGCTTTCCTCCCCGGAACTGGCAGCGGGGATCAACGCTGTCCATTTTTCCACCGTTTTCCCTTTATAGCGGGTCAGATCCATTCCGCTCTGTTCCACCACGCCGTTGAACGCCGAAAAACTGTCGTCCCATTTGCGGGGAATTTTGACCTTATCCGCTGTGATGGTGGCCCCATCCACTTCCAGCCCATAGCCCACGAACCAGTTCTGGATATCCTGCGCACTTTCGATCTTATTCACGCCGGCCGCTGCCGACACGGTGCGGGTGCTGATGTACCGCCCCAGCAGGGCACTGAACACCACCAGTGCGCAGCACATCGCCCCCAGCCCCAGCTTTTTCAGGCTCGTTTGATTCAGCGTAACCACAAACATGACCCATGCCTCCCACCCTGATTTGTTTCTGGAAGCATTTTATGCAGGGTTTTCCACCTCTATGCCGGAAACCGTGGAAAACCGGGCAGCAAAATGCCCCCTGCCGAGGAACAGCGGCAGGGGGCGAAAACAGGAACGTTCGATGATATCAGATTCAGTTTGCGGCATTGGCCTCGGCCCGGTCGCAGAATACCACGATCCGGGTCTTGCCGCCGTAGGTGCAGGTATACAGCACCAGATCGTAACCGCTGTGTTCCACAGCGTCCACGGCAGTCGGGTCAAGGACATCCGTTTTCTGGACGGTGTAGTGGTTTTCCACGCCGTCCATATCGGTGAAGATCACATTGTCACCGGCACTCAGGCTTCCCAGCTTGCCAAAGTGGGACTCGTAGTTGTGGGCGGCGATCACAAGATCGTCCGTCCGGGACGAGCCGAACTGGCGGCAGGGAGAGATCTTGAGCTTGGGATAGCTCCAGCTGCTCATCACCGGCAGTTTGATGCCGATGGCGGGGATGGAGATCACACCAACATACTCGTAGTCGTCCAGCATCACGACCGGCAGCTCGGGGCTTAGCATTTCCGTGCTGTTGTCCGCCTGCTCGTCGGCTGCGGGATGTCCGGCGTCGATCTTCTCTTCCAGATCCTCCACAACGCTTTCGGCTTCTGCGCCGGCGTGGGCATCCTCGTATCGGTTGTAGCCGAACAGGCCCAGAGCCGCCAGCAGCAGCACGCCGCCCAGCAGGATGCAGAGGAATCCAGGAGATTTACGCATTTTCGTCCTTTCTCTTCTTGTCACGCCGGGTCAGCAGGACACCGGCTGCGATCAGCACCATACCGCTGCCTGCCAGCACAGGCACAGGCCAGTTGGTCTGGCCGGTCTGGATCAGCTTGGGGCCGGTCTCCGGGCGGGCGTCCATGACCACACCTTCCGGAGTATCCGGAGCGGGCGGGACCGGGGCTGCCGCCGGAGTCTCCGGCTTTGCATCGGCCACCGGCGGGGTCTCCGGGGTCACAGGGACGGGCGGGATAATGGGAACGATCACCGGGTCGTCTCCGTTGTCCTCCTCCGTGGGCGGGATATAGGGCGGCTCCGAGGAAGCAAAGCTGTTGACGAAGAGCAGCTCACTCTTTTTGCCGTCGGCAGGCATCGATTCGTCGGTAAACGCCATCACGTCCGTGCGCAGGACATCGCCGCTGTAGGCCACCTTGACCTTGAGGTAATACACCGTGCTGTCGTAGGTGCCGTAAGGGTCATCCCCGGGCACCATCCGCAGGGTGTAATAGTAGTAGTCCGGCCGTGTGTAGGTGATCTGCGGGAACACTGCCTTCACGGTGCTGGTGCCATCGTTGGCAACGGTTACAACTGCGGCCTCACCGCTGGGCGTACCTGCAGGCATGGGAGCATCGCCCCGGGCCCGGAGTTCCAGCGTGTAAGTCTCAGCGGGGATGGACGTACCGGTACATTGTACCTGAACCTCCAGCCCCAGTGCTGCGGACTGCTGCGACGCCGCAAAACCGGTGGGCAGGCAAACGCTCAGGCAGAGAGCCGCCATCAGCAGTGCTGCTGCGAGTCTACGGAACTTCATTTCATCCCCTCCTTTACTGCTCCGGCTCGGATGGCACCATCCGGGCCAGAAGAATGGTTCGTGCATCGGTGAACTCCGCCGAGCAGGTGGACATGGCCAGCACCTGCGCCCCCTCTCCGTCTGCTTCGCAGGCGGCAAGGGTGTTCTGGTTCAGGTGCAGGGCGTTCTCCTCTGCAAAGCGGAACAGACCGTTGATATCGCTGTCCCACTGTTCCGGCTGGAAGATATTCTCCTCCGAAGCCGGCACCAGCAGGCAGGCAAAGATCTCAAGCTTATAGGTCTTGTCGGGCAGCACCAGCGTGCCGGTGGTGTTCTGGGCAAAGAACGTCTCGTCTTTGTACAGGTCCAGATCACCAAACATCTTGCTGTTGTCCATATGGTGGCCATAAAGCAGAGAGTACGGGTCACGGAAACTGCCGTCGCAGTCTGAATCCAGAAAGATGCTTCCTGCAAGGGCAAAGTCGCCGTAAACATCGGTATTGATATAGCTGAAATTGGTTTCTCCCTGTACCACAGGGTAGTCGATGGCAGTACCATCCAGTGTGAGCCATGCCTTGACATCCGGATTGATGGCAAGCAGCTCCTCAAAGGATGCGCCGTTATCGGCATCGGCGGCAGGCTTGAACTGCAGCAGTTCGGCCTGCACGTTGTCCACGGCGGCATAGACCTGAGCATTATCCCACAGTGCGTATGCAGAGTAAGCTCCTGCTGCCACCAGACAAAGGACGACTGCCGTGCTGATCAGGAAGTCGGCTGCTTTCAGCACGATATGCGGCCAGTTGATACAGCCCACCTCCTTCTCCAAGATTCAGGGAAACCCATCGGTGCAGTATGCTGATACGACACGCTGCTCTTTCACGATTATAACGTATCGGTGCAGTTTCTGCAAGACTGTCAATGTTCTTTGCTGGATTCTTAGCCGTTATTTACCAATTTATTCTGCTCAGTCCTCAAAGTGACGACGCTTATTGATCAGCATCACACCGGCAGCTGCGAACACGCCCACCAGAACCAGCAGGTACGGAGCGGTGTCAAGGATAACGCCGGTATCGACGGTGCCTTCACGCTTATTCTCGATTTCAGCGGTCCAATCCTGCGTCATTTTGTTGCTAATATCCTTCGTAGTCACTGTATACTCAAAACCCTTAGTATTTGCGCCAACCTCAGCTACCTCATAAGTAACGTCATCCGGCAGGTTGAGGATATTCAGGGTCTGGTTGTGCTTCAGATAGAAGGTATGAGGCTGACCATCCACAGCAATGGTATCCAGTACGCTCTTATTGTCGGGATCAGCAGTTTCCAGAGCCGCAGTCACAGGAGCATAAGTCTTATTTGCTGTACCGGTCAGCTTAACCGTGAACTCGAAGTACTTGTCATGATCACCAAAGTTGCCTTTAACAGTCTTCTTGATGCTCAACTTATGAGCATCGTAGCTGTTCACAAAAGCGTTTGCTGCATTGATCTTCTTGCCGGCCTTATACAGAGCCACATAGTAGACCAGACCGCCGTCCTCCGCAGAATCGTTCACAGCAGTGACCTTCATCGTCACATCGTTTGCATCATAGGTAACGCCCGGAGTAGCTTTCTCATTCTTCTCATGGATGGTGTAGTTATAAACACCCGTGCGAGTAATATTCAGCTTGCTCAGATCGATCGTGAAATTTCCGGTCTGATCTTCACTGATTGCACCAAACGACACTTCGTACTTCGTTGCATCCGAATCAATTGTCGGAACTTCTTTAACGCTGGAATTGGTAACACTGGAACCTGTGAGCGTGAACTCAAAGGTCTCGGCTTGCGTCGTATCGCCAGACACATTGTAGGTTTTTGTCAGGGTAACTTCGGTAACAGGGTCTTTGCTAACGGAAATCACGCCAGGGTCAGCCTCAGTTGCAAACGCCGGGGCGGCCATCGTGGCCATCATAGCTGCGGCAAGGATGCCCGCAAACAATTTCTTCAGTTTCATCTCAGTTCCTCCTTAGATCAATTCGATCCGTACTGTTTATAGGCTCCGACGCCGCAGCAGGGTGATCACCTTTGCTTTGACGTCGGTCAGGGCAACCGGCCCAAAATCCCGGCTGTCCGTTGCCTGTGTGCGATAATCGCCAAGAATGAACACACAGCCTTCCGGCACAGTGTACGGATAGCTCAGGCCATCCTTGGCATAGGTTGGGTAGAGGATCTCGCCGCTCTGCGCTGCGCCGTTCACGATCAGGGTGCCGCTGTCGTCCAGATTGACAAGGTCGCTTGCACGGCCCAGGATACGCCCTACACGGAGCTTGCCATCCTGTTCATAGAGCACCACGTCGTTTTTAGCGTAGCTGTTTTGCAGCCGAAATCCAATGATGAGGTCGCCGTCCTTTACGGCGGGGAACATACTGCTGCCCGTTGCCTGCGTGAACAGGAACACTTTTGCCAGCAGCACCCATGCGATCAGGGCCAATACCACGATCCTCAGCACCAGACTTGTAAAGTCCCGGTAATTTTCTGCGCTGTACCTGCGCTGGCGGATGGTTTGGAGCCCTTCTGCGTAAAGGTCTTTTTTCTCACTCAGGATCGCCATTCAGCTGCCCTCCTTTACGGAAGGTCCCTCTCCCGGCCCGGAGGCCTCCTCTGTGCCGGAAGTGTAACGTAAGCCGGGCGTCGGGGGCACGATCACGCCTGCCTGCTGCAGCAGGGCATCATAGCGGGCCCGCTCCGCACGGATGGCGTTTCCGTACAAGCCATACAGCTCTTCCAGCTTTTTCCAGAGCTGTACCTCGTCCACTCCACCGAACGCCGTCCTGCGGAATTTCACCGTCCGGAACCATCGGACGATCTCTTCCTGCTCACGGTTCACACACTTCCCTTCTGCGCCGGGAAGCCGCTCGGGAGCTTCGGGCTTCTGCTTTGCCGCCATCCACCCACCTCCTTTCACAAAGGTTTTATCTTACCGGAGCTGCCTTGGGGGCCGCCCCGGAAGGATCGTATAAAATGCGGGTCAGTCATCGTGATGATGCCGTCTGCGCACAATGAAGAACACGCCGCCTGCGGCCACCACGGCCAGGATCAGCAGATAAGGCAGGGTGTCCAGCAGCACGCCGGTAGCGGGCTGGATATCGAGGGTGTTGGTGATGATCAGATCATTGCCTGCCGCCGTCACGCCATCATCCGTCATCGCCAGCAGCATCAGACCATCGTCCATGCTGTTTGTCGCTGCATCTCCGGAGCTCGTGGAGCTTACGGTGAAGCTAAAAGTTCCGCCGCCTGTCTGCTTTTCCCCGATTGCCTTCTCGCCCAGCTCTGCGCTGACTTCATAGCCCTCGGCATCGGTTTCTGTCACGGTCAGGGTTGCACCGATCGGGATATCCTTCACATCAACACTCTCGCCATCTTTCAGAGTGAATGTTGCGGAGCCAGTGTAAGAGGTTTCACCCAGCTTGAAGCTGGCATCTGCACCGTTCAGCTTGACGGTAATGCGGAAGTTGAACTCCCTGTCCTTATCGCCCATGTTGCCTTCCACGTGTTTTGTGATGGTCACATCCGACGTAGGGCGCACATAGTAGAGGTCGATCCGGTTTGTTCCGTTCTTTGTAATGGTGATCTCGTCTGCCGGTTCGCTGTGGCTGTAGCTGTACTCAACGCCGCCTTCCGGGATCGTCTCATACTTCGTGTAGCCATTTCCAGCCGAAATGGTGCTGCCAACGATCGCCGCTTCTGCAACCTTCAAGCGGGTCACTTCACTGTACGTTTTGCCGTTGCTTTCTTTGTCGCCATTTGCATCTTCGACCCAGTAATGGACTTCGTAATCGGCCATGTCTGCGATATCAATGTATCCGTCCAGATGCCAGACTGTAGCTTTATCACTCACATCAAAGTCATTTGCGCCCTGCGACAGCCGCAGGCCATGGCCATATGTCTTGCCATCCTCGCCAAAAGCCGGTCCAGACCATGTTACTTTACTCACATCGATCGAGGTATTGTAAGTTTTCCGTACCAAAGAGCCCGATGTAACCGCTGTCACAACATCGTTGTACATGGTTGCGCTTTCGCCGTCGTCCTGCGTCGAAGTTCCGGTATAATATGCGTCCTGACCAATCAGGTCCTGGGCGTATTTTTTATTTTGGTTAAGCCAAGTCTGCGTGATCGGCAGCAGATCCACATCCACATAACCGATGGTGTACCAGTTTTTAGCGTTTTTTGTCAGGCCGTCCTTACTACCAGTTACCTGAACATAGACGTAAACTGTCTGCTCCGTCTTCTGTGTTTTGGCATAAGCGGCGGTCTCAGCATCGATCATATCACTGATGCCCTTATCGCCATCGTCTTCCGTGGGCTCTTCAACCGGCTCCTCTGCGGGCTCCTCGTCCTCAGTAGGCTCCTCGGCGGGGTCTTCGTCCTCGGCGGGCTCCTCCGGCTCTTCCGTCACCGGTTTCTTTGCGGTCCACTTTGCAAAAACATCGGTAGTGGTGCTCTCGGTGAGGATCAGAGGTTCATCTGCAAACTGGAAAGGTTGGCTGTCGCTGTATTCATCAAGGGTATACCAGCCGGAGAAGCTGCGCTCCTCGCCGGTGGGGTCGCTGTCGGGGGTTGGGAACTGGGACTTATAGTCGGCCAGATTCTCGCCGTCGGCCAGTGTCATCATGAAGAACAGGCCGCTTTCCTCGCCGTAGTACGCCAGATACTCGCTCTCGGTCATATCCAGAGCCCGGGCCTCTTTTGCGATATCGGCCAGATCGTAGCTGCTCAGTTCTTTCAGCCAGAACCGATAAGTAGCGGTGTAATTCTCGTAGCCGGTGGTGGAACCGGTCGTGGAGCTGGCGGGCTTTTCATCCTTGCCGCTCTCGCTGCCGGAAGAAGCTGCGGGCTCCTCTTTGGCCGGAAGGCTGCTGGCGGCGGGCTCTTCCTTTTTGGCGGGCTCACTGCTGGAAGCAGGCTCGTCCTTTTTAGCGGGCTCGCTGTCGGAAGCGGCAGGCTTCTCTGTGGGCTGGCTCTCCGAGGGGGCTTCACTCTCGGAAGGTTCCGGGCTCTCCGAAGGGGCCTCGCTCTCGGAAGGGGCCGGGCTTTCCGAAGGAGCCTCGCTCTCGGAAGGGGCCGGGCTTTCCGAAGGGGCTTCGCTCTCGGAAGGTGCCGGGCTTTCCGAAGGAGCCTCGCTCTCGGAAGGTGCCGGGCTTTCCGAAGGAGCTTCACTCTCAGAAGGGGCCGGACTCTCCGAAGGAGCCTCGCCCTCCTCATCACCTGCATCTACCACCGGTTTCATCCCGCTGAGTTCCTCCAGCGTTGTGGCCAGACTGGTGGCTGCGGATTCTTCTTTTCCTTCGCCGCCAACGCTGGACGCAAAGGCGGGCAGCAGGCAGCTGCAAAAGAAGACCACCGCAAAGCACAGCGCAGCCAGTCTTTTGGCAAGCCGCAGCTTTCCGGCTGTGTTTCGTCTGTGTTTTCCTCTCATATGATAACCCTCCTTTGATCTATTGGTTGGCCGCCGCCCCGCAGGCGGTGTCCGGTTCTGCAATCCCCATACAAAAACAAACGGCCGCAATTGCCCGGCAGATACCGGGAAAAATTGCGGCCGAACTACCTTCGTTTCCATCGCTGGACAAAAGGCTTCGAGCTTTGCGTCCCTGACTCACGTCAGGTTTGCCAAAGTAGATTCAGTTGTTTTCCGGTACGTTTCTCATTCTACTCTCCATTTCTGCAAACTCTGTCGCACTATGGCAAGCTTTAAAAAACATACCGGTCCGTAGCCCGCCTTTTATCCGGTATTCCGGCGGCGGACCCTCTCAGTGAGCTCATTTTACCACTTCTGAAAACGCTTCGCAAGTGTCCAAATGGACATAAAATCCGGATTTGCGCCGTTTTACGCCCCTTTTTCTTCCATTTTTTTGCAGCCTGCATAATCTTTTTTGGGAAATTTCGGCAATCTTCATGAAAGAAAATTTATTTTTTTCTTCGAGAAGTCCATTTTGGGCGCAAAAAAACACCGGGCCCGAAGCGTTCTGCTCCGAACCCGGTGTTTCATCCATCATTTTATGATGTTTTTGCTTCTCAGCTGTTGAACATGTCCTTCAGCTTTTTGAAGAATCCCTTGCGCTGCTCATAGTTTTCTTCTTTGAGGGTACCCTCAAACTTTTTCAGAGCATCACGCTGAGCCTTGTTGAGCTTTTTGGGGATCTCAACCTCGCACTTGACGTACATATCGCCCCGGCCCCGGCCATTCAGG
>ERZ808246.2861-NODE-2861-length-10295-cov-3.655371_pt1 | contig 10295 bp, 6 predicted proteins | sample MGYA00521083_ERZ808246 | MGnify/ENA primary metagenome ERZ808246 (study PRJEB31516, sample SAMN03275577) | gut metagenome | biome: mammalia-associated habitat; material: feces | host: Papio cynocephalus | place: Kenya | collected 2012-07-07 ... | reverse complement strand
AGAATGCCTGCCTGTCACGCAGGAGGTCACGAGTTCGAGTCTCGTACGCACCGCTGAAAAAGTTCTAATGTAATTAGGTGCGTTAGTTCAGTTGGTTAGAATGCCTGCCTGTCACGCAGGAGGTCACGAGTTCGAGTCTCGTACGCACCGCTGAAGCAATCTCTTTTGAGGTTGCTTTTTTGTTAATTTGATGGTTGGTAAAATAATGAAAAAACAGAATATTGTAGTTTCTATTGTATTTGTTTCCTTGTTGTCTTTGTCGGTACGTGCGCAGAGCAATAAGGCGTTGCGAGATTCTTTGGCAAAGGCTACGGAAACGTTGGCATATAATCCTGACAGTATTGATCTGCGCTTGAAGAAAGCCGCATGGAATATACAGCTTGAGCAATGGAATTATGCCAAGGATGACTTGGACAAGGTTCTCTTTTTGGACAACATTAATATTGCTGGGCTTTTCTATCGGGCTTTTGTCAATGAGAAACTTTTCCGATATAATTTTGCTCGTCTTGATTATCAAAATCTTCTTGTTTTAGTGCCTGGTAATTTTCAAGCGCAGTTGGGATTAGCTTTGCTAAATCAAAAAGATAAACATTATACTGAAGCTTATGATGGAATTAATAATTTGATAGAACAATATCCTGATAGTGCTTTAGCCTATGCGGCTCGTGGCGGTATGGAGAAAGAGAAAGGGCAGTTGGAGCTAGCTGCTTATGATTATGGTAAGGCGCATGAGCTAGATTCCAAAAATCAAGATTATCTTTGGAATCATGCGGACATTCTTTTTGCTTTAGGTAAGTGGGAAGATGGGAAAAAAGATTTGGATAGGTTGAGATTGCTGGGAGTACCGCAAGGTCAACTAAGTAATTTCTTTAATCGTCGTAAATCGAAGAAAAAATGATGGAGCAAGGTCTTGTCTTGTTTTCCTAAATGTCTTCATTTCGTATTTTTAAGAGAAATAATCTAAAAACTGTTTTGTGCTTTCGAGTTTTATTCTTAACTTTGCAAATAGTTTGTAATATTTGTTGTACTAGAATATATTTAAGAATGAAATTCAAAAAACTGATAGTGGGTGCTATATGTGCTTGCTTTTTGCTGGATGGCTGCGACTCTGTGTTTGATGTCCATCCTTATGATGTTCGTGTGAAAGGAGAAACACACATCAATACAAGCCAAATAGTGAAGATAGAAAAGGTTGTTCTGTCTAAAGATACAGTCCGTTTCGCTTTTATCAGTGATTCCCATCAATGGTTGTCGGATCTTTCGGAATTGATTAGCGACATCAATCATCGCGATAGTATAGACTTTGTTATTCATGGAGGTGACATTACAGATTTCGGTTCAACACGTGAATTTGAGTGGACTCGGGAGAAACTCCTCAGGCTTAATAAGCCTTTTGTGGTATTGTTGGGGAACCATGATTGTTTGGGTACGGGCAATCAAACTTACGAAGAGATGTTTGGAAATCCGGACTTTAGCTTTATAGCTGGTCGTGTTAAGTTTGTTTGTCTCAATACCAATGCTATGGAATATGATTATTCACAAGCAGTTCCTAATTTTGATTATATGGAGGAAGAAGTAGCCAATCGTGCGGATGAATTTGACCGCACGGTTGTGTGTATGCATGCAGCACCTTATTCGGAACAATTTAATAATAACGTAGCCAAGGTCTTCAACTATTATACTCAGCAATTTCCTCATTTGCTGTTCTGTTTGTATGGTCATGGACATCATACAGAACAGAATGACATCTATAATAATGGCATCATTTATTATCAGGTGGGTAATACTCCAAAGCGACAGTACTATATTTTCACCATTACACCAACTAATTATTATTATGAAATCATTGATTATTAAGAAAGTCTTATTGTTGACGGGCTTCAGTATTCTGTGCGTGGATGGGATGTCTATAGGTGTGAATGATGTCGAAGTCGTTTCTCGTCATGATAGCTTGAAATTAGGAAATTTGCAAGATAGTGCGGCGATTGCCAGTAGTAAATATGATAAACGCATCCATCGCTATCGTAAAAATTGGGGATCCTTGGTGCCTACTCAATTGGTATTGCAAACATGTGGTAACATGGGCTTGTTCTCTTTTGGAGTCGGATGGGATTATGGAAGACATCGACAGTGGGAGACAGAATTGTTGTTTGGCTTTATTCCAAAGTATGATTCGCGAAGCGTCAAGATGACAATGACTTTGAAAGAAAATTTCATTCCATGGTCAATTTCTTTGAAGAATGGATGGGCTTTCGAGCCATTGTCATGTAGTATATACTTTAATACGGTTTTTGGAGCAGACTTTTGGACGAAACAACCGACTAAGTATGAGAATGGTTACTACCCTTTCTCAACCCGTATTCGTCCTAATATTTGCTTGGGTGAGCGTATATACAAGGAGGTACCAAAGAACAAGCGGAAGTTTGTCAAGGGGTTCTATTTTTTTTATGAACTTGGAACTAATGATATTTGTTTCATGCGTTTTTATAGAAATGGTGGTAAGTCAGAATTTTGGGATATATTGGGCTTGTCACTAGGTCTTAAAGCTCAGTTATTTTGATTTGCTAATCTGATTATTATACATATTTTTTCGTTTGCTTAGATGATTTCTAAGCAAACGGATCCATTTGAGAAGTTTTGTATGGTGTAGAGGGTGTTTTGAGGAATAAGAATCCCTTGGTTGGGATGGTTGATAAGAAACTCGCATTCTGTTTCTCTATCATTGAATTTAATGCAGAAAGACCCACTCAAGGCAACGTAAAAGCGGTGTGACCTTGGTTGGTTTTCAATAATGTACTATTCCTATTCATGTTATACATGTATGATACCCGATGAAAGTTGAAGGGGAGAGTTTTTCTGTTTCGGCAACAGTCAAGCTTCCTTGTGGGGCAAATATCTTGGGTAAGTTGATGATTTCGATTTTTTCTTTTCCATATAATGATATCGGCTTTTAATCATATTTATAATATAAAAAGCAAAGAGCGGTTACCTTCACAGGCAGCCGCTCTACATTCAATAGGTATTAGTTTTCTTTAAGGTAAAAAGATTGTATTCAGGATAACGTTTGCAAAGATAATGAAATAATTTGGAAACACAAAACATTTTTCCTCTTTTTTTATAAAAAATATTTTTTTTGTTGTTTTGTTTGGTGGTTACAAAAATATTTTGTATATTTGCGGCGTAAAAGCGAAAACTACGTTAGGTTTATTCCTTTGTAGTTATTCTAACGGACATTTTAATTATAATTTAAATTTTTAATTATGAAAAAATTTATGAAAATGCTATCAATGGCATTGGTATTTGCAAGTATGTGTGCATGTTCCGGTGGTGAGGCAATGATGCCTACAGCACAAGTTGAAAACTCAAGTGTTCAGCTTATCTTTTTCCAATCCAAATTGGAAAAATTTGATGAACCTTCTGTGGAATCTAAATCTATCTCTTCCTCTGTGATGACACGAGCGGATGAGGATGGGGCAGGAGGTGATGCGGCGAATAACTTAAAATCGTCGTTTACACGTCTAGACATCTCCATCATACCTATAGGACAAGTTGATGACAAAACTTATGTTTTCCATCAGAAAAGCTCAGACGAAAATTTTGGAAAACTTGATTTGCGTTTGCCTATAGGTGATTATAAAATGATAGCTGTTGCAAGCAATGCTACTTCTCAAGTCGAGATTTCGTCAGCTACTCTGGCAACATTCCCAGATGATTTCCCTACTGATATGGCTTATATTTGCAAGGATTTGTCTGTAAAAAGTGGTGTCAATTCCGTAAACTGTTCTATGCAGCGTTCTGTCAGCAAGCTTTCTTTCGTCTCATCTGATGTGATTACTAAAGAAGTTTCTAAAATAGAGATTTCGTACACGGGAAAAATATCCAAGTCTTTTAGTCCAACTACTGGTCTTGGCGTGATGGGGCAGGAGGAAGTTTCTACACTTACGAGAACATGGAATGTCACAGATGCCAATAGACCTAATAATGTGGTGTTGTTTGCAACATTCCTATTCTTGCAGTTGGATGAGACGGCTATACAGGCGGATGTCAAGGTTTATAATAGAAAAGGTAATGTAATGAAGTCTCTTCATTTTGATAATGTTGTTTTAAAAAACAATTATATTACTACCTATACAGGACCTCTCTTTACTTCTGGAACTTCCTTTGAATTTGTCTTTACGAATAAAAACATGACATCTTCTGGTTCAGATAAGAAGTTTGATGACGAAGGAAATTTGCGGTAATTCATAAAATTTATATTCTATGAATTCTAAGTAAGTAAAGAGGATGTGTCATAAGGCCGGATAGCTATATGTGACACACCCTCTTTTTTGTTTTTTATTTATAGACTTGTTTATTGCTTTTTATTTTGCTGTTTTTCTTTTTTTCTTCTTGATGCCGAATAAGTCGTGGATTCCATTGAAATCTTTCTTCATGATGAGGCCGATACCTTGTGTGTTCAAGCTATTCTTAGTGAAGTAACGGTCGTTCGTTTGGTTGTACATTCTGATAGACAAGTTACCATTGGGGAATATGAGATACCTAAGGTCAAAATCACCGATGAAACTTTGGGTTGCATTGGCGTTGTCTCGATAGCCAAATTGACCGTTGAAAAGCAGCCTGTTGTTAAATAATCTTCCACTGAATATTCCTTCATACTCTGCATTGTTGAAGCCTTCATCACCCGTTGAAATGTTGGCACCAAAGTTCCATTCTTTACTTTTTACAAGATTGGAAAGGACGGTGTTGATTTGCTGTGAAATGGTCCCACTTAATAGACTTTGCATAGCTAGTGAGGTTTGGCTTTGTTGTGCTGCATCCTCGCTAGCTTGGTTGTTCTTGGTCTGAGCGTAGAACCTACCTATACCTAACAGGTAGAGTACTTGCTGGTTCATCTCTTCTTGAGAGTTGATGATAGAGTATATCATCTGTTTGGCATCGCTGTTCACTGTTGGTAAATCCATAGAGAAATCTACTTTTGGGGAACTTGGTGTTCCTTGTATGTTCATTAGGCAATCCACTCGGATATTGTTGCTTGAAAAAGATTGTCCGATGTTCAAATCGCTTAGTGGTACGCCATTTACAATGTATTTGGCTTGTAGGTTGATCGGAGCATTGTATGGGTTGCCTCCGAAATTAATTGTTCCTCCAGGCATGAACTCAAAGTCTTTCTTGATGATGTTTTGAATCGTCAACTTATATACACCATGATCTACGATGTAGTTCCCAAACATATCAAAAGCCCCTTTATTAAAGTAATTTGCTCTGATAACTCCATTGCCGTTTAGCGTGATATAGTCTCCGGATTGCTCATCCATTAGGAGTTTGAGTGTAAGATTGGGATTTGTATTTACTAGGAAATTTATCTTCATGTCCGAGATAATGTCATTATCGTTATCTTTGGATTCCTTTGCTGTTTCCTGAAAAAAAGGTTTCTCCCAGTCTGGAGTTATATCATGCCAATGGATGAAACTTTTGTCACCAATTGCCTCTGGACTCGCCACGTTATATACAAATATGGAACCTGGCTCAGGTGTAGCGTCGATGTCAATGATTGTCTCACCGCTTTTTCCGTGTATGCCAACATCGCCTGTTGCATAAACTGTACCATAGAATGTATTGTCGCCAAACTCATGTGTGTCGTATCCTAGAAAGTTATATGCCTTTAAGTTGAGATCGTAACTCAATTTAGTAAGGTGTTTGTGGTGTATGCCACCTTTTACGATTGCGATGTGTTTATTGCGATCGTATATGGTGTCGTTTTCCAAAAGAATGTCATCAGGTATGGCATGAGCCTTCAGACAATCGAAATGATAGTCCGTTCCCAATTGCTTCATGTGTATTTTTCCACTAACTTCTATGTCACCAACAAGGTTGATTTCTTTTAGGTCGCCCACGACATTGATTTTACCTCTGGCTTGGGCTTGGATGTTGTCCATGAAGCTGCCGCAGAAACTTTCAAGAAATTTCATGTTGGTGCCATCTGCCGTGATGCCTAAGTCGATATAGTTGCGTTTGGGTGAAACGTAGCCATCAATATAAGTTCTTTTATTGCTTTGCTCTTCAGCTGTTGCCTTGATGTCTATTTGTTCTTTTTCTTTGTCATAATTTACTAGGGCGTGTAGGATGCCTAAAGGACCTTCTTCAAACAAAAAATCGTTGATGTCAAGTTTTGCGTAGGCATCGGGGTCGTGGAAGATAGACTTGACTACGGCTTTTCCTGTGGCTTTACCTGCAAAATTCACAGAGTGAAAATTGATGAGGTCCAGAATATAGGCAACGTCCACGTCTTTTATGTCGGCAACGATGGAGTCTTCCTTATTGGGTGTTGCTTTCCCGCTAATAAAGATGTGCTGGTTGCCATGTCTGACCGTAAAGTTATCTATGGCTAAATTGTTTTTGCTATATGATATTGTAGAAGCAGCAACATCCCATTTTGTATCGCCCAACATCACATTGGAGGGTTTCACTTTTGTCACAATATAGGGTATGCCTTGGGTATTCTTTGTGAACTTTGTAATAGCATCTAGGGTACCATGGATAGGTAACTTTTTAGAGTTGTTGGTATATTGGATGAGTGTTGAGAGCTCATTGTTGGCTGCCATTGCGTTTATTTGATAGCTAGGAGCTTTTTCGTATGGCAATCCTTGGCTCAGACAGGCATTCAACTGAAGACAGTTGTTATGAGTCATAAGCTCAATGTTGGCATTATGGAAAGTTTTGCCATTGTAGCTGAACAATGGTGCCTTAACAAGCATATTGATTTCTTTCGAAAGTCCAGATATGTTGCCATTAATATGTATTGGTGAACTGATGGTTAACGGAATGCCTAACATCCTGTTGAGGGGTTCTACAGAATAAATATTACCCTGCAGGGTGAAATCGTTGTTGGCTTTCACCTTGCTCTTTTTGATGCCTGGGAATGTTGGTAGCTTGTCTGCTATCATGTTTTGTATGTTTGCGTACAAATTAGTAATGTCATATTGCCCGCGAGTGTGCAAATCTGCAAATGGTGCCTCTATATCGATATAGCTATCCTTGTCTTTGTTGTTAGTACTTATCGTAATGTTATCTAAACTGTAGGTCTTATCATTGGCTTTAATTCCTATAATGGAAGGCAGGAAATGTTGGATATAAGCTTCAAGAGCATATTTTTTCAATCGGGTTGCATAGTCACCTTCTATCTTGACCTTTATATTTGGGTCGTTGATTGAGGCGGTACCTTTTACTAAGCCATGGCTATAGATGCCGTCTAATTTGATGTTGCGGTAATTGTAGCGATTGTAGCCAAACTTATTGATTTCACCCTTAACGACAAGGTGTTTTTTATTTCCTTTTACGTCTAGTGTAGCTGCTATTTCTCCAAAGTTTTTATTTGCCAAAATTTTGTTGAGTAAAATACCTTTGGTGTCAATAAAAGCATACATGGTTTCACCAGCTTTTTCTAATTCTATATTGGCATCTCCTGCATCTGTTTCCAACTTCCCTTTTGATGAGATATTCTTACCCCATCCATGAATGTTGCCTATATAATGTATGTTGCCGAGTCGTTTTACTTCCATAGGAATATTGATCTGTTTCCCTAAGTTATCAGAGATGAAACGAATGCTCTCTTCGGTGACATTGAGGTTGTCAATGTGCGCATTCCATTTCATTTTGTCCTTGTTGTTCCAATTGCTGACACTACCTTTAGCTTGTAGATTAATGCTACCGCTGCCTGTTCTGAAGTTGGTATCCATGCAATGAATGGAATTTGCCGAGCCGATAAACTTGCTGCTAAAGAATATGGCATCGTCGAAATGATTAAACATAGGTATGAGACAAGCGATGTCCGAAAGTGTGATTTTAGACTGTTCGATGCTACCTTTATATGTCAACGAAGATGTATCTAATTTACCATTCTTCATCTGGTAGTTGGCATGTATGTCACCCAAAGTAATGTCTGAGTTCGGTAACTGTAACTCAAAGTCCTTCAATATGGCTTCTTGCTTGTTTGCTTTCAATTTAAATGCTAATGACGAGAGTTGAAGTTTTGATTTATCTTGTAACTCTAACTTTTTAATATTCAAATCAATGGAATTGTCTGTGATGTGGTTGAGAATTATGTGGGTAGAAAGATTTGATATGTTTATATGTGATGTAGAAAACAAATCAGGATCTTCCTTTATGTATCTTTTATTGTATTTAATGGATCCATGCCGAATAATGATGCTACCAATATGCAAATCAATAGGGGTATGTTGGGTCGTGTCTTTGGATGCCAAAGAGTCCAAAACGAACTGATAGTTGGGCTTGCTTATGGCTGTTTGCTGGTATAAGTTAGCTTTCAATCCGAAGAGCTGGGCTGATGCCACCGAGATTTTGTTGTTCAAGAGGGGTATGATGTTGATTTTTGTGGAGATACGAGATGCATACAATAAGCTATCTCCTCGTTGATCGTACATTTGTATGTCATCAATGATGAGGCGATTGAAAAAACCAAGGTCGATGCTTCCTACTGAAACTTTTGTGCCAAACTTTTTTGCAAGAGCTGTTGCGACCTCAGTGCCAAGAAAATGCTGTATTGGTGGCATGTGCATCAATACAACTAGTGAAATGTAGCCCACTAGGAGCGTCCAAATGATTCCGTTTATTATATGCTTAATTTTTTTCAAAGTAAAATATCTTTTTTGCTCTCTAATTTGTAAACTAGACATGATAATATATAAAGGGAATTTGAAATTTCCTTTGATTTCTTTGCAAAAGTACTGTATTTTTGCGTGAATATCGAATAAAAGTATGGATTTTCTTTCTTTAATCACATTTTTTTGCTAATTTTGCAGCAAAGTTAGTTAATTCTAGTCAAAAAAGTCTTTCATGATTCAATTTGAGTGATATTTTGGCTATGGACTGGAATCGGGCCTTTGATTGGAAAATTACTCCTATTAGGCATTTGGGATGAAGAATGTTTTTGTAGAGAAAGCAGTTTGATTGATTTAAGGTTAAAAATCATTTTTAATAATATTAATATGTAGTTATGGCAAATGTAATTAAGTTACGTAAAGGCTTGGACATTAACCTGGCGGGTAAGGCTTCCAAGGATGTAACGCTCAAAGTGGCACAAGTCGGCGAGTATGCCCTCGTCCCTAGTGCTTTCATGGGGGTTACTCCTAAGGTGGTTGTACGCGAAGGAGACCGTGTCAATGCCGGAGATGCCTTGTTTGTCAACAAGGCTTGCCCTGAGGTGAAGTTTGCCTCGCCTGTGAGCGGTGAAGTGACCGCCATAGTGAGAGGAGAGCGCAGAAAGGTACTCAGTGTAAAGGTGGAGGCCGACGCAGTGCAAACCTCTACGGATTTTGGTAAAAAAAATGTGGATGCATTGGATGGTGAGGCTGTCAAGCAGGCATTGCTTGAGGCTGGTCTATTCGGTTACATCAACCAGTTGCCTTATGCAGTGTCAACAACTCCAGACACAAAGCCTAAGGCAATTTTCGTTTCCGCACTTCGCGACATGCCGCTCGCTGCCGACTTTGAGGTGGAACTCGCTGGCAATGAGGAGGCTTTCCAAACAGGTTTGACAGCCTTGAGCAAAATTGCGAAAACTTATCTTGGCGTAGGTGTGGAGCAACACAGTGCTGCCATTGAAGGGGCCAAGAACGTCGACCTCAATGTCTTTGATGGGCCTTGTCCTGCGGGCAACGTAGGTGTACAGGTCAACAACATCGACCCTGTGAACAAGGGTGAGGTGGTTTGGACTGTTGATCCTGCCGCAGTCATCTTCTTCGGTCGCTTGTTCCTCACGGGCAAGGTGGATCTCCACAAGAAAGTAGCCGTGGCTGGTAGCGAGATGAAGACTCCAGGCTATGCGGATGTTTTGGTGGGCACACCTTATAGTGCTTTTGTTGACGATCAGCTGAAAGCCACTGAGCACGTGCGTCTTATCAACGGCAATCCTTTGACAGGCGTGAAGACAACAACCGATGATTATGTAGGTGGACATACTTCAGAAATCACAGCCATTCCAGAGGGTGACGACAACGACGAGATGCTGGGCTGGATACTTCCACGCACCAACCAGTTCTCTATCTCTCGCTCTTATCTCTCTTGGCTCTTCGGCAAGAAGAAGGAGTACGACCTCGATGCCCGCATCAAGGGTGGCGAGCGCCACATGATTATGAGCGGCGAGTACGACAAGGTATTGCCAATGGATATCTATGGTGAGTATCTCATCAAGGCCATCATCACGGGCGACATCGACAAGCAGGAGCAACTCGGCATCTATGAGGTTAGTCCAGAGGACTTTGCTGTAGCTGAGTTCG
>ERZ808246.2860-NODE-2860-length-10297-cov-3.099883_pt1 | contig 10297 bp, 4 predicted proteins | sample MGYA00521083_ERZ808246 | MGnify/ENA primary metagenome ERZ808246 (study PRJEB31516, sample SAMN03275577) | gut metagenome | biome: mammalia-associated habitat; material: feces | host: Papio cynocephalus | place: Kenya | collected 2012-07-07 ... | reverse complement strand
CAATCAAAGATTTGAATTTCACCAGCTAACCAGCCATCATGATTAAATATTGCATAAATATATTCATTATCAGCATACAATGTTTGGAATCTAGCATCTACATCAGGGTTCTTTTCAAAATCCTTAAAGAAATCTTTAGTATGTTCTGCTTTTAAAGTAATTGTATTAATAACATTTTTATCTATATCAGTAATATATAATTTATTATTAATTGCTAAAGCATATTGATTTTTTTCTACACTATAACCGACTGAGAAAATTTCTCTCATCTTTGTTCCATTATTTTTGAAAACAAATTCTTCTGCATTTTCTACTGCTTCTAATGTAGCTGAATTAAAGACTTTAATTACATCTGTTTGTTTTACAAGTAAATATACATATCCATTTTGATAGAACATGTTATAATCTTCACCCCAGTAATTTGAGTCAGATATTTTAATAACATTTGTAGTTTGAATTATTTTATTAGTAGATAAATCATATTTAACAATTTGAACATATTTTCTTCCATTAGATGCTAAAGCATAATATAAATATTGTCCATCTGTACAACCACCTTCAACAGAGAATAATGTTTGAGTTTTTCCATCACTTTCTCCTTTTGAAATAATTTGTCCATCAATAAAATTATTACTAAATGATGGTTCAGTATTATTCTTCATAGAATTTTGTACATATCCACCAAGTAAACTATTATCAAATGTTCTTAAACTATCTAAGCTCATATCTAATTTAGAAATGAATAATCCTTTATGACCAGTATAAGCACGACCAGTAAAATATACATCACCTTTAGCAAATACCATACTTTGAACAGTTCTATTATTTGATTCTGTTAAACCATTAGAACAATCAATAATTTGATCTTTACCAACTTTTTGTCCAAACCATGTATAAGTTTGAATTAAAGTAGAAGTAACACTTTCACTATTATCACGATATACAGCATAAATATAATTTTCATCACTTGTTATAGTTCTAAACAAATAATTATTAACATCGAATTTTATAGTAGTTTCATTAGCTTTATCTTTTTTATTTCCTTTATAGAAAGTGCCAACATGATTTTTATCAACAACTACATATTGATCTAAATAATTATTATATTCTGCATCAATACTTTTTCCACTTGCTCCAGTAAATGTAATATCTTTTTCTAATAAAGTAAGAGTTTCAGTGTCAAAATATGATACTTTACCATTGAAATCAAAATATCCAATTTTGCCATTTTCATAAAATAATTTATTAATATCAGAGTTATCAGTTATCCAACCAGATGTATAGCCATCTTCAATTAGTTCACTTTTTCCAACAACATTATTAGTTTCTATATCATATTTAATAATTTTAGTTTTTCCACCACCAAATTGGCTTACTGCAACATAAATATATTCTCCATCAGAACAGCTTCCTTGAGCATCAACACCTTTATCTACATTATCATTTTCACCTTCATAAACTTTATTAGTTGAATATGTTTTTACAATGTTTTTAGCATCACATGTTTCATTATATTCACCAAAAGAGAAATTATTATCTTCTAACATTTCTACATCAACATAATCAAGATTAATTGATGCTGAAGAATTATCATAAGATTTAATATTACTATCTTTAATCTCTACAGTAATTTTATTATCTCCAGTAGATAAAAGAACATCAAATAAAGTCAAATCATAATAAACTTGTGATGGTTGATCTTTATTAGTAGTATTACCCGCTTTTTCAATTTTGATTTTATGATCAAAATTTTTATCATAACCATTTACTTTAACATTTAAAAGATTACTTAATAAAATATCTTCACTATGATAATTATTATTATTAAATAATAAATAAGTTGACGCTACTCTAAGTGTAATTTTTCCACGTATATTATTTTTAGAATTAACATTAAATTCAACTTTAGAAGAACTATTTAAATCTCCAACATAAGAAATATCTTTATCAAAAATATATTCATTATTAACATATTTATAGCTTGATCCAATTTTTACTTTTCCATTTGTAATTGTTGCTTTTTCAGCTTCTTGTCTTTTAACAACTTTTGCATTAATTTCAATTCTAGCATTATTATTATCTTTAGCGCATAATGTTAAATTTATTTTTTTACCAAAAGAAACAATATCTTCTTTTCCAATAATAGTAATATCATCTAAATTAATAGGAATATAATTACCAGAATCATATTTACCCATTATTTTTAATTTACTCAAATCAGCATTTTCTCTTTTTTCATCAGCAAATAAGATAGCTTCTCCATCAACAACTTCTAAAGAAATAAGTTTACCATTAGTAAATTCATTTTCTTTTAAAACAGAAATATCAACTTCTCCTTCCAATGTTATACCTTGAAATTCATAAGTTAACTTCCATTTTTTATCTATTAATTTTAATGGAGTTGTTGTATCAATATTTATTTTTGAAGCATCAACATCTAAAGTAGAGCCATCATTATATTCAACACAAATAACTAATCCGTCTTTATTAAAAAATTGACCTTCTTTATACACAACAATATATGGATTATTAACAACTGTTAATTTTATTGGTTTAACATCTAATAATGAAATACTTAATTTTGTTTCTTTTTTCAAATATTTAAAAGTAATTTCCCCTCCATTAGTAGCAAAATCATTAGGAACTTCCATATTAAATTGTTTACTAGTTAAATTCGAAGAATAATCTTCTCCATTTTTTACTGTAAAATTAGCTTGAACATTAAAATCATCTTTACTAGGAGAAGCTTTACCATTTTTATAAAAGTCGACACCTTCTTTTTTACTAACAGTAATTGAATCTAAAACAGGATTTCCAACACGATTATTTTCAGCTTCTTCAAGCTCATTACGATAATTATCATAACTGATTTTTGAACCAACTACTTGTCCAATTGAAACTCCTGCACAAATAGCTACTACACCAATAATTGATAATTTTTCAATTAATTTCTTTTTCATTTATTTAGCCTCCTCAAACCATTCTTTTCTACGAAGAATAAAATAAGCCCAGCAAGCAATGCCACATCCAATCATAATATCAATTGCCACTACAGTTGGTTTCCACCAGTTCCATGAATCAATTAAAACTGCACTATCAATTGTTTCACCTTGATCTGGATGTTCTTTAACATATTCATTCCATGATTTATTAATACATTGAGTATGTAAATATGCATAAGCAGCATGTTTAATAGCGTTCTTTAATTGTCTTTGAATTCTAGGAGTAGCAGTTTCAGAATAATTAAAGTTATAATCTGCACCTAAGAAATTTAATTTAGAACCCATTCCTAAATCATTACCTGCTCTAATACCATGGTCAATATTCATAAATTTATTATCATAAGAATAATCTGTAACAATTACTCCTTTAAAGCCCCATTCAGTTCTAGCTACACCTTCAATTAAAGCTTCACTACCACCTGTATAACATGTACCTATTCTTCCATAAGAAGTCATAAGTCCCATACAATCAGCAACTTGAATTGCTTTTTGGAACGATTTTAAATATGTTTCTCTTAAAGCTTGTTCAGTACACCAGTTATATAAATAATTACGATGATTTTCAGTTGGATTTAATGCAAAATGTTTTAAATAAGGGAATGTACCTGTTCTTTGTAATCCTATAATTGCATTAACAGCAGTAGTTGAAGATAAGAATGGATCTTCACTATAATATTCAAAATTTCTACCACCAATTGGAGTACGATGAATATTTGTTCCTGGAGCCCAAGTACTAGCAATATTTAAATTAACACAATCAGTACCATAAGATATACCCCATTGTAAAGCCAATTTTTTATTAAATGTTTGAGCTAAAACAGTATTTGATGGATAACCAGTACCTACTTTTCCATCAACACCTGGATTATAACCTTTTATTTGTAATGGTCCATCATAAGCAGATAAACCAGGTAAACCAATTTCATCAATTCTTGTGATTGAATATCCATTTCCAACTAAATTAACAGCAGAAGAAATTTTTGCTTGATTTAATAAATCTTTCCATTTTTCATCATCATAATTATTGCCAAGTTCATATCCTAAATCAGTTACACGTCCATTTTCAGCAATTTTATATGAAGTTGAATTTTGATTCCATAAGACTTTACTATTATCAACATCTCTACCAAATACATCTTTACTAGCGTTATCCCATTCATCACCTAAAGCTTGATTAATTCTAACTTTTTTAGCAATTGCACTAGTAATTTTTCTATTTTCTCCTCTTTTAAATTCATAAGGGTCTGGAAATGAACCTCTTTTAATATAAGGAATATTAGCATTTTCATCACCATTATTTCCATCAAGAGAATAACCATCATAAGCATTTGGATAAGTAAATTTATTTTTAACTTCTTGGCCAGTAACTTTATCTTTATCTAAATTAATTGTATCTTTAACTTTAACAACAAATTTATTATTATCACATTCTTTTAAAGTGTGAGAATTAGTCATTAATTTTAATTCATAATCACCTTTTTCAAGTTCGTAACCAATATGATCATTTTTATTCATATCATAACAATCGTAACTGGTAAAATCATTAGCATCTACTTCAATAGATAATTTTTGTTCACTTTGTGGTTCAAGAGCAATCGTCTTTTCATAACCAACTAAACTTACATAAGATTTTTCAATTCCACCTTTAGTAAATGGTGCAGTTAAATAAACTTGAACAACATCTTTACCAGCTATTTCACCAGTATTTTTAACTGTAACATTAATTGTTATTTTGCTTTCATCAGTAATATAACCATCACTTACTACTTTATTATCTTTATCTTTAATTTCAATAGAAGCATTACTCCATTCAAAAGTAGTATATGATAAACCATATCCAAAAGGATATTGAACAACACTATCATAACCTTTTAATGTTTTATTATTTCCTTCGTTATCTAAAATAGTTCTAGTATATTTACTATTATTCCATATACCTTCATTATCAGCAGTTTCATACCATTTGTATCCAACATATATACCTTCAACAAAGTCCATATATGCATCTGATTTATCAGATAAATCACCTAAATATTCACTAGCGTTAGTATATTTTCCTAAATTAGTAATATAATCATAATTTACATTACTTTCTAATTCATAAGCATAAGTATCAGCAAAATGGCCTGATGGGCTTGTATCACCATACAATAAATATGGAATAGCTGCTGCTCCATGAGTTCCTGTTGCGCCCACAACTAAAACTGCATCAATACCTTTAATGTTATCAAGTGGTTCAAGAACCATTGTATTACAAGCATTAATTAATACAACGACTTTTTCATAATTATTACCTACATAAGTTAATAAATCTTTTTCTTTATCAGTCAACTTTAAATATGTTGGCGATACATCGGTTGACTCATGTCCAGTTCTAGAAATTACTACTATTGCAGTTGAAGAAAATGCTTTAGCATCTTCAAGTAATTTATCTGTATATACTGATTTATCTGTAATTTCAGGTTCGCAAATTGTTGTATTACCTCTACTTCCACCTTGTCCAAATCCAACATTCCTTATTGGAGCATGATAAGAAGAATAAGCATCTATTAAATCTTGATTATAAGTAACGCCATATTCATAATTATCAAAAGCTTTTAATAAATCAACAGTATTATTCCAATCATTTTCTTTTGGAGAAACTGTTCCAGATCCACCACCAGCCATAACCCAGTCAGTTACGCTCCAACCAAAAATATTAACTTTATTATCTTCAGATTTACTTAATGGTAAAACACCATTATTTTTTGCTAAGACCGCTCCATCTAAAACAATATTTTTTGTTAATTCTTCTCCACTAGCAGTACTAATTTCATTATTAGAATTATTTGAAATAGGTGGACATAAAAAACTATTAATTTGTGATTCAAAAATATTACAAATAACATTCCCTATAACTGCAGATGCTATTACAACTAGCATGCCAGCAAAATTAAGCACATATTTAACTCTTTTATTCATTAATTTAATCCTTTCTATTATAGATTACTTTATTTATTGAATATAAAACTTGTTTTAAATACAAATGATCCTTTATTTGCACCATAATTTAAAGCAACTAAATATAATTCATTATCTTTTATAAAAATACTTTGTCCATTATATTGTCCATCACTAGTTGCACATTCATTTGAATTATTATAAATAACAAAACTATTAAATTTTGTTTCATTATAAGTTTCCTTAATTTTATTACAAGAATTTCCATCCCAATCAAATATATTAATACCTCCACCAAGTATTCCATTAGTACCATTTAGAATATAAATATATTTATCTGTACTTGTAGCATCTTGCACAGTTAACCCTTTATCACTATCCATAAAGTTTGAAGAATAAAAAATTCCATTAATATATTTAGAATCAATCTTATTTCCTTCGGTATCATAAAAATAAAGTGTTTGTAAACCAATAACTGCAAATTTCTTTAAATTATCATTATATTCAACATCAATAATTGTATCAGTCAAATCTTTAAACAAAGAAACTTTTCCACCATTATTTAAAGCATTTAAATTTTTATCAAAAACTTTAAATTTGTTATCTTGCACACAAACATAAATTTTATCATCATAAATAAATGAAGAACCTTTTGTTTGAGAATATACTTTAGCATTATTAATTTCAAATGATTCAGTTTCTTTTTCAACAACATTAGTTTTTGGATTATATTTTACAAGAACCATATTTTCCGCACCAGAACTTGTAAATGAAAAATACATATATTCTCCATCAGTACATGCTCCTCTAGCTTGGTTGCAAGTACCTTTATATTTAAATATTTGATCAAATTTATAATCAGTAATTGGTTTATTTGTTTTTTCAAAATAATCCATAGCATCATCAAAATTAAGGTTAATATCAGTTTTGGTAATATCATTTAATACTAATTCACAAATATATAAACCTTCATTATTAAATCTATTAACAGCACAATAATATTTATTATCTGTAATTTTAATAATGCTTTGAACATTAACATCATTTGTTTTTATTCCTGTTTTATTATCAACATCATTAAAACTAATCTTTTCTTTAATAATCTTTCCTGACCAATCATAAATAGATATTGTTCCACCTACAAGATTATCACTTCCACCTAAGGCATAAATACAATTATCATCAGCATATAAATCATTTAATACCCCATCAATAGCAATTTTTGTTCCACTATTATATGTTACTAAATCCTCATTAGCAAAATATAAATTTCCATTTCTATTAATTAAAACATACTTATTTTGTTTTTCATTATAAGAAATATCGTAAATCTCTTTAGTTTTTAAATCGCCAGTAAATATTAATTCTTGAGTAGTGTCTTCTTTTAATGTTTCTTTATCAAAAAATTTAATTGTTCCATCTTCTAAAATCAAGCCAATCATATTTTTATATAAAAATGTCTTTCCTGATGTTTTTGTCCAAGCTCCAGTTGTTCCTAAAGTTATTATATTAGAAAATATTGTCTCTTTTGTATTAAGATTATATTTTACTAATTTTGTTTCTTTGGCTCCCATTTTATTTAAGGCATAATATAAATTAGTTCCATCAGTACAACCACCTTGCGGAATTTTATAATCATTAGAAGAAACGGCATCACTTACTTTATTTAATGTAATATTATAATTATCTCCAGCAAAATCTAAATAATCAACTAAATCTCCATCAGTATAAATGTTATTTAAAGCATCATTAAATGAAGTTGTTCTAGATTCAATTTCTTCATCATTAACACTTAAAGTCATTTTTATATTTGTTGCTAAATAACTAGAATCAGAACTAAATTTAATTGTGTAACATGCCCAATAATAATCTTTAGTAGAAGTTATTTCTTGATCAATTAATTCTTGTGAACCAGAAAAATAAGATGTTTCTTCTCCACTAGAAATTCCTTTATATAATGTAGTAATTTTGCTTGATTTAATTGCTTTAACAGTTTCAGTTTCTTCAATTCCAATTAATTCTCTAGTATATTTAATTGAAGTAACATCACCTTTAATAGCAGTAGCAAATCTTAAATAATATTCATTATCTTTAGTTGCTGTTTGAACATAAATTTTTGATGTTTCTACTTCACTAGATGTACTCATTTCACTTAAAGCATATCTTTTAACATTAGTCGATAAAACATCATAATTATAATCAATCAAATCTTCATGATTTTGTTGATTATTAATAAGACCTAACCCTAACAAACTTGTAAGCACAAGTAAACATGATAATTTGTTTTTCATTTTCTAGCCTCCTTTAAAGTTTTTCATTAATACCTGAATCTGCAGTGACATCAAGAATTTCATCAGTTTTCAAACTTGATGCAGATAATATATCTTCTGTTTCAATTTTTTGAAGATTAATTACTGGCAAATAATATTTTTTAACTTTTTTCATATACAAAAAGCCCCTTTCAACATAAATACATTAAAATGAAAGGGCTTTAATTAAAATATTTATTGCGTGAATTGTTATCAACTTTGCGTGAATTGATTAATCTTGTTTTTGTTCAGTAAATAAAATTTGAATCATAAAGACATCATCTTTAATATCTATTTTTAAATCACCATGATATTTTTCAACAATCAATTTAATCGATTTTAGACCATATCCATGATAACCATTATTATTCTTTGTTGTTTTAGGTATTCCATTATGATCAAGATTTATTTTTCCTTCATAATAATTAGAAATAAATATTGATGTGCAAGATAAAGCATTTCTAACAATTAAACTTATACTTCTTTTATTTACATCTTCTATTTTAGTTACTGCTTCTATAGCGTTATCTATCATATTGCCAAATAAAGAATATAAATCTGCTTCAGTAATAAAATTTAATTTAGAACAATCAGCAAAACACTTAAGATTAATATTCTTTTTTTGACATAGCAAACTTTTTTCTGTAAGAATTAAATCTAAAGCATCATTATTTGTTTTAATATTAGAATCATAAATATTAATAATATTTTCTAATTCTTTCACAGTTTCATTAGAAATGTTAGCTTTATTACCAAAATTTCTTATTTGATGTTTTAAGTCATGACATTTGATATTAATCAAATCAACATTTTCTTTATTTTGTTTATATTGTTCTTCTGCTTTATTTAAAAGTTGAGTAGTAATAGTTAGTTCAGTTTTTAATTGTTTAATATTTAAAATGTTAAATAATAAAAATAATACCATTAAACAACATAAAATATTATAAACACAAATTATTATTGATACGTCTTTGCCTTTAAATTTATCACTATAAATAATAATTGAGTTGATTATGATATCAATTAACAAAATTAATCCTGAAATTAAAACAATACTAAAATTAGATATTTTTGCTTCATCTTTATTAATTCTTTCATTAAAAATAACAAATACAATTGTGTAAATAATAACATAAACAATTAATAAAATTGCAAAAGAAATAATATTTAAATATGTCAAATTAACATTTAAAGGAATATCTCCATAAGAAATAAAAGATAATTTTTCTTCTATAGATAAAAATGTTATTAAAACATTATAAGCTTGATAAGCAAGATGTTGAGCAGTATAAGCTGTAATAGAAATTAAAAATATATTTTGAATAGAAATATTATAAACAAAGTACAAAGATATAGCGCAGCAAGTAAATAACATTAAAAACATGATTGATGAATACCACCACGAATACGAAACATCTTTAAATAAAGGAAAAACAATAGCTATTAATATACAAGTTAAAATAGTCAAAATATATCTACACACAGAATATTTCTTTTTAGGCAAATAAAAAGATAATAAATGCATTGCACATAATATTTCAAAAACAAAAATAATTTTATAAGCAAATAATTCTGTAATGATCATTAGTTACCACCACCAGTAGCAAGAAATTCATTTAAAACATGAAGAAATTGTTTTCTTTTAGGGCGAGAAATAAGTAACGATTCATTATCAATAATGACACTATCAGAAGTAACTTGGCTAACCATTTTTAAATTAATTAAATAACAACGATTACATAATTCAAAATAATCGTCTTTTAACATATCAACATAATCATTCAAAGCACCATGAGTTTCATATTCTCCATCTAAAGTATGAAAAATAAGCTTATGATTGTTAATTTCAATATATTTTATTCTATCAATTAATATTTTTTTAAAAGATGTTTTATTAGTATAAATTACAATAGATTTATCATTATCTTTTAAATGAGGCAATATTCTTTCTAAAGTTAAAGCAAAATTATAATAATTTACTGGTTTTAAAACATAATCAAAGGCATGAACTTTATAACCTTCTATTGCATATTGCGCTAATGATGT
>ERZ808246.2858-NODE-2858-length-10301-cov-2.395276_pt1 | contig 10301 bp, 6 predicted proteins | sample MGYA00521083_ERZ808246 | MGnify/ENA primary metagenome ERZ808246 (study PRJEB31516, sample SAMN03275577) | gut metagenome | biome: mammalia-associated habitat; material: feces | host: Papio cynocephalus | place: Kenya | collected 2012-07-07 ... | reverse complement strand
CCTCTCGTTGCGATTGGGGGCGCCGACCTCGCCATCGCGTTCGAGCCGGCCGAGGCCGCCCGCGTGCTGCCGTACCTGGCGCCCACCGGCGTCCTCGTGTCCGCGACCACCGCGATCCAGCCCGTCACGGCGGCGCTTTCAACCGAGCCGTATCGTTCGGCCGACATCGTGGCCCATCTTGAGGAAATCTTGAACGCCGACGGCGAGAAGCGCTTCTTCGCCGTCGACGACGAGTCGCTCTTGCGGAAGGTCGGCAACAGGAAAGCGCTGAACACGGTGCTGCTCGCCTCGGCGCTCGCGCTCGGGCACCTGCCGCTTTCCCTCGACGACTTGAGGGACGCGATCGCGGTATGCGTGAAGCCGCGCTTCGTCGACTTGAACATGGCTGCGATCGAGGCCGTCGAACAGGGCTTCTAGGCGATGGAAGAGAAGGAGAAGCCCGCCGCCGCGCCCGTCTCGTCCGCCGTCGGTGGCACCGAGCAAGCCCAAGAGGAGACGTCCCGCAAGAAGAAGCTCTTCACGAGACGCTCGCTCATCGCCTCGTTCGCCTGCACCGGCGTCCTTGCCCTCGTGGCAGGCTCTCTCACCGTGTTCTCTGAAATGAATCCGGCTGCATCCGGCGGGGAGAAGGCCTCTCTTCTCCCCTTGAAAGAAGGGAAGGACGCGGCCGCTGACAACTCCGCGCTCCTGCAAAGCGCCATCGACGAGGCCTCGGAAGCTGGCGGCAACGTCTCGATCGGCGAGGGCGTGTTCTACTTCGCGCTCACCGACGAGTCGAGCGACGGCAACTACGTCGTGGCGATGCGCGACGGCGTCGAGGTGCGCGGCGCCGGCGTCGACAAGACGATCCTGAAACCGCTCGGCCGCTACGCGATGACGGGCGAGGCGCCGCATGGCATCGACATGTTCTATTACGACGGCCTCGACGACGGGCGGTACCTGAAGGGCGCGACGTTTCGGGATTTCACCATCGACGGCGAGAGCACGCAAGGCTCGCTTCGCGGCTACAACGCGTCCGGCAAAGGATTCTTCTTCAAGCTGTTCCAGGATTGCCTCTGGGAAAACGTGTGCGTGAGGAACACCGACGGCACGGGGTTCGGCGCCGATTTCCCTATCAATTGCACCATGCGGAACTGCACGGCCGTCGGCTGCGGGAAGAACGCGACGTCATCTTCGGTAGGATCCTCAGGATTCGGCGTCGGCGTCGGCTACAGCGAAGACGAGTCGATGCTGATTGAGAACTGCTCTTCGTCGTGCAACACGAAGTTCGGCTTCTTCTTCGAGCACCAGTCGCTGTTCGGCTCCGACGGGATGACGGCGAAGAAGGCCGAGGGGTTCCGCGTTTCGGGGTGCAAGGCGTGGGGCAACCTGATCAACTTCGGGGGGAATCGGGCGTACGACGTGGTGTATCGCGGTTGTGAATCGGACGTCTCGTCCGATTCCTATACCGACATGTACACTGATTACGCGTTCCGGTTCGTCGACCATTCCGTTCGCGTCGTGGTGGAAGAAGCCGTCGTCGACCAGATGTATTCGGACATGACGGCCGGCTCCTCTTCCGAAACCATGGAATGGGCGCTTGCGAACAACGTCGCCCATGTCGGGTCGAACGACAACGACACGTTCCGCCCGACTGACAAGGTGACGCGCGCCGAGGTGGCGGTTTTCCTCTGGCGTTACGCGGGGCGTCCGGGAAACGTCGTTTTGGGCGGTGATGAACCAGACGCGCCCGCAACCGACGTGGGGGCTGACGACTACTGCGCCGACGCGGTGCGGTGGCTTAAGGTCGACGGGCTTTCGACGGCCGAGAAGTTCCGCGGCGACGACTCGATAACGCTCGGCGAGTTCGCGCTGCTGCTGTGGCGATACGCCCTGCTTCTGAACGACGAGGGCTCGCAGGCGTCGTATGCGCTGCGTCTTTCCCGCGATGCGGCAACGACCTGGGACGTTCCCTGCGCCGCGTCTGCGAAGGAAGAGCAGCAGACGGCGCTTTCGTGGGTGAAGGACGAGGGGATCATGAGCGTGGCCGATGCGGCGGCCGCCCGTTCGGCCTGCACGCGCATCGAGGCGATGGATGCGCTGTACGCGTTCGACAACGCTCGTAACGCGGCCGCGGCGTCGTGACGCGCAGCCCGTTTCCCATGCCTCCCTTGAAATGATCGGCTTATCGCCTACAATGTGCTTATGACGAATTCATCTCACATCCTCTTTTCCGCAGCCGCGCGCACCGCGTCGGCTGGTCGATGGTTTTAGCTTCAAGACTCGCGCGAGCCTTAAAGCTTCCACGCTTTTTTCGCACTCGAGCTTGAAGCACCCTCAACCTCGCTTGCGGCAGCGGATCGCTTCGCAGGCCATTCCCTTGAAAGAACCGACGACATAGGAAGAGGAACCCCATGCAGATGACCGATGAGCAACTTGCTCTTATCACCAAGCAACTCGCAACCATCAAGGACCGCTCGGCGTTCTACGCCGACAAGTTCAAGGACATCGACGTCGCCGACGTGCGCACGCAGGAAGATTTCGAGAAGCTTCCGTTCTCCGAAAAGGACGACCTTCGCCGCGTGTACCCGCTCGGCCTGCAGGCGGTGCCCGACGAAGAGGTCGTGCGCATCCATTCCTCTTCGGGAACGACCGGCACGCCGGTCATCATCCCCTACACCCAACAGGACGGGACCGACTGGGCGATTCAGTTCGCGCGCTGCTACGAGACGGCCGGCATCACCAACCTCGACCGCATCCAGATCACGCCCGGCTACGGCCTGTGGACCGCCGGCATCGGCTTCCAGCTGGGGTGCGAGCGGTTGGGCGCCATGGCTATCCCGATGGGCCCCGGCAACACCGAGAAGCAGCTCAAGATGATGCAGGACCTGCACACCACCGTCATCACGGGCACGTCGAGCTACGCGCTGCTGCTCGCCGAGGAGATCAGCAAGCGCGGCCTGCGCGACAAGCTCGACCTGAAGAAGGGCGTCATCGGGTCGGAGCGCTGGGGCGACAAGATGCGCCACCGCATCGCGAGCGAGATGGGCATCGAGATCTTCGACATCTACGGGCTCACCGAGGTGTACGGCCCGGGCATCGGCATTTCCTGCGAAGCGCACAACGGCATGCACGTGTGGGAAGATTACGTGTACGTGGAGATCGTCGACCCGAAGACGGGCGAGGTGCTGCCCGACGGCGAGGTGGGCGAGATCGTCCTTACGACGCTGCGCAAGCAGGGTGCGCCGCTCATCCGCTACCGCACGCACGACCTGTCGCGCATCGTTCCCGGCGCCTGCACCTGCAAGTACGGGCATCACCACCCGCGCATCGACACCATCGTCGGCCGCACCGACGACATGGTGAAGGTGAAGGGCTGCAACATGTTCCCGGCGCAGATCGAGGAAGTCATCAAGTTCACGGACGGCACGTCGTCTGAGTACCAGATGATGATCGAGGCCATCAACGGCCGCGACGTCATCACGCTCCTGTTCGAGACGGAGCTCACGGGCGAGGACCGCGAGAAGTGCGAACGCGAGCTCGAGGCCATCTTCAAGGCGAAGATCGGCTGCACTCCCGAGGCGAAGGGCGTGCCCATCGGCGAGCTTCCCCGCAGCGAGAAGAAGACCAAGCGCATCTTCGACAGCCGTTACTAGAAACGCCACGCCATCCGGCACTTCCTAACCGAATCGAAAGCCCCTGCTGCATGCCGTTTGCCGACGGCGAGCGGCGGGGGCTTTTCCATTTGCGCCGCGCTTCGCCCCATTCGCCGCAAGGAGTGCGGCTGTTTTGTGAAACGCCCGAATCCGCTCTCTTCTTTGGTATGTTAGTAGGCGAAATCCAACCTAATTGAAGAGAGAGATTCACGCACATGACTGACTTGAGCATGTCTTCAAGCAGTGCGCGCTTGAGCACTGCTGTCCCAGTTTCGGCACAGAGCGTTGCCGAAAACGAAACAATCGATGCATCATCCGCAGCGAAAAACCCTGCGAAGAAGCGTCCGCTGCACAAGCAGCTCGTCTTCGCGCTTTTCATGACGGGCGGCATGGTCACGCTGATGAGCCTGTACAACATGGCCTTGCATACCGGCTTCCGGTTCACGGTGGCCGAATGGCTCATGGCGCTGTTCCTTCGCTGGCCGATCGCGTTCGCAACGTCGCTCACGCTGGGTGATTTCGTTGCGAAACGCCTGCTCATGCCCCTTGTTCGCAAGGTTGCCGCACCGAACGGATGGATCGCTTCCCATCTTATGCCGTTTTGCAAGGTGAACGCCATGGTCCCCTTCATGACGCTTTTCGCCTCGCTTCTCTCGGTGGGCGTTTCATCCGACCTGCTTCCGCTGTGGGCGTTCATGTACGTGACGACGCTTCCCGCAGCCCTCGCCGCGAACGTGCTGCTCGTCGGCCCGGCGGCGCGCAAGCTGTACAGCCTTGTGTTCGGCGAGAAGTTCTAGTAGGGAAAATCGATTTACTCTTCGCGGTGCAAGGAAGGCCGTCTCGTCAGGGGCGGCCTCTCTTCGTTTCGGAAGCTTTTGAAATTTCTCGGCGTTCTGCGTGCTCCATTGTGGTAAAGTGTCCGCATGCTTTTCGCAGAGGGACATATCACGCATGACGCAACGTCGGTAAAGACCGACGTTCTTTCCGCCTCCCTCGATTCCTATTATTCCTATCGATATCTCTAGCACACGAGGTTGGCTCGCTCGTGCGCATTTTTTTGCGTTTGAGCGAAAACAGGCAACGTCGTGTGCGCCTCCGTACCCTGTTCGAGTATCTCAGCGGGGATCTTGTTTCACGTGAAACACTCGTCACATCTTGATAGGAACAACAATGATCGCAAAACTTTGCATGGTGCTCATCTTCATCGGCGTCGCAGTCGGTGTGGGCATTTACTGTCGACGATCGACCACGAGCGTCGACGGATTCGTCCTCGGCGGACGCAACGTCGGCCCGTGGATGAGCGCGTTCGCGTTCGGCACGAGCTACTTCTCCGCCGTCGTGTTCGTCGGCTACGCAGGCCAGTTCGGCTGGAAATACGGCATCGCCGCCTTCTGGGCCGGCATCGCGAACGCCGTCATCGGAAGCCTGCTCGCGTGGTGGGTGCTCGGCCCGCGCACGCGCGAGATGACGCATCGCCTTGGAGCCACCACGATGCCGGAGTTCTTCGGCCTTCGCTATGACTCGAAGGCGCTGCGCGTCGCCGCCGCGGCCATCATCTTCGTCTTCCTCATTCCCTACACCGCAAGCGTGTACAACGGCCTATCGCGTCTGTTCGGCATGGCGTTCGGGCTCCCGTACGAGTGGTGCGTCATCGGCATGGCGATCGTCACCTGCGTGTACGTGGTCGTCGGCGGCTACATGGCGACGGTCATGAACGACTTCCTGCAGGGCATCGTCATGCTGTTCGGCATCATCGCCGTCATCGTCGCCGTGCTGTTCAACAACGGCGGCTTCATGCCGGCCATCACCGAGCTGTCGCAGATGTCTTCCGATCTGGCGCCCGACATGGCGGGCCCGTTCGTGAGCATGTTCGGCCCCGACCCGTTGAACCTCCTGGGCGTCTGCATCCTCACGAGCCTCGGCACCTGGGGCCTTCCCCAGATGGTGCAGAAGTTCTACGCCATCAAGAGCGGCCCGGCGGTGAAGCAGGGCGCGATCATCTCCACGCTGTTCGCGTTCGTCGTCGCAGGCGGCAGCTACTTCCTCGGCGGTTTCGGGCGCCTGTACTCCGGCCAGGTCGAGATGGGCGCGAACGGCCAGCCCGTCTACGACTCGATCATCCCGACGATGCTCTCGACGCTTCCCGACCTGCTCATCGGCATCGTCATCGTGCTCGTGCTTTCCGCCTCCATGTCAACGCTGTCATCGCTTGTGCTCACTTCGTCTTCCACGCTGACGCTCGACGTGCTCAAGGGCAACGTCGTGAAGAAGATGGACGAGAAGAAGCAGCTTTCCACCATGCGCGTGCTCATCATCGTGTTCATCGTGGTGTCGGCGGCGCTTGCCCTCGTGCAGTACCATTCCTCGATCACGTTCATCGCGCAGCTCATGGGCATTTCCTGGGGCGCCCTTGCCGGCGCGTTCCTCGGCCCGTTCCTGTGGGGCCTCTACTGGGGGCGTGTGTCGAAGGCGGCTGTGTGGGCGAGCTTCATCGTGGGCGTCGGCCTGACCACTGGCAACATGATCATGGGATTCGTGGGAACGCCGCTCATCGCGAGCCCGATTAACTGCGGCGCGCTTGCGATGGTGCTTTCCCTCATCATCGTGCCGCTTGTGAGCCTTGTCACCAAGCCGGTTGAATTCAACGTCAACCCGCCGAGCGTTCAGGGCGCCATCGACCGCGAATACGTTCGCGAGCTTGAAGAAGAGAAGGCCGCTGCGGAATAACTCGGCTGCAGCCGCTGCTTCCTAAAGGGAACGAGGAACGGGCCGCTTCGCTTTCGCGCGAGGCGGCCCGCTTGCGTTCGGGGTGTGCGGGTAGGTTCGGACACGCTGGCGGCTACGGTGGGTTGCGCGTGCTTGGGGCATCTGCGACGGCAGCGAGCTCAGGCGCGCCCGCTTGCGCTTACGCCACGATGATGTGGGGGAGGGGCAAATCGTGCTCTTCGAGGGGAACGCGCTCGATTCGCTGTTCGGAGAAGGCGATGCCGCACACGACGGTTCCCTTCCGAAGCTGGGGGAGGAAGCGGTCGTAGTTGCCGCCGCCGTAGCCGAGCCGATGGTTCTCAGCATCGAATGCGACCAAGGGCACGACGACGGCGTCCATCTCCTGCGGCTTTACGGGAACGCATCCCTCAAGGGACGGGTCGTCGGGCGCGACGGCTCGCGCCGGCCGGTCGAAGAAGGCGCGTGGCGCGCCATCTTCGGGGACGTCCCAAAACGTCATTGTCGCGACATCCTCAACGTCGTGCTTCATCATCACGGGGAAGGCGCACCTCCATCCGTGTGATTGCGCCTGCGACACGAACGCTGCAAGGTCGACTTCGCTTCCAAGGGCATGATACACGGCGATGCGCGCGCCGCGGGAAAGGTGGGGTGCAAGGTATCGAGTGAGTTCCCCGCATGCGCGCTCGCTGCGGCGAGCCCGTTCGGCGGCGTCGATCGCGTTTCGCCTCGCGATGACTTCTTTTCGTGTGGTCTGTTTCTCGTTCATGCCTTGTCAGTATAGGAAGATGCGCCGCTCGGGAGCGTTCTCCGAAAAAAGCGCATATTTCTGCTCTGCATGCGCCGGAAAAGCCGCATACTAGTCGCGTTCGTTTCTCGGACGTACTATCGGCTTCGACGAAGGGGATTGCAGGTGGAAGGCTTCGACCTTATCAGCACGGGCATCTGGTCCATCGTGCCGCCGCTTTTGGCGTTGGGTCTCGCGCTCATCACGAAAGAGGTGTACTCATCGCTCACGATCGGCGTGCTCATGGCCATGATCATCTATCAGTTCACGCTGAACGGCGCGGGCGTCGAGCAAATCATCGACGCGTTCGCCATGCTTCCGCAGATGATGGCGGAACAGATATCCTCGAACGGCGCGTTGCTTCTGTTCCTCGCGTTGCTCGGCGCGCTCACCGTGGTGATAGCGATCGCCGGCGGCTCGCGCGCTTACGCCGAATGGGTATCGAAGCACGTGAAGAACGCGCGGCTCGCCTCGATCCTCACGGCCATTCTCGGCATCCTCATCTTCGTCGACGATTACTTCAACTGCCTGACGGTCGGCGCGGTCATGCGCCCCATCACCGACAAGTTCCACATCAGCCGCGAGAAACTGGCGTGGATCATCGACTCGACGGCGGCCCCCATTTGCATCATCGCCCCCGTGTCGTCCTGGGCGGTGGCTGTCGGCGGATATCTGGGCGACGACGGCTTCGCCACATTCGTGCAGTCCATCCCGTACAACTTCTACGCGCTGCTCACCATCTTCTTCGTGTTCTTCATGCTGATCAGCAAGTGGGACTTCGGGTCGATGCGCGCCGCCGAGGACGCGGCTGCGGCCGACCACGAGGCGCGCGGCATCCCGCGCGAGGGAAGCGCCCTGGCCGCGGTGTCGGCGGCGGGGCTGCCTGACAAGCACGTCGAGTCCTACGACGCCGATCACCCGGGCGTGCCCTCGGTCGTCACCGAGGAAGCGGACATCGACGATGCGGCGTCCGGCGCGATCGACGAATACAAGGGCCTGGAAATCTCCGACAAGGGACGCGTGTTCGACCTGGTCGTTCCCATCGTCGTGCTCATCGTGTTCTCCATTCTTGGCATGCTGTACACGGGCGGCTTCTTCGAGGGCGTCGATTTCGCGACGGCGGTCGGCGAGAACCCCGTCGGCGGCCTGTGCATCGGCGCGTGTGTGGCGCTCGTTGTCGCGGCGGCGATGTTCCTTCCGCGCAAGCTCACGACGCTCCAGGGCTTCGTCGAGGGCATTTCCGAAGGTGTGCGTTCCATGGTCGGCGCCATCATGATCCTCGTGCTGGCATGGAGCCTCGGCGGGCTGTGCCGTCACCTGCTCGGCACGGGCGAGTTCGTGAGCTCGGCGCTCACCGGCCTCGGCGTGGGGCTGGCGCTGTTGCCGGCCATCTTCTTCCTGGTCGCGGCGTTCATCGGCTTCGCCATGGGCACGTCGTGGGGCACCATCGCGCTCATGCTTCCCATCGTGCTCGGCGTGTTCCCGGCCGACGATCCGCTGTACCTCGTGGCCATCGGCTCGACGCTTGCGGGTGCTGTGTACGGCGACCATATCTCGCCGATTTCCGACACGACGATCCTCTCGTCGGCGGGCGCGAAGTGCAACCACCTGCGCCATGTCGCGACGCAGATTCCTTATGCGACCGTGGTCATGGTGTCGTGCTTCATCGGCTACGTGATCGCAGGCTTCACGGGCAACCCGTGGATTTCCCTCGTTCTCGGCGCGGTCATCATCGTTGTGGCGGTGTTCACCCTGCACAAGCTTCGTTTCGGCGTGAAGGCGGAGGCGAAGTAGCGGCTCGGTCGTTGGCGAGATGCCGACGTTCCCCCTGAAGAAAGCAAGTGGGGCCTGCGAATCGATTGATTCGCAGGCCCCACTTGCTTTCTTCAGGGGTGCGATTGACTGCCCGAATGCTTCCTATTCGATCCCCAGCACCTGCATGATGAGCAGCGCCACGGTGAGGACGGTCACGATGCCGACCGTTACCCAGATGAGCACACGCGATAGGGGCTTCGAGCGGAACACGCCCATGATTCGCTTGTCGGACGCGATGATGGCCATGAACACCAACAATACGGGCAGGATGATGCCGTTCACGAACTGTGCGGTGAGCATGATACCCATGAGGTTCATGTTGGGGATGAGCACGACCACCGCGCCGATCACGATGACGAAGGTGAAAATGCTCTTGAACATGGGGGCTTCGCGCCATTTGAACGACACGCCCGCTTCCCAGCCGAACGCCTCGCAGATGACGAACGCCGTGGTGAGCGGTAAAACGCATGCAGCCAAGAACGACGCTGCCACCAGGCCGATCGCGAAAAGCGCCTCGGCGTACTGCCCTGCGAAGGGGGCAAGCGCGCGGGCGGCCGCCTCGGCGCTGTCGACTTCGATGCCCTGCGGGTAGAGCACGGCTCCCGTCGTCACGATGATGAACCAGGCTACGAGGCACGCGGCGATGGTGCCCGAAACCGCGTCGACCTTCTGCTCGAACAACTCGTCGGTCGTGGTGCCCTTCTCGACGACGTTGCTTTGCGTGAAGAACATCATCCACGGCGCGATCGTGGTGCCGATCATGGCGATGACGAGCGATATCCAGCTGACGCCGCCGGTGATCTGCGGAACGACGGTCGAGGTGAGCGCGTCGTTCCAGTTAGGTTGCGCGAGCACGGCAGCGATGATGTAGGTGACGAACACGAGCGACAGGGCCAAGAACACGTTCTGCACGCGCTTGTAGCTTCCGCCCACGATGAGCAGCCACACCGCTCCTGCTGCGATGGGGACCGAGACGTATTTCGGCACGCCGAACATCTCCATGCCAGACGCGATGCCTGCGAACTCGGAGAAGGTCGTCGCGACGTTGCCTATGAGCAGCGCCAACATCGCCAGCGCCGTGAGGCGGATGCCGAAGCGCTCGCGGATCAGGGCCGCGAAGCCCTTGCCGGTGGCGGCGCCCATACGCGACGCGGTGGTCTGCACGACGATGAGCAGGATGCACATGATGGGGATGACCCACAGCGTGGTGAACCCGAACTTCGCGCCCGCGGTCGAGTACGTCGAGATGCCGCCGGCGTCGTTGCCCGCCATCGCGGTGACGATGCCGGGGCCCATCGCGGCGAGGATGAGCAACAGACGGTTCTTCTTCTTTCCGTCCT
>ERZ808246.2857-NODE-2857-length-10312-cov-4.542946_pt1 | contig 10312 bp, 9 predicted proteins | sample MGYA00521083_ERZ808246 | MGnify/ENA primary metagenome ERZ808246 (study PRJEB31516, sample SAMN03275577) | gut metagenome | biome: mammalia-associated habitat; material: feces | host: Papio cynocephalus | place: Kenya | collected 2012-07-07 ... | reverse complement strand
CCTGCTGCTGGGTCTGTCCCGGGCCTGCGTGGCGGAGTTCACCTTCTACCTCGCTATCCCGGTCATGGCCGGTGCGTCTTTGCTCAAGGTGGTCAAGTTTGCCCTCTCGGGTGTTGCTATCACCGGCACCGAGATCGCCGTCCTCGTGGTGGGCTGCGTGGTGGCCTTCGTGGTCAGCCTTGCGGCGATCCGCTTCCTGATGGACTACGTCAAGCGGCATAACTTCAAGTTCTTCGGTCTCTACCGCATTGTCCTCGGCGTTGTGGTCTTGGCCGTTGCAGCCATTACGGCGATTGCATAATTTCAAATCTCAACCGGCGAGCCCTTTCGGGGGCTCGTCTTTTCTTTGCCGTTCAATTGTGTTATACTTTTTACAAGAGAGTAAGCCGCAGTGATCCGCACTGCGGAGAAAAAACAAATGGAGGAAACTGCAATGGAAAAATCAACGGTCTACTATACCGATTTCCGGTGTCCGGTGGGCACCAGCCTGACCGACAAGCTGCGTCGACTCTGCATCGCCGCAGGCATCAAGAACATCGATATGGAGGGCAAGTTCGTTGCCATCAAGATGCACTTTGGTGAGCTGGGCAATCTGGCCTATCTCCGCCCCAACTATGCCAAGGCTGTGGCAGACCTGTGCAAGGAACAGGGCGGTCTGCCCTTCCTGACCGATTGCAACACCCTCTATCCGGGCAGCCGCAAGAACGCACTGGAACACCTGACCTGTGCCCAGACCAACGGCTTCTGGCCCATGACCACTGGCTGCCAGATCCTCATTGCCGACGGCCTGCGGGGCACCGATGAAGTGGAAGTCCCGGTGCCCAACGGCGAATACTGCAAAACCGCAAAGATCGGCCGTGCCATTATGGATGCGGACGTGTTCATCAGCCTGACCCACTTCAAGGGCCATGAGTCCACCGGCTTCGGCGGCGCACTGAAGAACATCGGCATGGGCTGCGGCTCCCGTGCGGGCAAGATGGAGCAGCACGCTTCCGGCCACCCGGCGGTGCAGGAGGATCTGTGCCGTGGCTGCCACCGCTGTGCAAAAGAGTGCGGCTCCGATGCTATTACTTACAACGAGAAGAACAAGGCCGTCATTGATCAGGACAAGTGCAAGGGCTGCGGCCGCTGCATCGGTGCCTGCAATTTTGATGCCATTTACTCTCTCTACGACAGCGCAAACGAGATGCTGGACCGGAAGATGGCAGAGTATGCCGCTGCAGTCTGCCATGGCCGTCCCACCTTCCACATCAGCCTGATTCAGGACGTGAGCCCCAACTGCGACTGCCACGGTGAGAACGATGCCCCCATCCTGCCGGATATCGGAATGTTCGCATCCTTTGACCCGGTGGCTCTGGATCAGGCCTGCGTGGACGCCTGTCAGGCAGCAACGCCCATTACCAACAGTCAGCTGGGCCAGAACCTTGCCAAGGATGGATGGCACTGCTACCACGATCATTTCAAGGATTCCAACCCCAACATCGAGTGGAAGGCTACCCTTGAGCAGGCCGAGAAGATCGGCATGGGCACCCGGGAATATACCCTCAAGAAAGTTTAATAGATCAATCAGCGCATAGAAAAAGCAGGTGCACGTCAAAATGCACCTGCTTTTTCTGTATCATATCCAGATTTAATATTCGCCCTGTGCCTCAGGAACCAGCTCGTCCAGAACGTCCTGCAGAGCCTTCCAGTTGCTGTCGGAGCAGCCGGGCAGGTCAGAAGCGTCCAGACCGGCATCTGCGATGCGGTCGGTCATGCTGCTGATATCAGTCAGCATGGCGTTGGCATCCTCCCGGATGAGAGGCCATGCTTCGGCAAAGCTTTCCTTGTCCGTGTCGGAAAGGGCGTCATACCAGCCGTTGTAGGCGTCCTCAATGGCGTCGCCGGGATGGATGGAGAACTGATTGTCCTCAGCCCATTGCAGCAGGGAAGCCGCAGCGATCACCGATTTGAGGGAGCAGCCCGAAACGCCGGGACCCCAGCCCAGACAGGGCGCAAAGGCATCCTCAGTGCCGCTGATGGAGAACAGAGCATTCTCATCGAAATTGGGCCGCAGGCCGGAAGTGCTGGCCTCGGTGGTGGAGCTGGGGATGCTCTCACTGGCGGCAGAGGAAGCGGAGCTGCTGTCTTTGCTGTCACTTCCGCTGGAGGTGCCGCCGCAGCCTGCCAGCAGGCTCAAGGCCAGAGCGGCGCAGAGCAGGAGGGAAAGAAAACGCTTGTGATTCATAACGAATCCTCCTTCTATCGGGTCCCGGCAAAAGGGCCGGGCTGAGTGCTTGATACTATTTCTAGTATACCGTTCTCGCTGACGGTTGTCAATCGGCGTGAGCAGGACGAATTTCAAGCGGAAACCCTGCCGGAAAGAGCCGGTTTCCGTTTGACCTTTGAGAGCCGAACGGCTATAATAAAAGGCGTCGGAAACATGAAAAAAAAACCTGAAAGGGAACTTGAATATGCAGAATCAGAAATTTTCGATGGAAGGCCTTCTGGACTTCCTGAATAAAGGCGTGAGTGCGTTCCACTCCACCGCCGCAGCTGTGGCCATTCTGGAAGAGAACGGCTACAGGAACTGCCCCGAGAGTCAGGCATGGGACCTTGTGCCCGGCGGCAAGTATTACACCACCCGCAACGAGTCCGCCGTGCTGGCATGGCGGATGCCCAAGGGTGAGCTGACCGGCTGGCACGCCGCAGCCAGCCACAGCGATTCCCCCACATGGCGGGTCAAGACGCTGGACAACACCGGCGATGTCTTTGCCAAAGCGGAGACCGAGGGTTACGGCGGCATGATCATGCCCACCTGGATGGACCGTCCCCTGAGCGTAGCGGGCCGTCTGATGGTTATGACCGAGAACGGCATCGAGAGCCGGCTGGTCCATCCGGACCGTGCACTGGCCGTCATCCCCAACCTCTGCATCCACTTCAACCGGGACCTCAACGACGGCATGAAGTATAACCCGCAGGTGGATATGCAGCCCATCTTCGGCTCTGCGGAGGGCAGTCTGCGGCAGGTATTGGCTGAGGAGATCGGCGTGGCTCCGGAGGACATTGTGGACTCCGATCTGGTCCTCTGCACCCGGGAAAAGGCGGAGCTGCTGGGCCTGAAGAGCGAGTACTTCATGTCCGGCCGGATCGACGATCTGGAATGTGCCTACACCACCCTGTGGGGCTTTTTGCAGGGCCGCAGCGAGGAAGAAGGCCGGGGCGATATCTGGGTGATGTTCGACAACGAAGAGGTGGGTTCTTCCAGCCGGCAGGGCGCACAGGGCACCCTGATGGCCGACGTGATGGCCCGTATTGAGGAGAGCCTTGGCGTGACCCGGGAGCAGAGCATCCGGGCCCGCACCAACAGCCTGCTGCTCAGTGCCGACAATGGCCATGCCACCCATCCCAATCATCCCGAAAAGAGCGACCCGGCCAACCCCGTGGTCATGGGCGACGGTGTCCTGCTCAAGACCAATGCCCGCCAGACCTACACCACCAACGGCTTTACCGGATCGGCTTTTGCTGCCATCTGCAAAAAGGCCGGCGTGCCGGTACAGGTCTGCGCCAACCGTGCCGATGTGCGGGGCGGCTCCACTCTCGGCAACCTGCTGGGCCACCAGATCCTGATGCCCATGGTGGATATCGGTCTGGGCCAGCTGGCCATGCACTCCGCCATGGAGACTGCAAGCTGCAAGGATGCTGAGTACATGGCTCTGGCCTGTGCGGAGTATTATAACACCCCCATCTTCCAGCCGAAGGACGGCCAGTGGAAGCTGAGCCTGTGAGCGGCGTGGTCGGGCGGTTTGCCCCCAGCCCCAGCGGGCGGCTCCATCTGGGCAATCTGGCCTGCAGCCTGCTGGCGTGGCTGAGCGCAAAGAGCCGGGGCGGGAAGATCGTCCTCCGGATCGAGGATCTGGATGCAGAACGCTGCCCCCGGAAATACGCCGACCTGCTGGAAGAGGACCTGCGCTGGTTGGGTCTTGTCTGGGACGAGGGCGGCAGCACCGGAGGGCCACACGGCCCCTATTACCAGAGCGAGTGCAGTGGCATCTATCAGGATGCCTACGACAAACTGGATGCCATGGGGCTGGTCTATCCCTGCTTCTGCTCCCGGTCGCAGCTCCATGCCGCCAGCGCTCCCCATACGTCGGATGGAAACGTGATCTATCCCGGCACCTGCCGGGGGCTGACACCGGAACAGATCGCCGAAAAACGGCTGAAAAAGGCCCCGGCTTACCGGCTCATGGTGCCGGACGAGGAAGTCACCTTTGAAGACGGCTGCATGGGCCTCCACACCGAAAACCTCCTCTGGGACTGCGGCGATTTCTATCTCCGCCGTGCCGATGGCGTGTTTGCCTATCAGCTGGCTGTGGTGGTGGACGACGCCCGGATGGGAGTCACCGAGGTGGTGCGGGGAGCCGACCTGCTCTCTTCCACGGCCCGGCAGCTCTATCTGTACCGGCTGCTGGGGCTTCCGGCTCCGCAGTTCGCCCACTGCCCGCTTTTGCTGGCCCCGGATGGCCGACGGCTGTCCAAGCGTGACGGAGACCAGAGCCTTGAAAATCTTCGGTCAAAGTATACGGCGGAGGAGATCGTGGGAAAGCTGGCCTTTGTCTACGGCCTTCAGCCTGAACCCGCCCCCCGCACGCCCGAAAGCCTTGTGCCGGATTTCTCTTGGGAAAAGGTGCCCAAGGCAGATGTCTGCCTGCCGGAGGGATTGTTCTGAAAATACAAAATGCCCGGTCTGCTCAAAAACAGGCCGGGCATTTTTATGCGGGTCAAAAATCAGAATTGCACCGTGAAGCGGTCGGTTTCCTGCTGACGGCTCCGTTCCAGTGCGCTCATGGCCGTATCCAGTGCCATGGCAAGCAGGATGCCCAGCAGCACATCAATGCAGCTGTGCTGCTTGAGCAGAACGGTGGAAAAGACGATGGACACGCAGAGGACAGCCGCAGCGGGCCGCATCCAGCGGCGGCGGGGCTCCTCAAAGATGGAACTGCGGTAGTAGGCCATCATCAGGGTCACCGAGTTGAAAACGTGGATGGAAGGGCAGACGTTGAGGGGGGTGTCGGTGGCGTAGAGCCATCGGACGGCCCGTGCAAAAAAGTCACTGCCGTAAATGCGATAAGGCCGAAGCATCAGCCCGGTGGGCAGGACGACATAGCAGGCCAGCGCAATGGTCATGCCTGCAAACAGGGGCAGGCAGAGCCGCCAGAAATCCGCCCGGGGCGCACGCCAGAGTAAGTAGAACAGGGTAAAGGGGATCCACGCAAACCATGCAAAGTAGGGGACGATGGCATATTTGCAGAAGGGAATCAGATCGTCCAGCCGGCAGTGGACCCAGATGTCTGGCACTGTGATGTGTGTTTCCAGCCAGTGGAAAGCGGTGAGATAAAACAGAAGATAAAACGCCATGAACCCGATGGGGTGGCGGGAAAACCAGTTGTTCCGCATAAAAACACTTCCTTTGATGGAATTACGAAAGTTCTTAGCAGCATGACATTATACGCTTCAAATGCCAAGAAAACAAGCCAAAAACAGGACAAGTTTGACAAACTTTTCGTGAAGAATTTGTGCGCTTTCTTAAAAAATCAGGCATCTGGCCCGGTGTGGGAGCCTCTGTATTTAATACGGATCAGCCGGGCGGTTTCTTGCAGGAATAGAAAAAAGACTGCCGCAGCAAAGGCGGCAGCCCGGGAAAACAGGGTCAGATGACCGTCTGTTCCAGCCATTTGCCCCGCACAAAGCGGATGGCAAAGCAGAGGGAGCGGAACACCCAGTCGAGGAACATTCCCATCCAGATGCTCAGCAGGCGGCCATGGAAGCCGAGGATCATCAGGTAACAGAACCCCACCCGGAATACCCACATGGAAATGATGCTGACTGTCATGGTAAAGGGGGCATCTCCGGCAGAGCGGAGGATGTTGGGCAGGGTGAAGCTGGAAGGCCAGAAAAAGACCGAGAAGAGGTTGAACCAGACCATCACCTGCAACGCCATGGTCTGTGCCTCGGGGGAAAGACGGAACAGGGAGATGGCAAACTTGTTTGCAAAGAGGAAGGCAGAAATGTTCATGAACCATGCGCCGCAGTAGGCCATAAAGAGGAGGCGGCGGGCATAATAAACAGCCTGCTCCTTTTCGCCCGCACCAAGGCACTGTCCCACCACGGTGAGCACAGCCATGCCCACAGCACTAGCGGGAATGTTCAGGAAGGTGGAAGTGGTGTTCGCCACGGCGTTGGCCGCAATGGCGGCAGTGCCCAGCGTGCTGGTCAGGCTGGCAACCGAAAGCTTGCCAATCTGGAACATTCCGTTCTCAATGCCTGCGGGGATGCCCACCCGCAGGATCCTTTTGATGAGAGAGCCGTTGGGCCGCAAGGAAGAAAGCCCTTCGATCCGCAGCGGGCAGGAGGGCTTTTGCAGCAGGAAGAGGACGGTGACGCAGGCAATGGCCCGGGAAACCAGACTGGCAAGGGCTGCTCCCAGAACGCCCATCCCGAAGCCAAAGATCAGGATGGCGTTGCCGCCGATGTTCACCACATTCATCACAAGGCTGGACATCATGCTGATCTTGCTGTTGCCCTGCGCCCGGAAGAGGGCGGCACCAGCATTGTACAGGCCGATGAAGGGGTAGCTCAGAGCCGAGAGCAGAAAATAGGTCTCGGCGTAATTCATCACATCCGCATCAATGGAACCAAAGATCCCCCGCAAAATGCCGTGCCGTCCTACCACAACGACGGCGGCGACCACTACGCTGAAACTTGCCAGCACGAACATGATCTGTGCAGCGGTGGCCTTGGCGTTTTTGCTTTCCCGGTGGCCGATGTACTGGCTGGTGACCACGGCACCGCCGGTGGCAAGTGCGCTCATCAGCTGGATCATCAGGGTGTTGAAGCTGTCCACAAGGCTTACGCCCGAGACGGCGGCTTCACCCACTGAGGAGACCATCAATGTGTCCGCCAGACCGATGGTCACGCTGAGGGCCTGCTCCGCAATGAGGGGCAGCAGCAGGGCAAGGATCTGCTGCCGGGTAAAGAGGGGCTTGGATGTGAATTTGGATGATGTCATGAGTTCCTCCAGTTTGACGGATTCTGACAAATGAGACTTCCCTAATGATACAACGCTTCCTCGTAAAACTCAATACTTGTATACAAGAATCTCTCAAAATTTTAAGAAAAACTCCGCCCTTGGGCACCTTTACCCATCCGGATTGTTGTGTTACAATGAGACCGGGGAAATTGCGCCCCGGCGGGGGCTGTGCAGGAGCGTCCGCCTGAATTTGTTTTATAAGAAGGTAAGACCCACAAGGGGGAGAAATTATGCCAAAGGCAGCACACAAAGTCGTGGTCATCGGGCATCGCAACCCGGACACCGACTCTATCTGTTCCGCCATCGCTTATGCGGAGCTGAAAAATAAAACCAGTGATCTGGTCTGCGAGGCCCGCAGAGCAGGCAGGATGAATCAGGAGACGGAGTTTGTTCTGAAAAAATTCGGGGTCACTCCGCCCCGGATGTGCACCGACGTCAACCCCAAGATCCGGGACGTGGATTACCGTGAAATGCCGGGCATCCCGGGCAGCACCAGCCTGCGCCGGGCCTGGGAGATCATGCGGGATCAGCAGATCGACACCCTGCCCATCGTCAGTGCGGAAAACGATCTGGAAGGTGTCATCACCGTGAAGGACATTGCCACGGCCAATATGGACGTGTTCGATACCGGTGTCCTTGCCAAGAGCCAGACGACTTATAAGAATATCCTTGAGACATTGGGCGGAACCATGGTCGTGGGCGATGAAAACGCCGTCTGCACCACCGGCCATATCAAGATCGGCACGGCTACCCCGGAGATGCTGGAAAGCTCGGTGGAAAAAGGAGATATCGTCATCCTGACCAACCGGTATGAGAGCCAGCTCTGCGCCATTGAAAAGGAAGCGTCCCTCATCATCATCTGCAACGGCGCAAAGGTAGGCCACACCATCCAGCGCATTGCCGAGGAAATGGGCGTGGCCATCATGACCGCCCCCTGCGATACCTATGCGGCAGGCAAGCTGATGAGCCAGTGTGCACCCATCTCTTACTATATGACCCGCAATGATATCATGAAATTCACCCTCGTTACCCCGGTGGCCGATGTCACCCGGGTCATGGCAAAGGTGCGCCACCGGTATTTCCCCATCCTCGACGAGGAAGGCAAGTACTGCGGCATGGTCAGCCGCCGGAACATCATCGCTCTGCGCAAACGCCGGATCATTCTGGTGGACCACAATGAGGCTACACAGGCCGTGGAGGGCTTTGATCAGGCCGAAATTCTGGAGATCATTGACCACCATCGGATCGGCAGTCTGGAGACCGGCGGCCCGGTCTATTTCCGGAACCAGCCGGTGGGCTGTACGGCCACCATCATCACCCAGATGTACGATGAAAACGGCGTGGAGATCCGGCCTCAGATCGCCGGACTGCTGCTGGCAGCGATCCTCTCGGATACGTTGGCCTTCCGCAGCCCCACCTGCACCGCCGTGGATGTGGCGGCCGCAAAGCGTCTGGCAAAGATCGCCGGCGTGGATGTGGATGAGTTTGCCCTTGAGATGTTCGAGGCCGGCGAGAAGCTGGACGGCAAGACTGCGGAAGAAGTGTTCCTGCAGGACTTCAAGGTGTTCATGTGCGGCGACCTTCGTTTCGGTGTGGCACAGGGCAGCTATATGACCCGTAAGAATCTGCTGGCAGCGGAAGCTCTGCTCAAGCCTTATCTGGAGGAAGCCCGGAATAAGCAGAACGTGGAAGATCTGTATATGCTTCTGACCGACGTGCCCAAGGAGGAAAGCGTGGTTATCTGCACCGGCAAAAATGCCGCAGAGGTGCTGAGCAGTGCGTTTGATGTAAAGCCTTCCGAGGACGGTAGCTGGACTCTGCCCGGCGTGGTCAGCCGCAAAAAGCAGTTCATCCCTGCGATGATGAGTGAATATCAGGAGCTTTGAGTTCATGTTCGACTTTCTGAACAAGAAAAAAGGGGAGCCGCCTGCCCTGCCGGAAGGCACCGTGCGGCGGCGGTACAGCATCAGCGGCCGGGTGCAGGGAGTGGGTTTCCGCTACCGGGCCCAGTACGCCGCACAGAGTCTGGAACTGACCGGCTGGGTGCAGAATGAGGACGACGGTTCGGTGACGCTGGAAGTACAGGGCGATGCACAGAAATTTGGAAAGCTTTTTGCCATGATCCAGCGCAGCGATTACATTGAGATCACCGGCATGACCGAAAAGGACTGTACTCCTGACCCTTGGGAGCGCAGCTTCTCGGTGCGTGGATACTGACCCAGATATTGACCCAAATTCAAAGCCCCCGGAGTCCTGAGCTCCGGGGGCTTTTGTATAAGGGGGTCAGCCTGCAATTTTTAAGGGAGAGTTTTCAGTCCAGATCGTGTGATCCAACAGCCGGGTCACGGCCAGTGTGCCGTTGACATTGACCCGGGCCGGGTCAAGGGCATAAAAATCGCTTTCCTTCAGGGCATTGGGGTCAGCGGCGGGGGAGATACCAACTATGCAGACCCAGTGTCCGTAGGTGCTGCTGGTGGCGATGTGGGGATAGTTGACCTCGTTCCAGCCCTTGCTGGTCAGGTGATATTCAAAGGTCGTCACCCGGTTGGTGTGCTTGGACACGCCGCTGACGGCGGTGTTTTTTAAGTGGACAATGACCGGACGCCCGGCGGAAAGCTCTTCATAAAGCTTGGTCAGACAGCTGGACAAATCGCCGGAGTAATCCCGGTAGCCTGCGGCAGACCACACGGCACCGTTGGACCACATTCCGCTGCCGGAAGAGACCTTTCCGTCCAGAATGGTGCGGGCGTAGCGCAATGCATACCAGCTGCATTTGCCAGAAGTCTGGTTGCCAATGGAAGTGATCTGGCTGGGCTCAAAGGAGAGCAGAGTAAGGCCGCTGACGTTTTCGAGCTGGGCAGCTGCGCTGTGAGGCGCACCCCATGCCATCCAGAACAGCAAGGTCAGCACCGCCGCAGCCATCCGGACGGCCGACCGGGCGGAACAATGCTGCATGAATCAAACATCCTTTCTCTTTTCTATGTTCAGGATAACATAAAATCGTGGTAAAAATGTGTAATCTCAGGAAAAACTTTCCTCCCGCTGTCACGGAGATATAAAAATTCCCCGCCCTTGCAGCACCCGGAAAAAGTGTTGACGGCAGGCAGGGATTTTGCTATAATAAAAAAGCTATCAGGTCGGCTTTGCCGCCCGGATCGCCGGAATTGAATAGGGAGATGTATCGAAGTGGTCGTAACGAGAACGACTCGAAATCTAGTCGGCATTTTGGAAGTGGAGTTCCGA
>ERZ808246.2855-NODE-2855-length-10315-cov-2.556238_pt1 | contig 10315 bp, 9 predicted proteins | sample MGYA00521083_ERZ808246 | MGnify/ENA primary metagenome ERZ808246 (study PRJEB31516, sample SAMN03275577) | gut metagenome | biome: mammalia-associated habitat; material: feces | host: Papio cynocephalus | place: Kenya | collected 2012-07-07 ... | reverse complement strand
CTCAAATATCGGCACATCGTTGTTGACCGCCGCCAGCAGAATTACCCCCCTCGCCTGACCCACGGCTATGGCTGTCTTGGCATTGTTGTTAAAAAACAACTCCTCCACGCTCATAAAATCGGGTTTATACAAAGTGATTATATCACATATGTCGCGATATATCGACTTCAATCTCAGTTCAAACGGAACCCCTGCCTCGGTCGTGACAGCGTGATAATCCAGTGTGCGGAACTTGTTCCCCACATAATCTACAACCCCCGTTCCTACGATCGCGTAGCCGGGGTCTATGCCCAGTATTCTCATATTCTCATCCTTTTTATGAATTTATGCATAAATTCACGCATAAATATTCATTTTAATCGACGGTTTTACGCAAAATTCGATTGTTTTATGAATATTATACATAATTTTTAATGTTTTATTAAAATTTTATGCATTATTTATTCTTGATTTTTTTCGCCTCATGCATTATAATAATCACATAAGCAACAGAGGCAGATAAAAAACCCTGCTTATTATATAATAAAACATTTTGGAGGGAAAATCAATATGTCAAAAGAAAAAGTTATTTTAGCTTACTCCGGCGGACTTGACACTTCAATCATTATTCCGTGGCTCAAGGAGAACTACGACTATGATGTAATCGCTGTCTGCGGTGATGTCGGTCAGGGCAAAGAGACCGAAGGACTGGAAGAAAAGGCACTCAAGACAGGCGCATCCAAACTCTACATAGAAAATCTTCAGGAAGAATATGTGACAGACTTCATCTGGCCCACACTCAAAGCAAACGCGGTGTACGAGGGCAAATATCTCCTCGGAACATCCACCGCACGCCCCTGCATAGCAAAGAGACTTGTCGAAATTGCAAAGCAAGAGGGCGCTACGGCAATCTGCCACGGCTGCACAGGCAAAGGCAACGACCAGGTAAGGTTTGAACTGACAATCAAGGCACTCGCACCCGAGATGAAGATCATCGCTCCCTGGCGTATATGGGATATCAAATCCCGTGAAGACGAGATAGACTACGCCAACGCAAGGAACATCCCCGTGCCCGTTACCAAGGAAAACAACTACTCCATGGACAGGAACATCTGGCATTTGTCCCACGAGGGTCAGGATCTGGAAGATCCGTGGAACGAGCCTCAGCTTGACAAGATTCTCAAGCTTGGCGTATCGCCCGAAAAGGCTCCCGATAAAGCAACATACATTGAAATTGAATTTGAAAAAGGTATCCCCGTTTCCATTGACGGCGTGAAATACGGTCCCGTGGAGATGCTGGAGAAACTCAACGAACTCGGCGGTGCAAACGGCATAGGCATAGACGACATCGTGGAAAACCGTCTTGTCGGCATGAAGAGCCGCGGCGTGTACGAGACGCCCGGCGGAACTATCCTCTACACGGCTCACAAAGAACTCGAGTATCTCTGCCTCGACAAGCAGACTCTGCACTACAAGGCAGAAGTTGCAAACAAGTTTGCAGACCTGGTGTACGACGGTCTTTGGTACACACCTCTGCGCGAGGCACTCTCGGCATTTGTTGATTCAACTCAGCAGACTGTCACAGGTACCGTTCGTCTCAAACTCTACAAGGGCAACTGCACACCGGCAGGCGCTAAGTCGCCGTATTCTCTCTACGATGAGGACATCGCGACATTCTCCGAGGACGATGTGTACGATCAGAAAGATTCCGCAGGTTTCATAAATCTGTTCGGACTGCCGCTCAAGGTAAGGGCAATGATGCTCAAGAAGAACGGCGAAGAACTTATAAAGTAAAAAATAAACTTTCAAACAGTAAAGGCATCGCGGTATCAAGCCGTGATGCCTTTTGTTTGCGTGAAAAAAATCTATCTGATAAAATGTGTAGACACGCGTTTTTCTTTTTCGGGCAGACCGAATTTTTCCTTGCCGAGCGCGATGCTTTTCATAAGGAATGTCATGTTCCTTGCCAGGGTGCGCATGGTCTGCTTGCCCTCCTCGTCCTCGTTTGCTTCGCCGGGTTTGCGGCCGTGGATGCAGTTCCAATACTGGCTCGGCGCCACAGGCATATTGGATATGGTGAAGTATTTGTTCAATTCGTCAAAAGTTGCCGAACATCCGCCGCGTCTGGCACAGACAACGCTTGCGCCGACTTTCATGCTCTTGTCAAAATGAGTGCTGTAGAACAGCCTGTCGAGCAGTGCGATCAATGTGGCGTTCGCCGACGCATAGTAGACAGGACTGCCGACAACGAGAGCGTCCGCCGCCTCAAACTTGGGCGCAATCTCATTGACAACATCGTCAAAAACGCATTTACCCGTATCTCGGCAGCCCCAACAGCCTGTGCAGCCGCGGATCGCCTTGTTGCCGACAACTATAGTCTCTGTGTTGATCCCCTCGGATTCAAACACCTTTCTCATCTCCTCAAGCGCAACAGCCGTGTTGCCGTTTGCGCGCGGACTTCCGTTGATCATCAATACTTTCATAGCTAACCCTCCATCGAAATAAATTTTGCAAAAAGGCGCCGCTTGTGCGACGCCTTTTCATAGGTTAATTTGTAAGTTAGAAAACTTATTTTATAACTTCGGATACAACACCGGATCCAACTGTTCTACCACCCTCACGGATAGCGAAACGGAGTCCCTGCTCGATAGCGATAGGTGCAATAAGCTCAACGCTCATTACAACATTATCTCCGGGCATGCACATCTCTGTGCCTTCGGGAAGATTGATAACACCGGTAACATCAGTTGTTCTGAAGAAGAACTGAGGTCTGTAGTTGTTGAAGAACGGTGTGTGACGACCGCCCTCGTCTTTAGTCAGTACATAAACCTGACCTTTGAAAGCGGTGTGAGGATGAATTGTACCCGGTTTAGCAAGTACCTGTCCTCTTTCGATCTCGTTTCTCTGTACACCACGGAGGAGCGCACCAACATTATCACCTGCTTCAGCAGAATCAAGAAGCTTTCTGAACATCTCAAGACCTGTGATAACAACTTTTCTTGCCTCGTCAGCAAGACCAACGATTTCAACTTCGTCACCAACCTTAGCGATACCTCTTTCTACTCTACCGGTAGCAACGGTACCACGGCCTGTGATTGAGAATACATCCTCGACAGGCATAAGGAACGGAAGTGTATCGTCTCTCTCAGGAGAAGGAATGTACTCGTCAACAGCCTTCATGAGCTCGTGGATGCAAGCATACTCGGGAGCATTGGGGTCTGTTGATGTGCACTCGAGAACCTGGAGAGCAGAACCCTTAACGATCGGAATATCGTCGCCCGGGAACTCATACTCAGTAAGAAGGTCTCTGATTTCCATCTCAACGAGTTCGAGAAGTTCTTCGTCGTCAACCTGGTCAACCTTGTTCATGAATACAACGATGTAGGGAACGCCAACCTGTCTTGCAAGCAGGATGTGCTCTCTTGTCTGGGGCATCGGGCCGTCAGCAGCGGAAACAACGAGGATAGCGCCGTCCATCTGAGCAGCACCGGTGATCATGTTCTTAACATAGTCAGCGTGTCCGGGGCAGTCAACATGTGCATAGTGTCTTGCCTCTGTCTCGTACTCAACATGAGCAGTAGAAATCGTGATACCTCTTTCTCTCTCCTCAGGAGCCTTGTCGATCTGATCATATGCTTCGAACTGTGCCTTACCTTCGAGAGCCAGCACCTTTGTGATAGCTGCGGTAAGAGTTGTTTTACCGTGGTCAACATGGCCGATTGTTCCGATGTTAACATGCGGCTTGGTTCTTTCAAATTTAGCTTTAGCCATTATTTATTTCCTCCTTAAATAATATTTGGATTTTGTTATATTATACAATCAATTTTGATAAAAATCAACCGTATATTTGATTTTTTAGTTAGACTTTCTGTTGCTGATGATCTTTTCCATGATGTTCTTGGGAACTTCGCTGTAGTGTGAAGGCTCCATGGAGTACTGACCGCGTCCCTGCGTTCTTGAACGCAGATCCGTTGCATATCCGAACATCTCTGAGAGCGGAACAAAAGCAGTTATTCTCTTGGCGCCGGAGACATCTTCCATCTCTTTGATCATGCCGCGGCGAGAGTTGAGGTCGCCGATAACATCGCCCATGTATTCCTCAGGCATGATAACATTAACCAGCATGATAGGCTCTTTGATAACCGGGTCTGCCTTCGCCATACCTTCTTTGAATGCCATAGATGCGGCAATCTTGAACGCCATTTCCGAAGAGTCGACCTCGTGATAAGAACCGTCGTAGAGTGTTACCTTTACATCAACAACATTGTAGCCTGCGAGGATACCGTTCTGCATAGCGCCCTGGATACCTGCGTCTACAGCCGGGATATATTCCTTCGGAATAGCACCGCCGACAATAGCGTTGACAAATTCGTAACCCTTGCCCTCTTCGAGGGGTTCCATTTTAAGTTTAACATGACCGTACTGACCTTTACCGCCGGACTGTCTTGCATACTTGTGCTCGATGTCAACGGCTTTTCTGATGGCCTCTCTGTACGATACCTGCGGAGCGCCGACATCTGCCTCAACCTTGAATTCACGCAAGAGTCTGTCAACGATAATCTCAAGGTGAAGCTCACCCATACCTGCGATAATCGTCTGACCTGTCTCCTCATCGGTGTAGGTCTTGAATGTCGGATCCTCTTCTGCGAGCTTTGCAAGAGCAATGCCCATCTTCTCCTGACCGGCTTTGGTCTTAGGCTCGATGGCAACTCTGATAACAGGCTCGGGGAAGTTCATAGACTCAAGGATGATAGGATGCTTTTCGTCGCAAAGAGTATCACCTGTGGTGGTATTCTTAAGACCTACCGCAGCAGCGATATCGCCGGCATAAACCTTTTCGATATCCTCTCTGTGGTTAGCGTGCATCTGGAGTATTCTTCCGAGTCTTTCTTTATTGTCCTTGCATGCGTTAAGCACATAAGAACCTGCCTCAACTGTACCGGAGTACACTCTGAAGTAGCAAATCTTACCCACAAACGGGTCTGTGGCAATCTTAAATGCGAGTGCCGCAAACGGAGCGTCGTCAGAAGAAGGTCTTTCCTCCTCTTCTTCCGTGCCGGGGATAACACCCTTGATGTTGGGTACATCCGTCGGAGCGGGCATGTACTCGATGATAGCATCGAGCAGCAGCTGAACACCCTTGTTTCTATAGGATGTTCCGCAGAGCATGGGAACAATCTCGTTGTCGATTGTAGCCTTACGCAGAGCCTTTTTGAGTTCGTTTACGGAGATTTCTTCGCCCTCGAAGTATTTCTCCATGATTCCCTCGTCTGTCTCGGCAATAGCCTCAATCATCTTTGCTCTGTATTCCTCAGCCTTTTCGAGCATATCGGCGGGGATTTCTTCTTCGCCGTATTTCTCGCCCATCTCGTCATAGTATATTTCAGCCTTCATTGTCATGAGGTCGATGATACCTTTGAATGTGTCCTCAGATCCGATAGGAAGCTGAATCGGGATACCGTTGGCGTGCAGTCTCTCGTGCACCATGGTCTCTACATTGTAGAAATCAGCGCCCATGATATCCATCTTGTTTACATATATCATTCTCGGAACGCCGTATTCGTCCGCCTGTCTCCAAACAGTCTCGGACTGGGGCTCAACACCGCCCTTTGCGCACATAACGGTGATAGAACCGTCAAGCACACGCAGCGATCTCTGAACTTCAACCGTAAAGTCAACATGTCCCGGTGTATCGATGATGTTGATTCTGTTCTTTATACCCTTGTAGGGGCCTGTCTTGGGCGCCCAAAAGCAAGTTGTAGCGGCGGATGTGATTGTGATACCGCGCTCCTGCTCCTGTGCCATCCAGTCCATTGTAGCGGCACCGTCGTGGGTCTCACCGATTTTATGGTTGATGCCTGTGTAATACAGGATTCTCTCGGTAGTGGTTGTCTTGCCGGCATCTATATGAGCCATAATACCGATGTTTCTTGTATTCTGTAATGAATATTGTCTAGCCAAAATTCATTTTCCTCCTTTCAACAGTAATTAAATGAAATTTTGCCATTGCAGATATTCTCTGCATACACGGCAAAAATATTCTCCTACCAACGATAGTGTGAGAATGCCCTGTTTGCCTCTGCCATCTTGTGAGTTTCTTCTTTCTTCTTGATAGATGAGCCGAGGTTGTTCACAGCATCCATAATCTCGTTTGCAAGTCTTTCTTTCATAGTTCTCTCACTTCTCTGACGAGAATAGATTGTAAGCCAGCGAAGACCGAGTGTCTGTCTTCTGTCGGGTCTTACTTCGATCGGAACCTGATATGTCGCACCGCCGACTCTTCTTGCCTTAACTTCGAGAACAGGCATGATGTTTTCCATAGCTTCGAGGAACACCTCGAGCGGATCCTTTCCTGTCTTTTCGGCAACAATGTCAAACGCGCCATAAACGATATTCTGAGCTACACCCTTTTTTCCGTCCAGCATGATGTTGTTGATAAGCTTTGTCACAACAACATTGTTGTACATAGGATCGGGGAGTACTTCTCTCTTTGCAATATAACCTTTTCGTGGCACTTTGCTTCCCTCCTTCATAATAAAATGATTTCACAGGTACTCAAGCGTCATGCTTGTCAGTGCTCAATACAAATATATATAATTCGTACTGCCGCACTACTTACCTTGGATTGTAAGTGTCCGACATCCGGATCAGCTTACATCAGTTTGTTTCAGACAAGAGCGCATTATTTTGCTTTTGCGCCGTACTTGGACCTTGCCTGCTTTCTGTTGGCAACACCGGATGCGTCGAGTGCTCCGCGGATGATGTGGTATCTTACACCCGGGAGGTCCTTAACCCTGCCTCCTCTGATAAGAACAACACTGTGCTCCTGGAGATTGTGACCCATACCCGGAATATAAGCGGATACTTCGATTCCGTTTGTAAGTCTTACTCTGGCCATCTTACGCAGAGCCGAGTTAGGCTTTTTGGGGGTCATTGTCTTAACGGCTGTGCAAACGCCTCTTTTCTGAGGAGCGCTCTGATCGGTAGCTCTCTTTTTGAGTGAGTTGAATCCGAACTGAAGTGCCGGAGCCGTAGACTTCTTGTCCGATGTCTGTCTGCCCTTTCTTACTAACTGATTAAATGTAGGCAATTAATTTCACCTCCTGTAAAAATATTTATATTAAAATGCTCCGCAAGGAGCAGATTAACCGCTTATCATTTGCGAATCGTAACGACGGCGGCGTCAACATCTATGCGGCAAGCCTTGCCGAGAGCCGCTTTTGACGGAACCTCCGTTACCGGGACACCGTGCTGCGCACACAGATTGACAAAACCCTCGTAGATGTTCGGAGCAATGTCAGTCGCCACATATGCCATTGCGGCGCCGTCCGCCTCAATGAGTTTTATGCTCCTGCGCAATCCCGCAACCAAGCTGTCCGATGATATGTTCTCAAACAACTTTAAGTCCTCCTTTTGTTTGTATCGTTGTGCCAAACGGGCATAATATTCCCATTCCTTACGCATGATACCATACAATTATATATCATCCGACCGTGTTTGTCAATAGTTTTTACAAGTTTTTTCGCGTTTTTCGCGAAATTTTCATCCCTCAGTTGCCGAACATTATGCTGTCTATCCGTCCGCTGATTTTTCTGTACTCCGTCGGCGAGCAGAACTTGTATTTTTTGAATATGCGGTTGAAATACGACAGTGACGAAAAACCTACATTATATGATATTTCCGATATACTCATGTCGGTCTTTAGCAATTTTTCCGCCTTGCAGATTCTCACAAAATTGAGATAATCGGTAACAGTGCTGCCCGTCGCCCTCTTAAACAGGCGGCAAAAGTAGTATTCGTTCAGATTAAGCACACGGCTGATCGTCTCGAGTTCCAGATGCTCGGCGTAGTTTGAGTCGATAAACTCAATCACGGGGATGATTTTTTCCATTGCCTTGCCGTCGGGCGCGCTGCCGTCCGCCATGAGTCCCTTGCGGTGCAGCAGGGCAACCGTCCTGTATATGTCCGCCATGAGGTAGTATTCAAAGGCGATGTTTTTCTCTCTGTTCTCGCGGCGCATATCGCCGACTATGCGCACCGCCTCGTCAAGGTCGGGGTCGTCTTTTTTGAACACATGGCAGCTGACATCGTTTGAGTGCAAAAAGCGCATCATATAGCGCATTGCGCTGTTTTGCACCGGCGACGGCGAGCGAAACTGTATGAGAGTATTGTTTGTGCCGTCCGCCAGGACTTCCGTCATATGCGGCACACGGCTGTTTATAAATATCAGCTCGCCGGCATTGCCCACATATTCGCCCTCGTCGGTGCGGCAGAGCATGGAGCCGCTGTTTATCATAAGAAACTCCAGTTCCGTGTGAAAATGCATCTTACACAGAGCGCCGCTTTTTGCCGAACCTCCCTGGTCGTTGATTCTAAGCGGCATATCGGGATTTGAAAATATCACTTGTTCATTGTACATATCAAAATTCCTCTTTGTCAATATATTTCAAACAACAGTCAACATTATTATAGAAAAAAGTCAATATCATTGCTATAATCAATATAACATATGATTTGAAAAAAATCAATATTTTTATAAAAAGGGGTTATGACAAATGGCAAAAAGTGATTTGGATGCTTTCAAATTCGATCAGTCAGAGACTGTCATTGACGCATCAAAAAAAGTAAGAATCGGTATTATCGGCACAGGTTGGATTGCTGCCGCTCACATCAGAGAGTACCTCAAAATGCCCGATGTTGAAATCGTGTCCGGCGCAGACCTCATCGACGGCAAAGCCGAAAAGTTCTTCAAAGAAAACGGCGTGGAGGGCGCTAAATGCTACCACGACCACAAAGAACTCATTGATGCCGGCGGAGTTGACGCGGTAAGCATATGTACATACAACAGCACCCACGCAGAGTGCGCAATATACGCTCTGGAGCACGGTGTGAATGTACTCCTCGAAAAACCGATGTGCGTTACCACAGAAGAAGCAGTTGCAATCTGCAAAGCAGAAAAGGCAAGCGGCAAGATTCTCTCAATCGGATTCCAGCCCAGGTTTGACAACAACATGAAGATGGTTAAAAGCATAGTTCAGTCCGGCGCGCTCGGCAAGATCTATTACATCCAGACAGGCGGCGGCAGAAGACACGGCATACCGACACCTTTCGGCACAACATTCATCGAGTCCGACAAGGGCGTTATCGGTGCGCTCGGCGACATCGGCTGCTACTCGCTCGACATGGTGCTCAATGCAATCGGCTATCCCAAGCCGCTCACGGTTACCGGATATGTGTCCGACTTCTTCGGCAAAGACCCCGACTACTTCGTATCCGAGGGCAAACCGGCAGAGTATGCAAACATCTTCGGCGTGGACGATTTCGGCGCAGCGTTTGTTCGTCTTGAGGGCGGCATAATCCTCGACTTCAGAATCGCGTGGGCAATGCACCTTGACACCCCGGGAGACACCATCATCATGGGTACAAAAGGCAGCCTGAGAATCCCCTCGACAGAGTGCTGGAACGGCTCTATCGGCGGTCCGCTCAAGCTGTATCAGAGAATTGCCGGCAAAGATGTCGAAACAGAATTCCCGATGCAGGCACCGCTCGCCGAGGGTTGCTTCTACTACAAGATCCGCTCCTTCCTGGATGCGGTAAAGAACGGCGGCAAAGCACCCGTTTCGTCAAAAGAGATCCTCATCAACCAGGCTATAATCGACGCAATCAACAAGTCGAGCAGAGCCGGCGAGGAAATAAAAGTGGAAATCCCCGAAATATAATTTATAAGAAAGCAGGATGATTATAATGAAAAAATTCAAAGTAGGTCTGCAGCTTTACGGCATTCGTGACGCCATGGAAAAAGACATGGACGAGGCACTCGGCAAAGTAAAGGCAATGGGCTATGACTATGTTGAGTTTGCCGGATATTTCGGCAAGAGCGCCGAGGAAGTGAAAGCGCTGCTCGACAAGCACGGTCTTGAGTGCGTATCCGTACACCAGGCACCGGGTCTCTTTTGGGAGGAAGGTCAGCCGGCAATAGATTTCCTTAAGACAATCGGCGCAAAATACTGCGCTATTCCGTGGTACACGGTTGACGAATACAAAAACAACTGGGACGAGACGATGAAGAAATTCACTGAACTCGGCAAAACAATGAAAGAAAACGGAATTCAGCTTATGTATCACAACCACGATTTTGAGTTCCAGAAAATCGACGGCGAGACGATCATCGACAGGATGTATGCAACAATCCCGAACGATTTGCTCAAACCCCAGTTTGACACCTGCTGGATACACTATGCAGGCTATAACCCGTCGGATTATCTCAGAAAATATGCCGGCAAGATCGAAGTCGTTCATCTGAAAGACTTCGTTTGCGAAAAACTCGGCGGCGGTC
>ERZ808246.2854-NODE-2854-length-10317-cov-4.021828_pt1 | contig 10317 bp, 9 predicted proteins | sample MGYA00521083_ERZ808246 | MGnify/ENA primary metagenome ERZ808246 (study PRJEB31516, sample SAMN03275577) | gut metagenome | biome: mammalia-associated habitat; material: feces | host: Papio cynocephalus | place: Kenya | collected 2012-07-07 ... | reverse complement strand
ATATAGCACCATAGTGCCATATATTTTTATCTTGCCAAGAAGTAATAAGGCCAAATTCACCATTTTCAAGAGCCTCATCTACTCTACTCTTTCCACCACAATCAAGATATAGTTTTTCAAGGAAAGCTGCTGAGTATAAGTTACCAAGAGCATAGGACGGGAAGTAGCCAAAGCTTCCTCCACTCCAATGACTGTCTTGCAAGCAACCTTCACTATCTGTTTTTACCTTATATCTAATGATTGATTCAGAACCTTTATTCCAAGCCTCTGGAATATCCTTAACAGCAAGAGAGCCATTAAAGAGAGCCTTCTCAATTCTGTAACGCAAAATTATATGGAGTGAATATGTAAGTTCATCTGCATTAACTCTTATTGCAGAAGAATGAGGATAGTTAGAAGCAATGACAAATTGCTCTAAATTAATATCTTTAAGTTGTGGAATATAACTCTGTAATGATGGATAGAAATACTTCCAGAAAGGAAGAGAACGTCCCATTAAGTTTTCCCAGAATCTAGACTGAGACTCATGAACCCCCATACTCGTTCCTTGGCTTAAAGATGTACCTCTAATTTCGTTATTGAGTGCAGCATTCATTTCATAAAGAGCATGTCCTGTTTCATGTATGATAGAAAAAATAGGATCAACAAAACTTTCATCTGTAAATCTGTTTGATATTCTTATATCATCCCTACCTAGAGTTGTAGTAAATGGATGCTGAACAATACCAATTGCCCCTCTAGAAAAATCAAAGCCCATCTTCTTGGCAATTTGAGAGCAGAACTCTTCTTCTTTTTTAACGTCGTACTTTACATTAAGAAATGAAGTATCGACCTTCCTGCCCTCTATTTTGTCCATGATGACATGAATTGCTACTTCCAACTCATCAAATAGCGAATCTATTTTTTCTTCTGTCATTCCTCTTTCATATAAATCAAGAAGAGTATTATAGTCTCCATTTCCGATAGCACTAGCATACTCTTTACTTAAAGACACAAGATTCTCAAGCGAAGGCTGGAAAATAGAGAATTTATTTTCGCTTCTAGCTTCAACCCATTTTGAATGAGCCTTCGCTGTTTCTTCACTCATTGCTTTTACGAGACTTGATGGCACCTTGCTAGCCATTCCAAGCTCTCTCTTGTATTCCCTTACTAAAGCTTTATCTGCATCAGATAGGCCATCTGTTTCTATTGAACAGACAGCATCTTTGAGCTTTTCATCTAGCTTTGTACTATGCATTAAAAGAGCTAAGAGCGACATTTGCTCTACTCTCTCTTCCTCTGCTTTAGATGGCATGACTGTCTCCATATCCCAAGACAAGATGCCTGAAATATGACCTAGCGTTGTTAAATATCTATCTTTTTCTTTTAAATATGCTAATGCTTCGCTACTTTTCATTTTTTTAAAAAGGGCGTTCTGATAAAGAACACCCCCTTATTCCTTTTTATTTAATTAATTAGATTTGTTCTTTGTTGTCGACTGTCTTATGTACTTCGCTTACAAAGTCTTCAATCTTAACAAAGTTAGACTGCTTACCATTTCTATATCTTACAGATACAAGGTTTCCTTCCATCTCCTTCTCTCCAAGGATAAGCATGTAAGGAATCTTAAGTTTCTGAGCCTTTCTAATCTTTGCATTCATTCTATCATCTGAAAGATCTGTCTGAACTCTGAAACCTTCATTCTTGAGAATGTTTTCAACCTTCTTTGCATAGTCATAAGCCATATCGCCAACAGGAATAATAGCTATCTGATCAGGGCTTAACCATGGTGGGAATGCCCCGGCATAGTTCTCAATTAGAACACCAAAGAATCTTTCAATAGATCCAAGAAGAGCTCTATGAATCATGTAAGGTCTCTTCTCTACTCCGTCCTTATCGACGAATGTCATATTGAATCTCTCTGGAAGGTTGAAGTCAAACTGTACAGTTGAAAGCTGCCATTCACGGCCAATAGCATCCTTAATCTTAAGGTCAATCTTTGGGCCATAGAATGCTCCACCACCTTCATCTATATCATACTTGAGACCTTCTTTCTCAACTGCCTTCTTCAAAGCTTCAGTTGCTGCATTCCACTTTTCAACTTCACCAACACTCTTTTCTGGCTTTGTTGAGATATAAGCATGAATATCATTGAAGCCAAATGCATGTAGCATATGAAGAGAGAAACGAAGAACTTCCATAATCTCTTCATCCATCTGGTCTGGTGTTACAAAAAGGTGAGCATCATCTTGAGTAAAGCCTCTTACTCTCATAAGACCATGTAAAGAACCAGCCTTCTCATATCTATAAACAGTACCAAGTTCAGCCCAACGGCATGGAAGCTCTCTATAGCTTCTCTTGCTGTTCTGATAAATCATAATATGGAAAGGACAGTTCATTGGTTTTACATAGTAGTCAGTATTATCCATCTCCATTGGAGGATACATACTGTCTTTGTAGAAGCCTAAGTGGCCAGATGTCTCCCAAAGCCAGCTCTTACCAACATGTGGAGTATAGACCATCTCATAGCCATTCTTATAGTGTTCCTCTCTCCAGAACTGCTCGATAATCTGTCTAATTCTTGCTCCTCGTGGATGCCAATAAACAAGGCCTGGGCCAGCTTCTTCATGTAAAGAGAACAGATCAAGTTCCTTACCAAGCTTTCTGTGGTCTCTCTTCTCTACATCTGCAAGATGATCCAAATAAGCCTTCAAATCTGCCTTATTTGCCCATGCAGTAGCATAGATTCTTGTAAGCATCTTGTTCTTTTCGCTTCCTCTCCAATAAGCACCAGCTATAGAGAGAAGCTTAAAGCCATCTGCACACAATTCTTTTGTATTAGCAACATGAGGTCCTCTACAAAGGTCTGTAAAGTTACCTTGGTTGTAGATAGTAACAGTTTCACCCTCTGGAATTGCATCCAAAAGTTCAAGCTTATACTTTTGGTTTTTGAAGATTTCTCTTGCTTCTTCACGTGTTACTTCTTTTCTTACAAAGTCATGGCCTTCGTTGATAATCTTGCGCATATTCTTTGTAATTGTCTCTAAATCAGCATCAGTTAATGGACGTGGTAAATCAAAATCATAATAAAAGCCGTTTTCGATTGCAGGTCCGATGGCAATCTGTGCATCTGGGAACATCTCCAAGACAGCCTCTGCCATAACGTGAGCTGTTGAATGGCGAAGGACCGCCAAATCAATCTCTTTTGCCATATAATTCTCCTTCCTATATAAAGGATAAAGCCTTTACAGCATCACCCTTACACATTCATTTCTTCGTGCAAGGACGAAGCTATAAAGGCTCCGCGGTTCCACCTTGCTTCCCTTCTGAAAAGGACGCTCAATTAAGTAGTTAACGCCTAACTTACGTTATTCCATACTCGTTTACCTTTCCGGAATACGACTACAGAGTGGTTTTCATCATCTAGCTCCAGACGTCTCACACCTATCTTTCGATAGACGTCTTTCTCTTCGGCAGCATCAAAGACTACTCGTCTCTATCAACATCTTTAAAAGAATCATAACCTTATGAAAAAAAGTAATCAAGAGTTATACCTCTTCTTCAATATAGTCTATTAATGTTCCTTGTTGTCCAAACATCTTTCTCATCTTAACAGAGAGTACTGCAAAAGATGTAGCAAGGTCTGTTCTTTGCATTACGACATCAGATGGTATTTTCAAGTCTTTTGGAGCAAAATTCCAAATTCCTTTTATTCCACACTTTACAAGGTTATCTGCAACGCCTTGAGCGCAAGAAGCAGGAACTGTAATGACAGCAATTTTTATCCCACTTTCTTCAATAAAAGATTTAAGGTCATCGGTAGATCTGACAACAAGGGATCCAACTTTAGTTCCAATCTTATTTGGGTCATTGTCAAATGCAGCGACAATGCTTAACCCATATGCTTCAAATCCTTCATACATTGAAATAGCTTTACCAAGGTTACCAACACCAACGATTAAAGCTTCAGCAGAATTGTCCCAACCCAAAGAGTGAGTAATGTAGTCAATCAATTCATCGACAACAAAACCTACCTTTGGCTTACCCTCGATTCCCGTATAAGAGATATCTTTTCTTACCTGGATAGGTTTTAATCCAAGTTCGTCAGCAAGTACTGTTGCGCTAATATATTCCATGCCTTCATTTTGGCACTGTCTTAATATTCTTAGATAAGAAGGAAATCTTTTTACAGTAGGAATAGGTACTACAATCTTCTTACTCTCTATCACTTTCATCCTCCAAATTCTTTATTACTCTATCATATATTTCTTTAGGAGTTGAGGCCCCTGCTGAAAGTCCTACTCTTTTGTAAGAATAGATTTCTTCAGAAATATCATTTTCATCCTCAACAAGAAAGCATTTTAGACCAGCTTTTTCAACAATTGATACAAGCTCTCTTGTGTTGGCACTATTATGGTCACCCACAACAACAAAAGCATCAACTTTATCAAGTAACTTTTTTACTCCAGCTCTTCGATTAACAGATGCCTTACAAATCTCATTCAGAACATTAACTCTTATGCCCATTTTACTAGCTTTTTCAATTAAATCATCTAAAAGAGATGTTGAAAATGTTGTTTGAACAATTCCATTATACTCTCCTTTTTCCAGGGAAAATAAATCATTTTCTTCAGATATTACAAAAGCTCCGTCTTTCCTACTGCCAACCAAAGTTGTGACCTCTGAGTGTCCTTTATAGCCAAATATTAAAACAGGAAGGAGTGACGAACGAACTAAACTTTGCCCCTTTAGAACGACAGGACAAGTTGCATCAACAATTTCTACGCCTTTATCTTCTAGCTTCTTACGCTCATCATCACATATTCCATGTGCTCTAATAATTACAGTTCCTTTTTCTCGAATAGAATTACTACTACCAATTATTGAAGCACCTTTTTTTATGAAATCATTTACAACATTTGCATTATGTACTAATTCACCATAGAGGTAGAGTTTTATACCATCGACAGTAGTATCTCTCAGCGTCATGTAAGCAAGGCTTAAAGCATGCTTAACACCACCACAAAAACCTAAACAATCGGCAACTAATACTTCCATGTTACCCCTTTATAACAACAAAGTCCCGTGGAGTCCACGGGATAGAAGAAATTCATTATTTCTTATTTTGTTTCTTCAGTCTTAGCTTCTTCTACTGCCTCTTTCTTATCTTCAACAGCAGGCTTCTCTTCAACTGGCTTTTCCTTCTTATCTGCACTAGGAGCTGTCTTTACTGCATCCTTACTTGATACAGAAGAAATAGCTTCTTTTGAAAACTCGATTCTTGCAGAATCATCAACCTTAACAACTACAGTCTTGTCTTTAACTGTAACAATAGTTCCGTGGATACCACCAATTGTAACAACCTTGTCGCCCTTCTTCATTGAAGCAATCATTGCTTTTGCTTCCTTATCTCTCTTTTTCTGAGGTCTGTAAATTAAGAAGTAGAAAATCGCAATAATAGCGACAAACATTATAATAGATGATGCCATCGAAGCAGATGAGCTACCGCTCTGTGCGTCAGCAGCCATAAGAATAAGTGAGTTCATAATTACCTCTTTTTATTTGTATTAAAATATCACAGTAATTTATTAGGGGTCAACATAATGATAACAAATACACATTTTTAACATATCGTGAGCAAGAATTTCCCCTCCTTTATAGGTGGTGGGATGAATACGATGGTGATTGAATGACATTTTTTTTAAATAATAATTTTTTGTTCTATATTATAAGTATGGAAGTCAGAAACAAAGCAATTAAATACAGGCTATATCCAACAGAGGAGCAAGCTACTCTCTTTCTTAAGACCTTTGGTTGTTGTCGTAAGGTCTATAACCTTATGCTTAGTGCCAAGATAGAGAGTTACAAACTAACTGGCAAATTTATAACAGTGACACCTGCTATCTATAAAAATGACTATCCATACTTAAAGGAAGTAGATAGCCTTGCTCTTGCTAATGCAGAGTTGAATCTGCAAGGTGCATTCAAAAGATACTTTGACAAGAAGAATAAGCGAAAAAACAGATTCCCTAAATTCAAGTCAGCAAAACACACGAGAAGAGCATATACCACAAACAATCAAAATGGTACTGTCGCTATTATTGATAATTCTATTAAGTTACCTAAGATTGGAAGAGTAAAAGCTGTTATACATAGAAGGCTTGATGATAGTTGGAGAATTAAGAGTGCAACTATATCTAAAGATGGAGATGGTAAGTACTATGCCTCTGTGTTATTTGAAACAGAAGAAAACGTCGTTAGAAGAGTTGGTACATTTGATAATGCTATCGGTTTAGATTATGCCTCCTCAGGTCTTTATATTGATGATAAAGGGAATGTAGGTAGTGACCATAAATACTATCGCTTAAGTCAAGAGAAACTAAAGAAGGCACAGCATAAACTATCTCGAAAGCAAGGCTCTAAAAAGGATGAGACGAAAAGTAATAACTATATTAAGCAACTCCATAAGGTAAATAGAATCCATAAGCACATATCAAATCAGAGATTAGATAATCTGCACAAAATATCTACTGAGATAGCCAATCAGTATAGTGTAGTATGTGTAGAAGATCTAAATATGAAGACTATGGCAAATAAGGGCTTTGGTAATGGGAAAGCAACAATGGACAATGGCTATGGAAAATTCTTAAATCTAATGGAGTATAAGCTTAAAGAGAGAGGTAAATACTTTATTAAAGTAGATAAGTATTTTCCATCAAGCCAGATATGTAGTTGTTGTGGTAAAGTGCACCCAGAAATGAAGGACTTACACATTAGGACGATGAAGTGTGAGTGTGGACTCACAATTGGTCGCGACCAAAACGCGGCCATAAATATAAAGAGAGAAGGTTTACGACTCCTAAAATCAAGTATTTTTGTGTCGTAAAAAATAAAAGGTAGGATAGGAACTAGCCGAAGTATACGCTTGTGGACACTGTGTAAGACTTAGATAGTACCACTAGGTATTACATAAGCAGTAGTGGTTGAAGCAAGAAGCTCCGACTTCTAAGCATTGCGAAAGTTGGAGTAGTTCACTCACTTATATCTTTGAGTTATATTAATAGATGAGGTGATAAAAAATGAAAAAAATCGTTGTCTTACTTCTTGTTTGTGTTCTTTTGATTTCTGGTGTATCTGCTGCTTCAGCTAAGTATAAAACGGCTGTATCTCTTAATAGCGATGAGTTATTTTTAAATATTAAATTAAATAATAATTCTGGCTTCAGATTTGATGTTGCTTTAAATGCTGATTTTGTTGCTCTTTTTTCAAACAACAATATGGGACCTTATGCGAAATTAACAATGGATTTAACTAAGCAAAAGTTTATTGTTTATCCTGCTTTTGCATATATGACACCAATGAGTAATAAGTTTGATGCAATGTTTACTGTTGGTCCTCGTTTAGAGTTTATGGGTAAGAATTTTAACTTAGGTTTTGATATTCTTGCACATATTGAATATAAGTTCTCAACTTCTTGGTTTGCTCGTTTTTCAACAGGTTTCATGATGACATTCTTATCCGTTAATAGTGGTAATGCTCAAAGTGGATTTGATCTATTGATTCCACTTCCATATATTGGACTTGGATATAGGTATTGATGAAGACTATAGAAAATATTCTTTGGCTTATCTTTGGTGGATTGGTTAGTGCCATTTTATGGACTATATATGGAATACTGTGGTGTATTACAATCATTGGTATTCCAATGGGTTCAGTTTGCTTTAAAATGGCATCGCTTTCCCTTTGGCCATTTGGAAGAGACGTTGAGTTTAACGGTGGTTTTCCATCAGTTATTGCTAATGTTTTGTGGGTTATTCTTACTGGCTTTGAAATGGCTATTGTAGACGTTGTTATTGGTGCTCTTCTTTGCATTACTGTTGTTGGCATACCATTCAGTTTACAATTTTTTAAATTTGCTAAGCTGTCGATAATTCCATTTGGTAGTAATATCGTATGATTTAATAGCACCAAAAATTGGTGCTTTAATTTTTGAGATGATAAAATGTGGGTTTTGTTTGCCTTTGGCTCTGCTCTTTTTGCGGGTCTAACATCTGTTCTTGCAAAATGTGGAATCAAAAAAACTGATTCTGATGTTGCTACTTTTATTCGTACTTTTGTTATCTTACTATTCTCTATTCTAATGGTACTTATTGTGGGTTTTTTTCCTACTATAACTCAGATTGGAACTAAAACTTGTATATTTTTAATCCTTTCTGGATTAGCTACAGGAGCATCTTGGTTATGCTACTATAGGGCGCTTCAAATAGGTGATGTTAATAAAGTTGTGCCAATTGATAAGTCATCTACAATTCTTACAATCATTCTTGCTTTTATCTTCCTTGGCGAAGAGATAAGCCTTGTTAAAGCTATTGCTATTCCCTTTATTGGAGTAGGTACTTTTCTTATGATAGAAAAAAAAGAAACAACAACGAATGATAAAGAGAAGGGCAGCTATCTTATATTTGCTATTCTATCTGCTGTTTTTGCTTCATTAACATCTATACTTGGTAAAGTTGGTATTGAAGGAGTTGAATCAAATCTTGGTACAGCTATACGAACAGTTGTTGTTCTTTTTGCTTCTTTCATTCTTGTTTTATGTAAGCATAAACAAAGCAAAATAAAAGAAATTGAAAAGAATGAACTCTTGTTTATTATTCTTTCTGGTATAGCAACTGGTGCATCTTGGCTATGCTATTACAGAGCTTTACAAGAGGGTAATGCAAGTGTTGTTGCTCCGATTGATAAGTTAAGTATACTAGTTTCTATAGGTTTTTCTGCCATTTTCTTTAAGGAGAAGTTAACAGTAAAAGCAAGAATAGGACTAGTATTAATTGTTATTGGAACAATGATGATGCTTATTGAATAATAAGTATAGCTAACAAATTAGTTAATTTATTTGTATATAAGTAATTAAAATAATAGGACTATTTTTTAGCCCTATTAAATTAAATAATCTTTAAAAGTAAAAATATAATTATTAGTACTCCTAACGTAATACGATATATACCAAAAACAGTAAAATCTTTTTTCTTTATATAACTCATTAAAAACTTAATTACAAATAAGGAAGTAATAAAAGCAACTATTGTTCCTTCAGCAAGAATTAAGATTTCTGTTTTGCTAAAAGAAAAGCCGAACTTTAATAGCTTTATTAATGATGCTCCAAACATTGTTGGTACTGCCATAAAGAAAGTGAACTCAGCGGCACTTACTCTATCAACAGCAAGGAGTAGAGCTCCCATAATTGTTGCTCCTGAACGTGATGTTCCTGGTACTAATGAGAGTATTTGGAATAGACCAATATATAGAGCTGTTTTGTAAGAAATATCATTAACAGAACTAGTTATTTCTTTTCTGTTTTTATTTATTATTTCAATTACAATAAAGAGAACACCATAGACAATTAAGGCAAGAGCAATGACAAGTGGAGTATGTAAATGTTCTTCCATCCAGTCATCAAACAAGATGCCTACAACTCCAGATGGAATAATTGCAACAATTGTTTTTAACCATAGTGTAAGAGTATCTTTTTGGACTTCAATCTTTCCTTGTTCATTCTTTTTTAATGGAAACATCTTCGACCAAAAAAGTATTACAACAGCTAATATAGCTCCCAATTGAATTACAACAAAGAACATCTCTTTAAATTCTTTTGTTGCATTAATGCTTAAGATATTATCGAGTAGAATCATATGTCCTGTACTCGATATAGGAAGCCACTCTGTTATGCCTTCAATTACACCTAATAGAAATACTTTAAAGGCTTCTAATAAATTCATCGACTCCCTCCATAGCTTTACTCATTTTCAAGCTCAAGCATTCTATTAGCTTTGATTGTTTCTTTTGTATGTGATGTTTTATCGTTTTCCATCAAATATGATAAGAAGTCAGAAATTCCACCATTGCCATAACCCTCTGCTTTAAGTTCTTTTGCTCTTATTTTACAGTAATAGTAATCACTTCCTCTTAAGACAATTGTACATGGTCTACTGTCTTTCTTATCATCTTTTTTTGTATTAGAACTAAGGTTTACTACTTCTTGTTTTTCTTCCTTTACTTCTTCTTTTTTATTGATTCCAAATGATCCTAGTAAGTTGTCTTTTCTGCTCATTATTTGTCTCCTTTTTCCTTTTCGTTTTTATTTATATCTTTTATTAATTCCTTGCAGAATTTTTCATAGTCGCCTGCAACGCTGCTCTTTGGAGCTGAAGAGAATAAATCCTTTTCATCTGCTTGAGAAACCTCTATAGCAACACCTTGTCGTATTTTAGCTTCAAAAACTTTTGTATCTATTTTCTTTGCTATATCGTCCAAAACCTCTAAAACATCTTTGCTTAG
>ERZ808246.2853-NODE-2853-length-10317-cov-7.908887_pt1 | contig 10317 bp, 9 predicted proteins | sample MGYA00521083_ERZ808246 | MGnify/ENA primary metagenome ERZ808246 (study PRJEB31516, sample SAMN03275577) | gut metagenome | biome: mammalia-associated habitat; material: feces | host: Papio cynocephalus | place: Kenya | collected 2012-07-07 ... | reverse complement strand
CGGCCGTTGGTGTTCAGCCGGGTGACGAACCACTGGGCGGCATCCACCAGCTCCACCAGGTCGGCGCGCAGGGTGGGCTCGCCGCCGGTGAACGTCACCTGGGGAATATTGGCCGCGCGCAGCTTCGCCAAGATCTCCTTCCACTGGGCGGTGGTCAGCTCCGGCGTGTCGGACAGGGGCTGACCTGCCGCATAGCAGTGCAGACATTTCTGGTTGCAGTGCCACGCGCCGTCACGGGTCATGGCGCTGACCATCAGGTCCATACGGTGGGGCGCGGTCATCTCGGGGGCATATTCCCCCAGCGTCAGCGGCGCGATCTCCGTCTCCGGCGCCTGCCCCCGGGCGATGGCCACCAGGGACTGTATCATGGTTTGCAGATCCTCCGCCAGACGCTCCCTGGACGTGAAGGGATAGACCTTATGGGTCCGGGCCACCGCGCCGGCAGCCATGGCGCTCCAGTCGCTCTCAGTGATCTCCAGCCCGGCGAAGGGCTCCAGCCGGTCCATGAAGCAGGAGAGCAGGATGGCCCAGCTCAGGTTCAGGGGCACCAGCTTGCTGCCGTTGAGCAGCAGCAGAAAGGGCGCGTTCTCCGCGTCCTCACGGGGTGGGATCATGTGGATACGCACCACGCCCCGGCCCTTGGGGTCCAGGGTGATGTGCCGCACACAGTTCAGGTGCCGCCGCCGGTAGCGGCGCTCCAGCATAGTAGACACAGGCAGTCCTCCTTTATGAAGGCGATGTGGGGATAGCTATGTGCAGTATACCACAGCGCGGGGCAAAGCGCAACAGGACACACAGCTTGTCCGGCTTGATACAGCAACAAGTTATTACTGTGTTCTTGCCCCGTTTCGGTTATGGGGCGACATTGCTTTATTGTGGGGACTCGGACAACAAATATGGCATTATAAATGAAAAAGAAAAGCTTAGAATAATCCGACCCCAGATTGTCCTTAATGCTTGGTGGACCTGAAGGGATTTCCCCCGCAAGGGGGGATAAACTTCGACTCCCGCAGGCCACAGCAAAATAGAAAGGCCGCCCAAAGGGCGGCTTTTCTATTTTGGTGGACCTGAAGGGATTCGAACCCTCGACCTCTCGGATGCGAACCGAACGCTCTCCCAGCTGAGCTACAAGCCCGTATTCACTTGCGTACCCTGTTATTATACACATTTTCCGCAAAAAAGCAAGAGGAATTTCTGCGTCCGTCATATCATTAGTTTATCAAAACGCAGATATCAGTTTTAGATATTTTACTTATGTTTATTTTGTGATATACTATCTCCTGCTGCGCGTTTGCGCCGCCTGTGACGATCTCAACACAACACCTTAACTATATCAGGAGGGCTTCCGCTATGAGCAGAACTTTGGGTACCGTGGTCCGGGGTGTGCGCGCCCCCATCTTCCGCGAGGGCGACAGCGTGGTGGACATCACCGTCAGCACCGTTCTGAACGCACTCAGTGAAAACGACATCACTGCCCGCGACGGCGATGTGGTGGCCGTGACCGAGTCCGTGGTGGCCCGCTGCCAGGGCAACTACGCCACCTGCGAGCAGATCGCCGAGGACGTCCGCGCCAAGACCGGCGGCAGGACCGTAGGCGTGGCCTTCCCCATCCTCAGCCGCAACCGCTTCTCCCTGCTGCTGCGGGGCATCGCCATGGGCGCGGAGAAGGTGGTCCTGCTGCTGAGCTATCCCTCCGACGAGGTGGGCAACCACCTGGTGAGCCTGGACCAGCTGGACGAGGCCGGCATCGACCCCTGGCACGATGTGCTGTCGCTGGAGCAGTTCCGCGCGGCCTTCGGCGAGGTGGTGCACCCCTTCACCGGCGTGGACTACGTGGCCTACTACAAGTCTATCATCGAGGAGGCCGGCGCTCAGGCGGAGATCGTATTCGCCAACCGCGTGACCGCTATCCTGCCCTACACTGACACCGTTATCACCTGTGACATCCACACCCGCCAGCGCAGCAAGCGTCTGCTGGCTAAGGGCGGCGCCCGCGTGGTGCTGGGGCTGGACGATCTGCTGACCACCGGTGTCAACGGCAGCGGCTATAACCCCCAGTACGGCCTGCTGGGCAGCAACAAGGCTGACGACGACCGGGTAAAGCTGTTTCCCCGGGATGCCAAGGACGTGGCCGAGTCCATCGGCGCACGGCTCAGCGACGCCACCGGCAAGCGCATCGAGGCCATGGTGTACGGCGACGGCGCGTTCAAGGACCCTGCCGGCAAGATCTGGGAGCTGGCCGACCCCGTGGTGGCCCCCGGCTACACCAGCGGTCTGGTGGGCACCCCCAACGAGCTGAAGCTGAAGTATCTGGCGGACAAGGAGTTCGCCGACCTCAGCGGTCAGGCTTTGCAGGATGCCATTTCTGAGAAGATCCGTGCCAAGGACGCCAAGCAGTCTCTGGTGGGCAACATGGTCAGCGAGGGCACCACACCCCGGAACCTCACCGACCTGATCGGCTCCCTGTGCGACCTGACCAGCGGCAGCGGCGACAAGGGCACCCCCATCATCTACATCCAGGGCTATTTCGACAACTACACCAACGAATAAACAGCAGCAGTCCCCCGGCAAGACCGGGGGACTGCTTATTTTATGATTCAATCGTATATGATCTCATCTACAACATTGGTGGAGGGTTCATCGTAGTCGTCAAGGCACTTCTCCGTTTCGTAGCCGGAGCCGTCCACCTGAAATTCCAGCTCATCGATGAACGCCTGCATCCGCAGGGCAAAGGCGGGTACGCTCAGCGGCACGGTGGTGGATTGCTTCCGGTCTATCACCACGCGGAGCTGTACCTCCACATCATAATTGCCCTTGGCGTAGATGTCGTCGCTCAGCGGGTCCAGAGACACGGTGCTGTCGGCCGCGTCCGCCATGGCGATGGCGGCAAGCTCCTGCGCCTGCTCCCGCGTCAGCTCTGCCACCTCGTCGGTGGTGTATCGGCGGACATAGCCGCTGACCACGGCGTCGACACCGCCGTATTGCGCCAGCGAGCCGATGCCGATGATGCTCTCCCGGCTGTCGGTGCGGTTCACCAGCTTGGTCAGCAGGCGGTGGACGTCGGAGCCATCGGCTATCGACACCGACCACTCACGGTGCAGGCTTGTGCCGTCCCGCAGCTGGTAATCCACCCGCACATAGCGGGAGGCCAGATGGCCCTCCGTGTCCGGATAGGTCTGGTCGCTCAGCCTCTCGCCCGTCGCATCGTACTGGGCCAGTATGGCGCGGTGGAGGGCGATGACCGCCTCCGCGGCGTCGGTGTCCTCGGAGTCAAAGTACGCCCCGGCGCAGTTGAAGGACACCGATTTAATGTTGTCGGCCTCGGGCACGCGGTGCTGGAAGCCGGTGATATCCAGCTTGACGCACAGCGTCACCGCCGCCAGTGTCAGCACCAGCGCTGCCGTTTCCAGCCACCAGCGCCGGGTGAAGATGCGAAACTTTTTCTGCAGCAGCATCTGCGCGGCGAAGAAGCAGATCACGCCCATGATGAGCTGGCAGAGCAGCAGACCGGCGAAGCCATGGCTGCTGCCGAACACCAGGTAGTCCAGGAACAGGCCCAGGCCCCAGCCGCCGCACAGGCCGATGGCCCACCGGGCCAGGGGCCGCAGCCAGCGGAAGGCCACGGCGTCGCCGGCCGTCTCGCTGGGGCGCTTCTGGTACAGATACCACACCAGTGCCAGCAGGGCAAGGCCTGCCACGGCGTAGATGACGCAGGCGGTATAGGCCGCGCCGGGCAGCGTATGCCAATAGAGGGTCCGTTCGTACTCGTTATACATGGCGCTGACCCAATAGCCCTCGCCATCGTTCAGCACGTTCCAGAGCCGCATTACCGGCGTCAGCCACAGCACCAGCGCGGATTCGCTGGCCGCGGCGTAGCCGTAGTAGAACAGGCGCGCCATCGTCTCCACGACCCACTTCAGCAGCACTGCGATGACGTTCACCGCGCCGTACAGCACCGGCACCGCCAGCAGCCAGCCGGTGGCCATGGCACACAGGGAGCCGAGGGAGAAAAACAGCAGCTCCATCAGCTCTGTCAGCAGCAGCCAGGCGCCCAGCGCCGCCCAGTCCACATAGCCGCGGCCCGCGCTGGCCAACACCGCCAGCAGGAACACCAGCACATTGCCCGCCGTCAGCATACCGAAGCCCACGGCGCTGTGGGAGAAGAACTGCCGCGTGCGGGTGATGGGCAGGGTGTGCATGGCGCCGATAGCCCGCCCGTTCATCAGATAGGACCACACCGCCATGGCCGTCAGGCAGCCGAAGATCAGTGCCATGACCACGGAGCCGTACAGCGCGTCCAGAATGGTGTTGTGCAGCGACGCTTCCAGCAGCGTCCGCATCTCCGGCCCGAAGTGCTCCGCCCGCAGCAGCTGCACCGGCAGGATCAGCACCCACACGGCCACATACAGAAACAGCAGCGGCCAGTAGCGCCGCGCGTCGCTGCGGAGCAGCGCGCGGTTACAGAAGGATGTCTTTCGCGGCATAGTCCACACCTCCCAGTTCGTAGATGAATATCTCCTCCAGCGTCAGCGGAATGGATTCCAGCAGCACCGGCTCAGTGATCTGCATCCGGCGCATGATCTCCTGGCTGCTGCCCCGGATAATGTAGGTGTACACCCGACCCACATGGCTACGGTGCAGGATGTTCAGCTCCGCCGGCAGCGGCGGCTCCGTCACGCCCTGATAGGCCACCTGTAATTTGACCGTGTTGTCCTGCAGGTCACTGAGACTGCGCTCCAGCAGCACCCTTCCGCGGTTCAGAATACCCACGTGGTCGCACACGTCCTCCAGCTCCCGCAGGTTGTGGCTGGACACCAGCACCGTGGTGCCGCGCTCGGCCACATCGCCCAGCAGCAGGGACCACACCTGCCGCCGCATCACCGGGTCAAGGCCGTCCACCGGCTCGTCCAGAATGAGGTACTCCGGCATACAGCACACCGTCAGCCAGAAGGCCGCCTGCTTCTGCATACCCTTGGACATACGGCGCAGCATCATCTTCTCGTCCAGAGGGAACACCTGTTTCAGCTTCTCGTACCGTTCCCAGCTGAAGGCCGGGTAGACGCCCGCGTAGAACTTCGCCATCTCCCGTATGCCCGCCTGGGGGAAATAGTACCAGTCGTCGCCGATAACGGCCATACGGCTCTTCACGGCGGTGTTCTCATATACCGGTTGACCGTCCACCAGCACGTCGCCGCTGTCCTGCCGGTAAATGCCCGCCAGATGGCGGATGATGGTGGATTTGCCCGCGCCGTTGGGACCCACCAGGCCGTACACCGCGCCGTGGGGCACCGTCATGGTCAGGCCGTCCAGCGCCCGGAAGCCATCAAAGGTCTTGACGACGTTTTTTACCTCGATCATTTGCCCTCTCCTCCTTCCCAAAGTGCCAGCAGCTGCTCCCGGGTATAGCCCAGGCTCTTCAGCTCCTCCAATACCGGGGCAAGCCGCCCCGTCAGCTCAGCGATGCGCCGCAGATGCTCGCCGTCCCCGGCGGAGACAAAGCTCCCCTTGCCCGCCACGGAGTAGATGTACCCCTCCGCCTCCAGCTCGGCATACGCCCGCTGGATGGTGTTGGGATTGATGGCCAGCTGCGTAGCCAGAGAGCGCACGGAGGGCAGCTTCTCATCCGGCTCCAGCAGCCCCGTCAGCATCATGCGCCGCAGGCTGTCCTTCACCTGCTGGTACAGGGGACGGCTGTCCCGGTAGTCCAGCACGATCATATCGCACACGCTCCTTTCCGTATCAAGTGTATTATGCGTGTTAGTACAGTTAGCATATCACGATGTTCTCCCTCCTGTCAAGGAAAATTTTTCTTTTCATCCCCGGGGTTTCGTAGTATAATGGCTCCAAATTCTTTTCCCGAAGGGGGCATTTCTATGCGTATCACGGTAAAAGTCGGTACCTCTACCCTGGCCCACGCCACCGGGCGGCTGAACATCCAGCGGATGGAGGGCCTGTGCAAGGTCCTGAGCGACCTGAAAAACGCCGGGCACGAGATCATTCTCGTCTCCTCCGGCGCCATCGGCATGGGCGTGGGCAAGCTGAACCTGCCGGGACGACCTAAGGATATGCCCACGAAGCAGGCAGCCGCCGCCGTGGGTCAGTGCGAGCTGATGTATACCTACGACAAGCTGTTCAACGAGTACAACCACACGGTGGCACAGGTGCTGCTCACCGGCGAGGACGTGAAAAACGAGCAGCGCAGCCGCAATATGCGGAACACCATTTTCCGCCTGCTGGAGCTGGGCGCGCTGCCCATCATCAACGAAAACGACACCGTAGCCACCGACGAGGTGGGTGTGGAGAACACCATCGGCGAAAACGACACGCTTTCCGCCATCGTGGCGGCGGCGGTACACGCCGACCTGCTGATCCTGCTCAGCGATATCGACGGCCTGTACGACGGCGATCCCCACAGGGATCCCACCGCGAAGCTTATCCCCGTGGTGCCGTCCATCGACGCGCACATTCTCGCTCTGGGCGGCGGCAGCGGCAGCAGCCTGGGCACCGGCGGCATGGCCACCAAGCTGAAGGCGGCGCAGATCGTCACCGCCGCCGGCTGCCAGATGGTCATCGCCAACGGCAGCAAGCCCGCCCTGCTGTACGACATCGTGGACGGCAAGCCCGTGGGCACCCGATTTCTGGCAAAGGAGCGCTGAACATGACTACCATTGATATCCTGAAAAAGACCCGCGCCGCCCGCGGCGGACTGGCTGCCCTGGATGAGGCAGGCAAAAACGCCCTGCTGCTGTCCATGGCCGACAGTCTTCTGTCCCACGAGGGCGCTATTCTGGCGGAAAACGAAGCCGACATGAATGATGCCCGGGGGCACATCTCCGACGTGATGCTGGACCGGCTGCGGCTGGACCATGACCGGCTGGCAGGCATGGCCAACGGCGTGCGGGCCATTGCCGCCCTGCCGGACCACACCGGCCGCGTGCTGTCTGAGGTGCGCCGCCCCAACGGCCTGGTCATCCAGAAGGTACAGGTCCCCCTGGGGCTGGTGTCTATCATCTACGAGAGCCGCCCTAACGTCACCTCGGACGCGGCGGCCCTGGCACTGAAGTCCGGCAATGTCTGCGTGCTCCGCAGCGGCAAGGAGGCCTACCGCACCGCCCGCGCCATCGTGCAGGCGCTGAAGGCCGGCATCGCCGCCGAGGGCGGCGACCCGGACATCCTGAACATCGTGGATGACACCACCCATCAGTCCGCCGCGGACATCATGACCGCCAAGGGTCTGGTGGATCTGCTGATCCCCCGGGGCGGCGCGGGACTGATCCGGGCCTGCGTGGCCGGCGCCACCGTGCCCTGCATCGAGACGGGCACCGGCATCTGCCACGTGTATGTAGACGAGAGCGCCGACCCGGATATGGCGCTGAACATTGTGGAGAACGCCAAAGCCAGCCGCCCCTCCGTGTGCAATGCCGAGGAGGTACTGCTGGTACACAGCGCCGCGGCGGCGGAATTTCTGCCCCGGCTGAAAAAGCGCCTGGTGGACGAGCGCGCCGCCGCCGGAAAGGTGCCTGTGGAGCTGCGGCTGGACGAGCGCGCCGCGGCGATCATCCCCGGTACTCCCGCCGGCGAGCAGGACTTCGACACCGAATTTCTGGACTACATCCTGGCCGTGAAGATCGTGGACAGCGTGGACGAGGCCATTGCCCACATCGCCGCCCACTCCACCGGCCACAGCGAGGCCATCGTCACCGAAGACCCCGCCCACGCCGAGGCCTTTGTTAACGGGGTGGACAGCGCCGCCGTATATGTCAACGCCTCCACCCGTTTTACCGACGGCGGCGAGTTCGGTCTGGGCTGCGAGATGGGTATCTCCACCCAGAAGCTCCACGCCCGGGGTCCCATGGGTCTGGACGAGCTGACCACGTACAAATATGTCATCCGCGGCAGCGGGCAGATCAGATGAAGCAAAAAGAGACGGCATTCGCCGTCTCTTTTCATATTTCCACGATCTCTGCGCCCAGGGCCGCGGCGTCCGCCCGGTCATGGGTGACGCACAGCACCGCCGCGCCGTTCCGGCGCCGCAGGAGGTACTGCGCTGCCCGGTCACGGGCCGCAGCGTCCAAGCCCTTGAAGGGCTCATCCAGCAGCAGCAGCTCCGGCCCATAACACACCGCCCGGGCGATAGACACCCGCCGCCGCTGCCCGCCGGACAGCTCCGCCGCCCGCTGGCGCACGCAGTCCGCCAGCCCCAGCTCCCGCAGGTGTACTTCAACATCCGAGGGGGACATGATCCGGCCCGTGACCAGACGCACATTCTCCACGGCGTCCAGCTGCGGGCACAGACGATCCTCCTGAAACACGAAGCCCACACGCTCCGGCACACCGGAGACGGTGCCGCTGTCCAGCGGCTCCAACCCGGCGATACAGCGCAGGAGCGTGGTCTTGCCGCGGCCGGAGGGGGCCATCAGGCACACCACCGCCCCGTCCGGGACGGTCAGGCTCACGTCCTCCAGCACGGCCTTGTCGCCGAAGCGCTTGTACAGATGTGCCGCGTTCATGCGCCGCACCCCCTTTCCAGCCGACGGAAGCCCCGCCGCAGCAGGGCCAGCACCAGTCGCTCAAACAGGGCGCTCAGCGCCACGATCACCACGGTCCAGGCCAGCAGGTCGGCGGTCTGGAGGTAGATCTTCGCGTCGTACAGTCTCTCGCCCAGGGAGCCGGCCACCACACCGATGACCTCGGCCGCCACGCCGGCCTTCCAGCTCATGCCCAGGGCCGCGGCGCAGCCCGCCAACAGGAACGGCTCCACCGCCGGCAGCAGAATGCTGTGCAGCTGCCGCCGCCAGGGCACCCGGAAAGCCCGGGCCATTTCCAGAAGCTGGCTATCCGCACTGCGGAGGCCCGCCAGCACATTGGTGTACAGAATGGGGAAGACCATCAGGAACGAGATGAACAGCGGCAGCGCCGATGCCCGCATCCAGATCAGTGCCAGGATGATGAACGACGCCACCGGCACCGCCTTTATGGCCAGCACATAGGGCCGTAGCAGCACCTCCACCGCCGGCCAGCGCCCCGCCGCCAGCGCCAGCACAAAGGCCAGCACCAGCGCCAGAGCAAAACCGCCGGCGATACGGCAGAAGCTGAACCACACCGCCCGCCGGAACGCCGCCGTCACCGCCAGGGTGCAAAGCCGCCCCAGCACCGCGATCGGCCCCGGCAGCAGCAGTGCCGAGCCCACGGCCCAGGAGACCGCCTGCCACACTGCCAGCGCCAGCACCACCGCGCCGACACGCTGCCAGGTCTTTATTTTTTTGTCCGCAGACGCGCTCATGCGCCCGTCCAATAGAAACCGTCGCCGGGCATGGCGCCGCCCACGGCCTCCGCCTTCAGGTCATACAGCGTTTGCAGATAGCCGCCCACGGCGACCTTCATATCCACGCCGGTGATGCATACCAGGTTGCACTGGGGCAGCGCCTTCTCCGCCACGGCGGCCTTGACGATGCCATATTTCTCCACCAGCACGGCAGCTTCGGCCGGGTGCTCATTGGCGTAGTCCGTGCTGGCGGCGTAGTCCTCCAGGAAAGCCGCCAGTGCCGCCGGGTGCTCATCGGCAAAGGCCTTGCGGGCCACCAGCACCGAAGTGACGAGGCGGCTGCCGTTGTCCAGTGCATCCCATTCGGCGCTCAGATCCAGCGCCACACGCAGGCCCTCCACCTGGCTCTGGGCCACGGTGACAAAGGGCTGGGGCAGCATGGCCACGGCGTTCTCCTGCTCCGCCATCAGGGCCACGATCTCCGTGGGCTCGCTCTTCCACTCCACCTGCACGTCCTCGCCCAGGGTCAGCCCGTGCTGCGAGAGCAGGTAGGTCAGCGCGTACTCCGGGGTGGCGCCCTTACCGGTGGCGTAGATAGTCTTGCCGTTCAGCGAGGCAATGTCCGTCACTGTCTCGCCGCCCTTTTCCACGATATACAGCACGCCCAGGGTGCCGGCGGCCAGCAGCACCACGCCGCCCTCGGTCTGGTTGTACAGAATCGCCGCCACGTTGGCCGGCACCGCCAGCACATCCAGGTCGCCCTGCACCAGCTGGGGCGTCAGCTCGTTGGCGCTGGCCGCGATGGTGTAGGTATACGCGTTCCGGCCCAGGCCGTTGTCCGCGTCGTCAAACAGCTTTACCATACCCATGGAGGTGGGGCCCTTCAGCCCGCCCAGGCGGAGGGCGACGTTCTCTGTCTCAGCGCCGTCTGAAGCCGTATCCGGGGCCTTTGTCTGACCGCAGGCGGTCAGAGACAGTGCCAGTATCAAGGCCAGCGCAAGGGTAATGATCCGTTTCATATGGGTTCTCCTTCCTGTACGATCATGATCTTT
>ERZ808246.2851-NODE-2851-length-10333-cov-4.703736_pt1 | contig 10333 bp, 7 predicted proteins | sample MGYA00521083_ERZ808246 | MGnify/ENA primary metagenome ERZ808246 (study PRJEB31516, sample SAMN03275577) | gut metagenome | biome: mammalia-associated habitat; material: feces | host: Papio cynocephalus | place: Kenya | collected 2012-07-07 ... | reverse complement strand
ATAGAGGTTCCCCGTTAAGAAACCTCATTGTTACTGTATAATAGTATCACATTTCTTATTGTTTGTCAATTCAAATTTTCAATCGACAAAACAATGTTGTGTAGGTTTACAATAGATGTGTTACATTCCGGCATATTTTTATTCAAAACGAGTTTGAACAAAAATATGTCGGCAAAAAATAATACGGAAACCGCTCAAAATGTGTTATAGTTAAGTTACCACACAAAACTACAAAAGGAGAGATTTCCGTATATGAATACTATAACACAAGATATGAAGTTTAGGCAAGCATTAATTAAATATTCTTTAAAATATGGCGTTACTAAAGCTGCCATACGCTACAAAACCAATCGACAATATGTTTACCGCTGGAGAAAGCGTTATGACGGCACAATACAATCTTTAGCGGATAAATCCCACAAACCGCACAGCCACCCAAACCAACACACTGAAGATGAGTTAAAACTCATATCCGAAATGCGCCGCCGTAACCCCAACGATGGATTAGTTGTGTTTTTGCTTAAGCTCAGACAACGCAAATATTCTCGTTCAATAACAGGTCTTTATCGTGTTCTTCGTAAAAACGGAGAAATGGCTGTTAAACCCAAAAATCCAAAGTATATTCCTAAACCTTACGAAAAAATGCTATTCCCCGGTCAAAGAGTTCAAATAGATGTAAAATTTGTTCCGGCTTCCTGTCTTGTTGGTGATGTAAAGGGAATGAAATTTTATCAATATACAGCTATTGACGAATATTCTCGTTACAGATATGTGGAGGCTTTTGAGGAACACAGCAGTTATTCTTCAGCTATCTTTTTGGAGCATATGTTAAAAGCTTTTAAATTTCCTGTCAAATGTGTGCAGACAGACAATGGAGCAGAATTTACAAAGCGGCTATGTTCCAGAAAAACTACACCTACAATGTTTGAAAATCAATTAAAGAAGCATGGCATTGAACATAAGTTAATTCGTCCCTATACACCAAGGCACAATGGTAAAGTTGAACGTTCTCATCGTAAGGATAACGAATATTTCTATGCTACACATAAATTTTACTCTTTTGATGATTTTGCAAAACAACTTAAGGTACATAACTATAAATACAACAAGTTTCCTATGCGTCCGCTTAACTGGAAAGCCCCTATTGATTATATCAAGGCTTTTATCGATGACGGCGAAATTTTTTTAGGGATTTTGTAACACATCATTGACAAACCTACAAAATTAAAATTCGCAAAAATCCTCATCTGTCACAAGCCGCTCCGTTTCTTCAATATTTTCATATGCATGACTTTCTATAAGCAGAACATACATCTGCTTAAGGCGGACCTCCTCCGCAAAGCGGTGCATTTCCACATCGGAGAAAAAGCTGTGCATATTTATAAACACAAACAGCTTTCTCCCGTCAAACTCGGTAACAAGCGACATATAATACAGCACCGCCTCGGCAAGCGACTCATAATCCTCGGCGGCAGAAACATGCAGAGCCTTTATCACTGTTTCCGGAGTAAGCTTTGTACATTCGGTACGGAAAGGAAAATCAAAGCACAGCTCCGATATATAGTTTTCAATATCCGCCATAAGCTGAGAGGTTTTTAGAAAATGCTCCTCGTCCTCCGCACGTTTTTCCAAAGCGGAGCATATGCCGGAAAGTACCTGCTTTGTATTTACCGAAAAAGGAATAAATTTATCGATAATATTAATATTTTTATGCAATGACACAGGAGTACCGTTTTCAGATAAAACTATTTTTCCGTCCGCACCCTCGCTTTGTTTATACAAATCCTCAACGTATGAGCGGAACAGTGCTTTATTTTCGATTACAAGCGAAAACACTTCGCCCTCTTTTATTTCAAACGATGAATTTCCGAGCGGAGTTGTCATTTTCATAAAATCACAAGCCTTTCATCGCTGTCGATAATATCGCTTTTTGATGTCCCCGTAATATAAGACATACCGGCAAACTGCTTTTCCGTTACCGTAAGAAGCTGAACAATACCTTTGGGCGGCTTGTTTTTATTTACGGTATCAAACACGGAGCGCTGCACGGAGCCGTTTAACACCATACGGCAGTAAACGGACTCCTGCATCATAATAAAGCCGTTTTTTAACAGCATATTTCTGAATTTTCTGTATTCACGCCTGTCGGACGGAGTTTCGACAGGCAGGTCGAAAAAAACTATAACTCTCATAAATCTGTAACTCATAATATTTGTGCAAATCGTATTAACGATATTTCCGAATCGTTAATTGCATTAAAAACACTTTTTGTATATATCTTTATTGCATTGAGCAGGGTCTGTACATTGCCGTCAACGGTCACAGGCTCGTTAAGCATGGAAAGCAGACAATATTTTTCGTCCTTTGTAAATTCCTCAATCTCCATATCGATAACCGTTCTGTCAACCATTATGCGGAACGGCTCCATAAGATCGCAGGAAAGATTATAGGGATTGAACATATTGTCGTGAAACAGTCCGAGCTGAGTAAGGTATCCGTTTGCTGTAACCTCTTTATTAAATGTTGACAGCAAAATCGAATAACCGTAATTTAAAGCGGCATTTATGGGATTTTCCTGTCCTCTTGAGAAGTCCTTCCCGAAAAGCGCATTAAAATACACCTTGGCGGCATGTCCTTCTCTGTTGGATTCATCGCCGTATTGCATCTGCGAAACGTATTCTGTAAGCATATCTCCCTCTTTGGTGCAATTCAAATCATATAAAAGCTGTGCCTGGTTACGTATTTTTTCTGCGGCAATTTCAGTCCATACTGACTTTTTCTGATCCTCCGTCCATACTATCTGCGTCCGTATTTTTCTTGAAGAATCGTGGCAGCCGCTGTAAGGCTGCAGTTCACCGTAAGGCGTTCGTTTTTCGTCGCAGAAAATTATACGTATTTTACGTTTGGTAAGCTCTGAGAGCAGACAGCCGGTCATTGAGACCGCAGGGTTTTCAATGATTAGCATTGCTATTTCTTCAAGGAAAACCCGTTTGGTCTCATCGCCTCTGATTACCATATACCCCATACTTAAATCAAGCTTGCACCGGCTTGTTATCATAACCGTGCGCCAGCTCATAACAGCTCCTTAAGGTTTTGCGAAACCGTTTCATACAGACCGGACGCAGACCTGTCGACTATGCGTACATCAGAATAATTCCAGTTGCTTATATTTGCACTCTGAAGCATTACACCTGCATTTTTTGAGCCGCCGATAATCAATGTATCACAAGTACCTGCCCTATTTGTTTTAAGATAAAGAACAAGATTTGCAATACACTCCATCTGCCCGAAAATATCCGCATTTTTGAATTTTTCAAACGCATCTTCTCCAATAGTCAAATGCGCCCCGGGCATTTTTAAGAACTTATCTCCGTTTATTTTCTCTCTTAAATAATTGAAGATTAATTCGTTTTCCTCTGTGGAAACCCTGTCAAATTTCTCGCTTACGGTATATTTCGGATTTTTCTTTTTCTTTTCCAATATATTATCTATTCTCTTTATATACGCCGTATAATCTTCAGTGAAAAAAGCTGTTTCCCAAGAACGCATTAACACTTGCTTTCCTCCGCCGGCTTTTCCTGTCAGGCATGCTTTAAAGCCGTCAAGCGAGAATACTGTGTTTACTTTAAGTATTCTGTCACCGAGCGGAAATTCTATATTTTCCGCTTTTTCACCAAGCTTTTGCCGTGCATATTCCGCCGCAAACTCTTTGTCGCTCTTAAATTTTTCGGCAATAAGCAAGTCCACAGGCAACAGTGTAATCTCATTTTTCTTGCCCTTTTTGTATTTTACCAAAGCAAAGAACGACGCCGAGGTCTTGTTATATCCGCCGTATTTTAACGGATCAAGTCCGTTCTTTCTCGGAATGAGCGAACCGTTTCCGGCACGCAGCGGCATCTGGTCGAAGAAACCGCCTTTTTGCTCTGTCTGATATTTTGTCAGATGTACATAATTATTGCGCATTGCTTTATCCACTGCAGGCAGATGCACTTTCGGATCCCATACCTCCGGCGATGATTTTATAGGATTTCCGAAAAGGATTTTACTCTTAAGCGAATACTTGTCCTTTTTAATGCTGAAAAATCTGCTTGTAAATCTTTCATCAATTACATTTCCGACAACAATATTCAAATATGCGTCTTTTGCATGATGAATGTCGTTTATCGAACGGCACTTTACAAGCTGCATCTCACGTTTTTGCTCATTTGTAAGCTTCACGCCCGACGCACGCTCCTTGATTTCGCCGTAGTCGTGTCGGAATTCCGAAACGTATCCTGCTTTTACATACACTATTCTCGTATTCGGATAAATTTCCTTTAAAATTTCCGCAACTGCTTTTGTCGATTGGCTTGTTTCAACAAGCTGACGGTTTATAAATCCCATTTTTTCCGAGTCGCTGAAAGGAGTATTTCTTGTAAGACGTTTATATTTTTCTTCATTTATGAGATTTGCATTTCTGAGATATTTCCAGAAATCATGCATTTTTGTGCGTATCTGCTCATCAATCGGGTAATTATCGCCTTTTGCTCCGTTTTCCTCTGAATGAACAAGCACCTTATTGTTGTGTATACTGTCATCTTTAATATACGCCTGAGGCCATATGTGGTCTATATTGTAGTCCTCGCCGCCAAGCTGTGATATATGCAGTTCACGTCCGCAGTAAGCACACTTTCCCATTTGCTGAAAATACAGAAACAGCTTTTCGCTTTGGAGTCTGTTATCCGCCTCATCGCCGAGCGAATTGATTTCTTCGATAATTTCCTTTGCTTCCCCGGTTTTTATTCCTTTGTAAACTTCAAGCAGAGCGTCTTTTCTCGATACGGTGCGTCCCGCTTTTTTGCCCTGCAGATCGCCTCGTGTCATTTCAATAAAAATCTTTTTCGGCTCGCATTTCATAACTTTTGTTATGTCTGACATAATATCGATAACACGCATTATGGGGCGCTTTACGGCATTTGATACTCCCATTTCGTCCAGACGTTCCGTGACCGATACGGGATTTTCCGAGTAATATTCTTTCGTCATTTCCTCTATGGTACTGCGGAAATTATATTTGTCATTATCGGCAATTATCTGCATCAAATTATCATTCGTTTCCCATAGGAAATGCATAACAGTACCTACTTCTTTTGTTTTACGGTTTACTCCTTCAATGCCATTTAAAAGTTTTTCGGACAATCTGCCGAAATCCGAATAGTTTTTCGATGAAACGTATCTCAAATCCGCATCATTCAGATTGTATCTGCCTCTTAACCATTCACGAAATCTTCTCTTATCCTCCGTATATGTGGAGTGTTTTACTATTTCTTCAACATCTGCTGCAGAAAGAGCACCCAAAGAAGTAAGCCTGTAAAAATCAAACAACGGCTTCATTGATGATTTTATCACGGTATCTATCCCGCTTATACGGCTGTCTTCACCTTTTGCGATAAGTCCCTCCGTAACAAAGAAATCGGCAAGACGCCGGAATGTAACCTTTGCCTTGTTTTTACCATTCGGCATAAACAATTCGTTAAATATGCGCTGTTTAAGCTCTGCGGTTATGGGTCTTTCATCAATCTTGATATTATTAATTTCGTTCAGCACTGAAAATTTGCAGTACAGAACGGAGTTTTTAGGTATAACGTCCTCGCCCGGAAGATAGCTGCAGTTATTTGTCATTCTGTCTATAAAGCCTTGTTCGCTTTTATCAAAATCAACCACATTCTTAAAATTCCAGGGATATATTTTCCCCTCTGCTTTTCTTTCAATCCACGCATTTTTGCTGTGGCGGTTGAGCGGACCGACAAAATACGGAATACGGAACAAAAATACCGATTTTATCTTATCCGAAACCGTAATTCCGTCACTGTCCTTTTCGCTTAGGAACGGATAATGCACCTCTGCGTTTTCGAGTATGCGCTTAAGCTCGCTGTAGTACAGCTGATGCGGTATTACACGGTTGTCGGGATTTACCTGCTTCGGCATATATGTACCCAGTTCCATTCGCAAAAGTATATCTTCTATTGATTTTGCGTCAGAGTTGCTGTCGGGTTCTATTCCTTTCAAAACCGCTTTTACGGCGGTGTAAAAATCATCACGGGTTATATTTCTGTGCTCCGTAAGCTTAACCGGCTTTATGTCGGATTTGTAGTTTGCCGAATAGGCGCAGTAGCCTTTGCCTGCCGAACTGCGGAACATATCGTCATACTTGTCCGAGCGGTATTTTTTTATCAGATATTTAAGCTCCGCAAGGTCCTTTTTATGAATGTTGTATTCGTCAACCTTTTCCTCCGACACGGACGAATAGCCGGAAAGTATTTTTGACAAAACCGCACAGTCATATATGCGTGACAGTTTCTGCAAAAGCTCCGCATTATCGCCGAGTTCGCCCATTATGGTTTCAAGCCCTTCCGCATCGCTCAGCTTTATGCTTCCCTCCGCCTCTGCCGCAGATTCGTCCGCAAGCAGCAGATTTTTCGGCTTTACGCTTCCGCCGCACAAAAGCTTAATCAGGGCGGCTTTTGAAAACGGATATTCCTCCGCATCGTCCGACGGTTTCTTACCGCCGAATGCCAGTGCGTATATTTCTTTTTCCTTTTCCGCAATACGTGCTTTTTTGCTTATTATTTCGGAAAATTTATCAACATCACATTCCCACGGGGTATCATACCCGTTATCGGCAAACCACTGCATAAATTCATCATACAGCGGAGTTATATCCGAAAGCTGTTCCGCATCGTCTGCGTCAATATCGTTCAAAAAATGTCCTCTGTGTGCCGTAAGCCATGCGCAGGCGGCATATATGTAACGTATGTCCTCTTTTTCGTGCGATTCCATAAGATGTGTGATAAGGTGGTGTATGGTGGGATATTTTTTGTGATATTCTTTTCCGAAAACTTCGGAGGGCGGTACGGTTCTGTCCTCACTGAACAATGCGCTTTCGGCAATACGTTTAAAAAAGTGCGGATCTGTTTTTGAGATTTCACTGCAGAACAGTTCCTGCAAAAGACGTATTCTGTCCTCTCGCCTGTTCAGTCTGCGGCGTGCGCTTCTGAAACCTCTGCGCTCATCGCACTGCTTGGCTGAGTCAAACAGCGTTGCGCCCCACATAGGCTGTGAGCGGTGTTTGCAAAGTGCATAATCCTCGCCCGTTACTGCATATCCGACCGAGTCCGTTCCTATGTCCAGTCCGACAAAATAATTTTTTTTATTTTCCATATTGACACTTCCTCCCTTTTGTGCTATAATGCAAGTGTAAATTTAATTACCCTATAAATTTACACTACGAGTTCAAATAACAATTTATTGAAATCGCCGATTTTTCGGTTACATAATGTGTGTGCATTAAAGACTGCCTTTGGCAGTTTTTTTGTTTTGTGATTTTATTCTACCATATATGACTAAATTTTTCAATATTTTTTACAAAAAATTATATTTTAAATAATCCTTGCCTTTTCTGCACTCTATAACAAAAAAAGCAGCAGCAAAATGAAATCATTTTGCTGCTGCTTAACTTATCTGACTTTCAAAACCACCTTGCCGATGTTTTCGCCTTTATACAGAATATCCTGTGCGACCTCCGCCTCGGTTATCGGCAGTATTTTATATATAGTCGGCTTAACAAGTCCCTCCGACACCTTCGGGAACACATCATGGACAAGCGCCGCCAATATCTGTGCTTTAACCTCCGGGGTTCTCGACCTTAGTGTACTTCCTATTATGCGCACATTCCGCACATAGATATTTTTCAAATCTATTTCCGTTTTTTGACCTGCGAGCGCCGCAATCATTATCCACCTTGCGCCGTGTGTAAGATAGTGTATGCATTTACCCATTATCTCGCCGCCCAGGCAGTCTATCGCAACATCTACACCATGACCGCCTTTAAGCTCCCTTTCAAGCACTTCGGCTATGTTCTCCTTTGATGTGTTCACTATAACGTCTGCGCCGAGATGCTTTATCGACTCTGCCTTTTCATCTGACAAAACGGTGGTTATCACACGCATATCAAATGCCTTTGCCATAGGAATTACCACACTTGCCAGTCCGCTTGCGCCGGCATTCATAAGCAGAGTGTTTCCGCTTTCCGCTTTACCCTCCCAAAACAAGTTCAGGTATGCCGTTGCAAAGGCCTCGGGGATTGCCGCCGCCTCTGCCATAGAACAATTTTCGGGAACGGGCATAAGCATATCATATTTGACCGTAACATATTCCGCATATCCTCCGCCGCCGAGCAGAGCGCATACCTTGTCCCCGATTTTCCAGCTTGATTTTTGCTTTGAGTCCGCTCCGATTTCAACGATTTCTCCCGAAATTTCAAGACCCATCCAATCGGGACAACCCTCGGGCGGAGGATAATCACCCTCACGCTGCATCAAATCCGCACGGTTTAGTGCGGTATATTCAATTTTCACCAATACCTCGTCTGACTTCATAATCGGATCGGGTACATCGTCCCATCTTAAACTTCTGTCGTCATTTACAAGTATTGCTTTCATTTTTAATAACCCTCCTTGCAGCATTCCAGAACCGTTTTGTACAGTTCAAGCTCATAATCGTATGAGTATTTGTTTTCCGTTTCGCCTCTTATAATCCGCGCAAAATCACGCATCATTTCAAGATACCTGTCAAATTTCACTGTTTCGTGACTTTCACCCGGTTTTACCCAATCGTCAGATAAACATTCTGTCACTCCCGTGCATATATTGCCATCGGAGCAGATAATTTCAAGCGGTTTTAATTCCACTGTTTTTTCCGTTCCCGTAACAACCAGCTGACGCCTTAAAAATCCGCCCCTTTCAACATCACACACCTTTGCAAATGATACACCGTTTTCATACTCAAACACCGCCATTCCGAAATCGGTTGCATTTATCCCATGCATACCCGTGTTTTTGTTAAGCGGAATAATTTTATTGGGTTTTCCTTTGAACAGTAGAATAAGATCCACCAGATGACAGCCCAAAAAAAACATTATACCGCCCTTGTATTCTGCAAGCCACTTTCGCATTTCGTCCGAATGTCGGCAATTCATTTGTGCCTCAACACTGATAATTTCACCGAATTCACCTGAACGGACTTCTTCAATAAGCTTTTGCACGGCAGGATTGTATCTGTACATATACCCCGTATGGAACACAAGGTTATTACTCCTCGCCGTTTCAATCAGTTTTTCAAACTCATAAAGCTTTGTACCGCCCGGCTTTTCCATATGTATATGCTTTCCGTGTTCTGCAGCAAGAAGTGCATACTTGGTAAGATATTTCTCCTCCGCCTCTATCGATGGGTCATTTAAAATTTCGTCAACCGACATTTTACGGTAGCCTTTGAAATGCGTTTCGTCCGTCTCCTGCGGCATTGCATATCCGACTATATCAAACATATCATCGGCTTTTCTTAACGAGTCAAACACAAAATTCCCGTGACTGTTTACGCTTGTTCCTATCTGCGCAATTCTGATTTTTTTCATAACGTCCTCCAGTCAAACTGAACTATCGGGAAAGATTTTTCCTCCGCAAGCCGTTTATATACCGCCTCCGCCTCATTCGGAGAATGAGTTTCCTCCACAAGACTGCCGAGCTGAAGCCTGCCGTATGACACCAGTTTTTGCAAGGCTTTCACATCGTCCCGTGTCGTCCACATTCCGGGTGATGACTCGCATTTCGGTCTTGCAAGCGTATGCGCACCGATAAGCGAAATTCCCGGAGCATGCACTTTCTTATAATAGTCTATTGTAAAATCGGAATGTCTTGTACAGCCCAAAAGTGCCACTCGACCAAAGAACGCCATACAATCAAGCACTGTATTAAGTGCCTCACCGTTGCCGGTTACTTCAATCGCAATGTTTACGCCGCCGTCGGTTACGGAACGAACTTTTTTCACAAAATCCAAATCGAACGGGTCAAACGCATAATCTGCGCCCGTTTCCAATGCTTTCTCACGCTTTTCGGGCACAGGGTCTGCGGCTATCACAGGCACGGCGCCTGAAGCCTTTAACAGCTTAATCGCTGCCAATCCAAGTACACCCATACCCATAACAATTACCGACTCTCCCGCTTCAAGACGGCATTTGCGAATTGCAGCAAGCGGAAATGTGCCTATATGCCACATTGCTGCCTCGCTGAACGATATGGACGGATCGTTAATTTTTGTCACGTTTTCCTCATGAACGCATGCATATTGGCTGTGACAACTCCACGACAACGCAACACGGTCGCCGATCGCAACCGAGGTCACGTTTTTGCCGATTTTCTCAACCGTACCTGATGAACTATACCCTGAACGGCGCGGAAACCGTGCAATCGGAGGCTCATTTTTCAGATATGCATTAACATGCACCTCGCCCGTCAGA
>ERZ808246.2850-NODE-2850-length-10334-cov-13.057399_pt1 | contig 10334 bp, 6 predicted proteins | sample MGYA00521083_ERZ808246 | MGnify/ENA primary metagenome ERZ808246 (study PRJEB31516, sample SAMN03275577) | gut metagenome | biome: mammalia-associated habitat; material: feces | host: Papio cynocephalus | place: Kenya | collected 2012-07-07 ... | reverse complement strand
AATCGCTCATTTAGTTCCTTACTGCTGAAAGAAGTGAATTAATGACCAGCCACTAGATAGGCGGTCTAGTAGAAATTGTCGTCATCGGATGCAGCAACCAATACCCTTTTCAGTCCAAGCTATTTTCCACTTGCTGGATGAATTCTTCCTGGGACATGGCGCCGATGAAGCGGTTCACTTCTTCGCCGTCTTTGAAAAGGATGATGGTGGGGATGGACATGATGTCCAAGTCGCCAGCCAGTTCCTGCATTTCATCTACATCCACTTTATGGAAAGCGATGCGATCGCCCAGTACGGAATCAGCGGCTTCCAAGACCGGTGCCATCATGCGGCAGGGACCGCACCAGGTGGCCCAGAAATCCACCAGGCTATATCCTGCGTGATGGGTAATGTCTGTATCAAACGTTTCCTGATCATGAATTTCAGTAATCATAGTAACACTCCTTTAATGAATACCATATACCATTAGCATATCATACAAATGAAAATAATAAGAGAGTAAGTAGCTAGGCCCTAGGGATTAGGGATTGGAATGAGCTTTTTGGGAGCTCCATTCCTAGTCACCAGTCACGAGTCACCAGCTACTATCATATAGAATATTTTAAATTTAATATTTTCGATTTAATTATAGCATAAATGGATAAGATAGCAAGAGGGAAATCGGTTAGGAATGAAGGTGGTATTATATGAATCATAAAGTACCTTAGGGTTAAAAGGTTATTATTCTGCTGATGGGTTTCATCTAACATAGTACGAGCAAGGCCTGTCACAGGGGTAAAAAGGTTATATAAGGTTATGTGCTTACCGCAAGTTTCATAACCTTATATAACCTTTTTACCCCTGCGACAGGCATTATTCTTGATCTGTTAGAAAGAGGAAATTAGTAGAATTATAACCTTTTTATATTTTGCGGCACTTCCAAATTTTGTGCGCCGCCACCACCATTTCTCACTTCTAACTAAATAGCACCATTAAGTATCAAATGAGTACACATATAAAATGGCAAATGCCAAATTTGTATACAACATTTCTTTTAACCCCTTATAAGTATCTTCTATTATATAATTGGGCTTATACCATGTATAATTAGGCAATACATCATCTAATTCGCTTATCTATATATGATATTTTTGTATAGATAGCAATGGAATAGAAAGGAGAGAGTATGGAACAGCGAAAAGCAGCAGTGGAACGGTTGCTTTCGGGCTATCGCCGGTACTACACCATCACCCGTTTCGATGGGATCGAGGAAACGCCGGGCGAAGGGCTTCGGGAAGCGGTACATTTGGAAAAGCCGGTCTTGCCCTGCGGGGCAGAACTTAGCGCGGTGTGCGAATATTATGAAAAAGCGGAGAAATACTTTCTATTTCATTCCAATCAGCTATGGTCAACCCATCAGGAAGAGTTTTTATTTGTCTTCGCGGTGCCCCACTTGACCATGGAGGTTTTTGAGCAATGTAAGGAATATGCCTACAATGCCGGAATGGATATGGCTCATATCGGTTCCGGGCACATGTATACCTATATTTCGCCGGTCTTTCTATGCGATTCCGTTGATGAGGATGCGAGAAAGGCATTGGAAAAGTGCAAGTATTACAAAACCTTTCGCTTCTCCTTCCATGGTTGGATGGAGTACCATGCAGGCTGCGTCGATCTGTCGACCCAACGGTTGTATTTCAACAAAGCCGGTCGATGCATGGAAAAGGGATTGAAAGAGGTTTTGCATATACAGGAGAAAAGGGGAATAAAAGATTTCTTTCGACTGAGTCGCTGGGGTGAGGCGTTGTCGTAGGAAATGGGGATGTTGTGCGTTATGGATTTGAGGCAGTAGCTGAAATTTGGGAAGTTGTTACAAGGTTCTAAAGGTTCTTAGGGTTCTAAAGGGCATCGAATGTGCCAATAGACGCTAGCGTCAGTTAGCACGTTCGAGAAACTTGAGCGACCTGAGAAACTTGAGCAACCTGAGAAACTTTACAACAAAAGTCGGAATTGCCTGAATGGAATCTTTTAACGGCACTCCATCCATCGGAGAGTATAAAAATGGGAAGGAGTTTATTATGAATACACTGGTTTTACTGTCCGTCTGTTTAGTCATTTTATTATGTGGTTATATTTTCTATGGTCGATGGTTGGTGAAGCAATGGGGCGTTGGAGAAGGCAATCGTCCTACACCGGCACACACCATGGAAGATGGTGTCGATTATGTACCGGCCAAAGCACCGGTGCTGATGGGCCATCATTTTTCCTCTATCGCAGGGGCTGGCCCGATCACTGGTCCGATCGGGGCCGCTATGTTTGGCTGGCTGCCGGTGACCCTGTGGGTTCTGGTAGGGGGCATTTTCTTCGGCGGCGTCCATGACTTTGGTGCTCTCTTTGCTTCCATTCGTCACAACGGACAGTCCATCGGGGAAATTATTTCTGCCAATATGTCCAAAAGAGCGAAGCAGCTCTTCATCATTTTCTCTTATCTCACTTTGATTCTGGTTGTGGCTGCCTTTGCGGCTATCGTGGCTTCCACCTTTGGTGCCACCATCGAAAATGGCGTGGTCAATGAAGCCAAGAGTGCCACCAAAGCGTCTGTGGCTATGGTTTCTCTGCTCTTCATCATCGTAGCTATCATTTTCGGCTTTGCAGTGTATCGTCGTCACACTTCCATGATTACGTCCACCATCCTGGGCGTGGCTGCCATTGCCATCTGCATGGCCATTGGTATGAATTTCCACCCGCTCTATTTCTCCACCACTACCTGGATGTGGATCATTGGTCTGTATATCACTATTGCTTCTGTTACTCCGGTTTGGATTCTGCTGCAGCCTCGTGACTATCTGTCTTCTTTCCTGCTCTATGCGATGCTCATCGTCGCTGTAGTAGGAATCGTTGGGGCGCATCCGGATATCAATCCAGACCTGTTCCCGGCGTACACTGGCTTTGCGGTAGATAACGGCAATGGCGTGCAGTACATGTTCCCCATTCTGTTCACCACCGTTGCATGCGGTGCGATTTCTGGGTTCCATTCTCTCGTTTCTTCTGGTACCACTTCTAAACAGCTGGATAAAGAATCGGATGCGAAACCGATCGCTTACGGCGGCATGCTCTTGGAATGCGTACTGGCAGTGATTACTCTCTGTGCGATCGCCTATGCTAGAGAAACCGGTCATACCGCTGGGGCTACAGACATCTTTGCCGGCGGCATCGCAGCCATGATTGGTGCCATTCCTGGTCTGGAAGGCATGGAAACCTCCATGTACACCCTGCTGGTTCTGACCTACTCTGCGTTCTGCTTGACCTCTCTGGATACCGCTACTCGTCTGGCTCGTTTCATGTTCCAGGAATTCTGGATGGAACCAGGCGAAACCCCGAAGGATATCAAAGGCGGTTTCAAGAAACTGATGGTTAATCCTTACTTTGCAACCATCCTCACGGTATTCCTGGGCGTTATGCTCGGTATGAACGGCTTCATGAAGATTTGGGGCCTCTTTGGTGCAGCGAACCAGCTCCTGGCTGGCATCGGCCTCCTGGCAGTGGCTGCATGGCTGGGCAACGCTGGCAAGAACAACAGAATGTTCCTGATTCCAATGACCTTCATGATGATTGTAACCCTCTGCTCTCTGGCTCTGATTGTGAGAAACCAGGTCATGATTATTATGAAAGGTGGCGCTGACTGGGGTCCTTACGCACAGGCTGGCATCGGCGCTCTCCTGATCGTCCTGGCTCTGGAACTGGCTGTCGAAGGCTACCACACCATCTTCGGTCATGGTGGCAAAGGCGGCGAAAAAGTAGAAGATTTGCCGGAAGTAGAATAAGTTTTGCAAGAAATAAAAAAGCGTCATCTGTTGCGGATGACGCTTTTTTATAATGCGTAATGCGAAGTGCGTAGTGCGTAATGAAGGTGGCGGCGCACAACTTATAAAGCGCCGCAAAGTATAAAAAAATAAAACGGTATGCATACTAGGTATAGATTATATTTAGCATGCATACCGTTTTATTTTATAAAGAAGGGGTATTGGGGCGCTATATGAATTGTGCGCCCCTTCCTTCATTACGCACTACGCACTTCGCATTACGCACTATATCTTCGAGTTCGGCGACATACTGGTATCTCCTGGATCCCAGGAGATGATCTTTCCGGCGGCCAAGCTTTTCTGTACGTCGATGGTGCGCTGGTTGGAGGAGCCTTTGAAGAGAAGGGTCACGTCTTTTTTATCCAGCATGAATTCCCCGTCTACCAGGACGTCGATGCGTTTCAACAGTTCCATGGTTTCGGGCATCACCTTGGCGAAATGGCCCAACAGGTCTTTATCAAAGAGATAACCAGTGAAGCACCACAGCGTTTTCTGTGGGTACATGTCTTTGAACCGGGTGACCAAAGAGAGCAGATCTTTCTGATTGACCGGTTCCATAGGCTCGCCCCCTAAGAGGGTGATGCCTTCATAGAACTCCTGGCCCACTTCTTTCAAAATATAATCTTCCACGTCTTTGGTGAAAGGTTTGCCATATTTGAAATCCCACGTTTCAGGGTTGAAACACCCTTTGCAATGGTGGGTGCAGCCGGAGACAAACAAAGAGAAACGAATGCCCGGCCCGTTTGCGATGTCGTATTCTTTATAATTGGCGTAGTTCATGGTTGTGATGATTCCTTATGAATAAAATACAATGCGTAATGCGAAGTGCGTAGTGCGTAATGGTGGTGCGGCGCATCATCATTTGGTAGCGCCGCAAAATATAAAAGGACTTCGGTGAAATGAGTCACACTCAACCAAGTCCTTTTTATTTATAAGGGGTATGGGGCGCTATATGAATTGTGCGCCCCTTCCTTCATTACGCACTACGCACTACGCACTTCGCATTACGCACTCAATTACATATTATAGGTGCAAAACTCGATCTTTGATTTCCTGTGTGCGTCCCTGGTTCCAGAACTGGGTACCGATGTAGCCGCAGGTTCTTCTGGCAACGCTCATTTTATGCTGGTCCCGGTTGCCGCAGTTCGGGCATTCCCAGACCAGTTTTCCGCTTTCGTCTTCTACGATCTTGATTTCTCCATCGTAGCCGCAGACCATGCAGTAATCGCTCTTGGTGTTCAGTTCGGCGTACATGATATTTTCATAAATATATTTCATTACCGTCAGAACCGCAGGAATATTGGTCTGCATGTTCGGCACTTCGATGTAGGAAATGGCACCGCCAGGGGAGAGTTTCTGGAAATCCGATTCAAATTTCAGCTTGTGGAACGCATCAATTTTTTCTGCTACGTGAACATGGTAGCTGTTGGTGATGTAATTCTTATCGGTTACACCAGGAATGATGCCGAACCGTTTCTGCAGGCATTTGGCGAACTTGTAGGTGGTGGATTCCATAGGGGTACCATAGACGGAGTAGGAAATATTTTCCTTGGCTCTCCATTCGCTGCATTTATCGTTCAGTTTCTGCATGACTGCCATGGAGAATTTACGCCCTTCTTCGGTGGTGTGGGAGACACCCAGCATGCGGACGCACATTTCATAGAGGCCTGCATAACCCAGGGAAATGGTGCTGTAGTTATTGAACAGCAGTTTATCGATGGTTTCACCTTTTTTCAGACGGGCTAACGCACCGTACTGCCACAGAATCGGTGCCACATCGGACACGGTGCCCAGCAAACGTTCATGACGGCAGCGGAGGGCTTTATGGCAGAGTTCCAATCGGTCTTCCAGGATGTCCCAGAATTTATCCATGTCCCCATTGGACGAGCAAGCCACGTCCACCAGGTTGATGGTCACTACGCCCTGGTTGAAACGGCCGTAGTATTTGTGCTTCCCGTTCTTGCCCAATCCTTCGGTGTCTGGGGTGAGGAAGCTGCGGCAGCCCATGCAAGGATATACATCGCCGTTTTTCATTTCTTTCATGATTTTGGCGGAAATATAGTCTGGAACCATTCGCTTGGCGGTGCATTCAGCGGCCAGTTTGGTCAGGTAATAGTAAGGAGAATTTTCGTGAATGTTATCTTCATCGAGGACGTAAATCAATTTCGGGAACGCTGGGGTAATCCATACGCCTTTTTCATTCTTGACGCCCTGCATTCTCTGTTTCAGCACTTCTTCAATGATCATAGCCAGGTCTTTTCTGGTCTGTCCATCGGCCACTTCGTCCAAGTACATGAACATGGTTACAAATGGAGCCTGTCCATTACAGGTCATCAAGGTGATGAGCTGGTACTGAATGGTCTGAATGCCGGATTTCACTTCTTCCCGGAGACGGCGTTCTGCGATTTTATGGATAATTTCTTTATCCATGGATTCACCGGTTTCTTCCCGTTCGGCAATGACTTCTTTGATGATTTTCTGGCGGCTAATATCTACAAACGGAGCCAGGTGTGCCAAGGTGAAGGACTGGCCGCCGTACTGGTTGGAAGCTACCTGGGCCACAATCTGGGTGGTTACATTGCAGGCGGTGAAGAAAGAATGGGGCTTTTCGATCATGGTCTGGCTGATTACGGTGCCATTCTGCAGCATATCTTCCAGGTTGATCAAATCGCAGTTGTGTTCTCTCTGGGCGAAATAGTCGGCGTCGTGGAAATGAATGATGCCCTGTTCGTGGGCTTTTACGATTTCTTCCGGCAGCAGCAGACGCTTGGTCAAGTCCTTGGACACTTCGCCGGCCATGTAGTCGCGCTGGGTGGAATTGATGACCGGATTCTTATTGGAATTTTCCTGCTTCACTTCTTCGTTGTTCAGGTCAATCAGAGACAAGATGCCGTCATCGGTGGTGTTGCTCTTTCTGGAAATTTCACGTTTGTAACGGTAACGCACATATTTCTGGGCCACTTCATAACCGCGCATTTCCATGATGCCCGTTTCTACCATGTCCTGGATGTCTTCTACATTGCAGGCATGAGAATAGGCCGCAATCTTCTTGGCAATGTTGTCTGCCACCGCCTGGATTTGAAATTCACTCATGCGATGAATGCCTTCCACTTCCCGGTTGGCCTTTTCGATGGCGTTCACAATTTTGGAAATATCAAAAGGCACTTCCTGTCCGTTCCTTTTGATCACATTTGTTTTTACGTGGATATTCATCAAAATCTCTCGGTTTTCCATTTTTTCCACTCTCCCATACAATCTTTTACGTCTTATACTCTGTGTTTATACAAGAATGGCAAAGGAAAATTTCCTCTCCTTTGGCCGCTTGGAAAGGGGAACACCGTAGGTTGCTTTTCCCCTAGTAGTAGGTCCTATATGCAAGATATACTAAATATTGACATCTTACATAAATATAGGCACAATATCTTGTGCCGGATATAATCATACAACAAGTAGCTGGAAAAAGGAATAGGGGAAAATCTTTTCTCTTTGCTGCCCGAAATCCGGATAAGCCCCATCCTACAAGGCTTTTGTGATGTTCATGCTCTTTATAGGGGATTATTGAAAATGTTTATAAGATTATATCAAGAAAATATGACTTGATTTCTGGGAAATGGGGTGACTCGTGATTAGTTGGTGACTGGTGACTCGTGACTGGGGAATAGGGATTAGTAGCTAGGCCTTAGGGATTAGGAAATAGGTTACTCAGGTTTCTCAGGTAGCTAAGGTTACTCAGGCTCTCCGAATGTGCCTATAACCGCTAGCGTTATCAGCGTATTCGTGTAACCTGAGAAACTTGAGTAACCTTAGGAACCTGAGTAACCTTCATCTCAGAAGAAATCATCGCATATTTTGCTTAACTTAACAGTATTACCCCAAACTCCCTTGTAGCCATAAGACCATCTGTCTTATAATAAAAATAAGAAAATCATGAGAGTGTAAATGATCGGTCATGCCATTTAGTTAAGGCTTTGAGGCAGTAAGTATCATCTCATTCGAGTAACCTGAGAAACCTGAGCAACCTGAGTATCCTAAGAAATCTGTATGAGGAGTATATCTTGTTTTTCACAGAAAATCCATTTTATATTTTAGAAAACCAAAAAGAAGAGAAGCCTCTTTCTGTAGAAGAGGCCCGTCATATTTTAGGGCAAAGTGTCAATCGAAGTGAAGCGGAATTTTATTGGCCTGTGGGCGTTCCGAAAGAAACCGCCTGGGAGTGGGTGGGGCGCGTGGTTTCCGGTCACGTATTTCCTATTTCCTTTTGGAAAGAAACGGAATCCTTCGTAGGATTGGTGCTGGAGCTGAATACCATGTATTACGGTGGTGCTCTTTCTGTTGAGCTATTGCTGGATATGGAACGGCGATTTCAAGCCTTGCGGCCTGCCGACGTAGCAGCATCGATCAACCGGGCCCGAGAAAAAGTAGGATATTCCCGACCTTGCGATGCGTCGGACATTGAGCGATGGATACAGGATGTGCTCTACCAGGTGGGGATTGCTTTTAGGAAAGCCATGGAACGGACGTCTCTCTCCGCTACCAGCGAGCGGCTATTTCAAATGGGAAAACAAGGAAACCGGGGCATGGTGTATTACCAGCTGCTTTCTATGTATGAAGAAAGCAGCCGGGAAAAAAGAATGGAACTGGAAACCGAACTGGCCTATGGCCTCATGATTCTATTGTCCCATCCCGCCCAAAGCCAACAACTGGTGCAAGAAAAATTGGAAGAACTGTTTTCGCTGCAAAAAGCTCTCTATGGACGAGACGGCTGGTGGACCTATCAAACGCTGTGTAACCGCTGCAGAAACCGGGGGATCACGCTGTATGAACGAAAAGGAAAAGAAGCGGCCCTCTCTTGGGTTCGTTTTCTCTTGACCCAGTTTGCCTTTGATGACAGGGGGAAGAAACAACTGGAAAACGATATAGCCCACATAGAACAAGGCCGTCCGCTGGTCAAAGCATCGGTGCCACCAGCTCACCATGGCTTCCTACAAGTGCCTAAAACAATTCGGAAAATTCCCGACTTGCCGATGGAAAAAGAAAAAAGCCACCATAGAAACCTGGCAGCCTTTCTAGCGGCGGTGATTGTGGTAGTGGTTGTTAGTTGTTGGTTGTTAGTTGTTTGAGTTCTATTTTCTATTTCGCAATTTCATTTCAAAAATTTTGTCAACTGACAACAGATAACGGTCAACAGTTAACTGTTAACTGCTTCCTAATCCCTAGGGCCTAGCCACTAGCTACTACTACGAGTCACGAGTCACGAGTCACCTATTTCCCGAAAGAATCCCTTTAGTATTTCTCTCTCTTTTGCTATAATAAACAAGCATATCCTTCGGACTTTCACTCCGATGAGATTTTTCTGGGGTATTCCCCCGGAATGATGGTTTACGGGACCGTTGAAAACGATAGGTTAAGTTAGTGCTTATTATGAAAGTGAGTACGGTGACTAGTCACTAGCCACCAAATAGTCTGACCGATTGTTTCTGGCGTCCTGAAGAAAGGATGTAACATGACAGAAAAGAAAAAAGTAGTGGTAGCCATGTCCGGCGGGGTGGACAGCACCTTGACCGCCAAATTGCTCTTGGAAGCAGGCTATGAAGTGTACGGTGCTACCATGCACCAGTTTGATGGACAGGACGAAGAAATCGAAGGGGCCAAAGCCATGGCGGACCTCTTGGGGATTCCCTTCCAGGTGGTAGACGTGCGAGAAGTGTATCAGAAATATGTACTGAACTATTTCATTGATGCCTACACCAAAGGTATGACACCGAATCCTTGTATGATGTGCGATTTCAAAGTGAAATTTGGCCTTTTCTACGATGAAGTACGGAAACACTTTGATGCTCCTTATTTTGCTACCGGTCATTATGCCCGGATTCTCTTCAATCCAGAACGGGGCAAGTACGAAGTACACAAAGGACTCGATCTGGGAAAAGACCAGTCCTATATGATGTACCACCTGACCCAGGACCAGTTGGCTCATATCATTTTCCCCTTGGGCCGGACGTTCAAAAAGGACACCCGTCTCCTTTCCAAAGAAAAAGGACTTCCTACCTATAATAAAGCGGAATCCCAGGATATTTGTTTTCTCACCAGCGAAACGTCCTATGTAGAATTTTTACAGAACCATGCACCGGAAGCGTTCCAGCCAGGAAATATTGTGGACACCAAAGGCCGCGTATTGGGACAGCACCGAGGCATCCCGTACTACACCATCGGACAGCGCAAAGGCTTGGGCATTGCCGCCAAGACCCCGCTCTACGTGGTGGCCCTTCGTCCAGAAAAGAAACAGGTGGTGGTGGGCAGCAATGAAGACCTGTTCCGCACCCGTCTTTTGGCCGACGAACTCCATTTCACCGATGATGAAATACCGGCCCAGGAATTCCGTTGCCAGGCCAAAATCCGTTACGGCATTCGCGTCCACGACTGCTTGGTCACCATTGGCGAAAACGGTCGGGCGGTTGTGAAATTTGACGAACCCCAGAGAGCCATCACCAG
>ERZ808246.2849-NODE-2849-length-10336-cov-3.575041_pt1 | contig 10336 bp, 12 predicted proteins | sample MGYA00521083_ERZ808246 | MGnify/ENA primary metagenome ERZ808246 (study PRJEB31516, sample SAMN03275577) | gut metagenome | biome: mammalia-associated habitat; material: feces | host: Papio cynocephalus | place: Kenya | collected 2012-07-07 ... | reverse complement strand
TATATGATCCTGCGTCTAATTCAGCGCGTTCATTGTCACGTTCTGTTCTGCGAAGATGAGGAAATCGGCGGTCACGGCGCGCACGCCTTTATAGAATCCGGAATTAAACCGGACGTCAATTATATCGTGGAGCTGGATCGCATGGGCAGCAACGACGCGGTATTCTATCAATGCCGAAACCGGCAGTTTGAGCAGTATATCAACGGATTTGGGTTTCAGACGGCGTTCGGGAGCTTCAGCGACATTTCCATTCTGGCGCCGCATCTGGATCTTGCTGCGGTCAACCTCAGCACCGGCTATTACCATGCGCATCAGCCGGGAGAATTTGTCCGCTTGGACAAGGTGGAGAAGTTGATCGGTCGTGTAGAGAAGCTCCTGCAAACAAAAACGGAGCGGTTTTCCTATGCGCGGAAGCCTGCGGCAAGGAAACTGGACGAACCGGACGGTTTGCGGCGGAAACGACTCATTGCGCTGCGTGACACGAATATTGTCCGGATCAACCATCAGGATGTCGCCGACGGCCGCGGATATTTTATGGATGAAAACGGCGGTGTGTATCTTTACCTCGACGAACACGACCGCATGGTGCATATCTGCGACGCAGAAGCATTCTGTAAAGACGGCTCTGCCGCTGCGTATCAGGCGGGGAAAGCGAAAGAATACAAAACCATAGAAATGGAAGAAGCCATGCGGCTGCTGGATGCAGAACGCGCGGCGGGATAAAAGAAGCGGCTAATTTAGAGAAAACCGGCAGTACACTTCAACGTGTGCTGCCGGTTTTTCTTGAGATAATTATGCAGCATCATGTGTGTGCTGCACAATTTTTATGGTTGTGTAAACGATTCAATCAACATTTTGATAATCAATAACTGACGTTCGGACAGCTGTGGTGAATGATTGGAAGAATTGTGAAACTCTGCAATCAATAACTCCATGATTGTATTCTGCGTTTTTGTTAATCCTGCAGAAGAATACATCGGTATGTCCTCATTTCCAACAAGACAATCCAGCGAGATTCCCAATGTAAGAGCAATGCTATTAGCAACGTCCAAAGGCGGCAACTGTGCATTTGATTCATAACTGCTGACAGCAGATACACTTTTATTGATGCGCTTTGCCAGAGCTTTTTGGGTGAGCCCTCGTGCCCTTCTTAAATCTTTTAACCGAAGCCCAAAGTCATACATTTTAGAAACCTACCATGCTTTTTCTTTAGTTTAACGCACGGATATTCAATAATAATGTAGTTTATGATACAATAAGTGCAATTATACTGTATATACTTTGAGGAGGTTTGCCTTATATGCCGAATCCGTCTATTATGAGCGTGTCCCCTGTAAGAGTAGCAACGTACGCGGAAATGAAGAAAGGGTACGACATGCTGAAAATTTTGGTTGCCGATGATGAACCTGTTTTTTTGGAGAAAATCAAGCAGATGCTGACGGTGTATGCTGAGCAAATGAAATTCCCCGTTCGAATCGATGGTTTTACTCGGGACGACATCAGCGATTTTCTGCTGCGCGCATATGACATAGCGTTTCTGGATATTGATTTCGGGCAGAAGCGCGGCGCTGGGATCGAAATCGCCCGGCGGCTGCGAACGGAGAGAAATGATGCCGTCATCATTTTTGTAACAAACTTTGTGGAATATGCACCGGAAGGCTATGAATTGCGGGCATTTCGGTATTTGTTGAAAACCGACGCAGACGAAAAACTGAAACCCTACTTTGAGGAAGCGGTTACACAATTTACTGCCAAGCGGGAATATCTTACGGTTCAAAGCGGTGGCGATCTTATTCATCTAAATGTTGATGACATTCTATATTTGGAATCCGACAAGCACACGGTATATGTCCATGTCCGTAACTGCACAAACAGCCCATACAGCTGTTATGCGACGTTACAAAGTTTCGAGCAGAAGTTGGCACCACTAGGATTTCTCCGCATCCACAAGAGTTTTTTGGTCAACATGCGATGGCTTGAAAAGCTGCAATACTGTGAGGCTCTTCTGAAAGATGGGAAGTTTTTGCGAGTTAGTGAAAAAAACTATGCGGCAATCAAAAAACAGTACCTTCTTTGGAAAGGATCAAGCGTATGGAATACATAATCAGTGTGATGTGGCATGCGCTTGAATATGCGGCATTGATACTCTTCGCGTCGGCATTTTTCCGGTTCCGGTACAATTTCTTAAAATCAGGTATCATTGCGCTGCTATGTATCTCTATAAGCGTCATTATTGCCAATTCTGAGTTATCCTCTGTACAGCATATTTTTCCTGCGTTCCTCTCTATGCTCGTGATTCTTGTGCTTTTTAAGGGGAAGTGGATACAACGGTTACTCATTGGATTGATCGGTTATATTCTAGTTGCGATTTTTGACGCGCTGATCTTATTTGGAGCGAGTGCCTTGTTACAAATCAGTGTAGAAGAGTTGGTATGGAGGAAAGGCGCGTATGTCGTGCTTGCTACTGCGGGAAAGATTCTCGCGGTTCTCCTTGCGTGGTTTACTTCAAAGATTCATCCCGTGGATCGCGCACATACGATTAACGCAAAATGGGCACTCCTTATTTGCATTTTTCCGCTTGCAAGTTTCTTTATGCTACTGGCTTTGTTTATGATCTGTCAGGAAGATCGTGACTTGGCAATGCCGGTCGTTCTGTTTTGTGTATTTCTTGGAATTGCCAATGTTGCGATTATCTATGTGATCTTCCTGATTGAAAAGGATACGGAAGTTAAGCAGCGTAACGGCGTGCTTCGACAGCAGATGGAACTTCAGACGGCGAGCATTCTGGCGTTGGAGCAAGCATACCGAAAGCAGCGGGAAAGCAGCCACGATTTTCAAAACCATTTGCAGACGATTCTGAGCCTGCTCGGACAGGGAGCGTACTCAGATGCAGAGCGCTACGTAAGGGAACTGAGCCAATCGCAGACAAGCCGTGTCCTGATCGTGAATTCGCATCAGCCCGTTGTTGACGCGATCCTGAACCAAAAATATCTGACAGCGCGCGACTCCCAGATTGAAATGCAGTTTCGGGTCAACGATCTCTCACATATTTGGCTTTCAGCCAGCGAACTGGTCGTACTATTATCGAACCTTCTGGATAACGCGATTGAAGCGTGTAGAAAGCTACCAGACGGTCGGTACATTGATTGCACATTGCTGCATCAGGAAAATCTCTTTCTGTCCATCCGGAATACTACTCAGCCAGTAAATATCACAGAACATGGTATCACAACAACAAAAGAACCCGCTGGGGAGCATGGCTATGGGCTGGCTGGTGTCTGCCGTGTGCTTGATCGTCGACGCGCGGAATATATCTATGACTATAAGAACGGCTGGTTCCAATTTACAGCCGAAATACCGGATGAGAAGTAGAACTGAATAAGATTCGAAAGTGACTGCACTGAAAAGGGCAGTCACTTTTCTTATGCCGCAGTTGTGCTGTAAAACCCGGCTTTCATGCCGATTTTGTTGAAATGCGTTCTAAGGAAAATATAATGAAAAATGTAAGGTGATGGTGCGTATGGTACTTGTAAATCGAATTACAGCTTTCTGCATAAAAAACGGAATTATTGCAGATGACGATGCTGACTGGTTTTCCTACGCGCTGGAACGGCGTATCTGTAATTGTGCGGCAGTCCTGCTCCTGTTCCCTCTGGGCTGCTGGCTTTCAAACTGGATTGTATCGCTGTCCTTTTTTCTGAGCTTTTATTTTCTCCGTAAACGGGCAAGCGGTTTTCATGCAAAAACATTTGCGGGTTGCTTCCTGTTCTCGCTTATTAGTACATTCATCATATTCAGATTTGCAATTTCTCTTTGTGGGAAAACGGCCCAATTGGGGATCTGCATTGTTTCTACTGCACTTATTTTTGGCCTTGCCCCATTTGACCATCCGAATATGCACATGTCCTCGGCTGAATTGGAAGCCTCCAGAAAAATTGCAAGACGGAACACGATTATTCTTGACACGGCATTTTTGGTTGCGCATATATGTAGCGCTTATGATCTTGCGGCAGGTACTTCTCTTGCACTTTGCTACACAGCGCTGTTGCTGCTTTTAGCATACGGGATACCCAACCATCGTTCAAGGAAGGAGGACATAGTCAATGAATGAAAGCAAGAAAAAGGATCTGGCAAAAAAGATTGCCAGCAGCATGATCCGTCAGGAAAAGCGAGGATGGCCCCCAGGCTGTATTGCGCTTTCGTATCAGCCGGTGCGGCCAGAAAGTGATAAGAAAGATGCTGCAAAGGTGAAGGACTGACTGCACATCTTTCGATTGGAGGGGAGGAGAACCCAATGAAGAATTAACGGCAGGTTAGACCGGATGCATGGGGTCGGCTTGATCTGCCTTATATCGATACTCATGTGAATACCGAAAACCGAATCACGAACACGAGAATCCTCACAGAAAAAAGAAAGGGGTAAAAAAGATGACGAATAAGAAAACCAGATTTGTTGCAGGCCTGCTGGTCTGCATGATGCTGTGCAGCATGCTCACCCTTATGTGTTCCGCGAAAGAGGCTGCCGTAACGTACGGCAAGATCGCGGTTGATGCGGGGGCAAATGTCCGTTCCCGTGCAGTGGATGGCACGATTTACTTTACTGCGCCAAAGGACAGCATTGTCGCAATCAGAAGCATTGAAAGGAAAAGCGATGGCTTCTACTGGGCATTCGGCTATTTCTACACGGATAAAAGTCTTACGCAGTATATTTCCCCAGCGCATCCCTCTGGGTATGTCCGCAGTGATCTGTATATACTGATTTGATTCAGGCAGTGCACCATATTCATACATAACCATTTGCTTATTTATCAGCGGTGCTGCAATAGCAGCACCGCTATTAGATATAATCAACCGCCGTCACGAACTATGGTGCCATAGTTATAGTATAGTGCGAAAAGGAAAGGAATAATATGAAGATACGGATATTATCTATTTTTTTGGCATTTCTGCTGTTGATCTGCTCCGGCTGCAGCAGAAACACAGCAGGGAGTACACTTGACCGCTCGGAACAGGCAGAAAACGAACTCCGGGAATCTGGGGGTCATGACAGCGTGGAGACAACTAAGTTGGTAAATGGGGAGTCATGGCATCTGGCCCAGCGGACGATCGATTTGCCGAAAAATATGCAGACTGTGACAGCACAATGTGTTGATGGTGAAAGGATATATATTGGAGGATATACTGACACAGGGGTAGCGCTGTGCAAAATCGATATTGATGGAAATGTCCTGCTTGAATATAGTCTTCCTGAAGAAATAAGCGATATTTATGCGATCACGATATACCAGAAGGCGTTATATTGCTTGGTTAACCTGACCCAGTCGACGGTAACATCGGACTCTCAGATCAATAGCATTCAGGTGATAACATTTTCGGAACAAGGTGTCGCGGGAGAGAAAGTCGTTCTGCCCAAGGAATGTCAAGAGTCCTTTCCATACAAGCAGTTGATAGTTGATGAAAATGAATACTATCTGCTGGCAGATACGACAGCATTTAAAGTGAATCGGAATGACCTTGCAGCGACGTGCATTTATCAAGATAGTCCGCAAGATGGCTCTTTAGCACAAGAGTCCTTTTTTGCAATGACTTTATTTGGAAATAAACTGCTGCTTCTTTCAAATGCGCGATTTTCGAGAAACTGCCGCATTCTATGCGTTGATACATATGGCCTTTCGGTAGACGAGATATACACGTTACATGAGCAACCATTATACTCTTTCGGAAAAATGCTGGATGGCAGACCCATTATTAGTCACTCAAATGAAGGCACTGCACAGATGAGTATATTGGATATAGACTCGCGCTGCTTCAATATACTTATGCGTTGGGAAGATGTAGGCGCACCAATTCAAATGACATGGGTAGAAGAAACTGACTTTGGCTATGTCTTTTTTCAACAAAACGAGCACCGAATCCAATCATTACAGTGGATTCCCGGTGAAAAAGAAAATGTTATAACGCTCCGATTAGCGGGAATCGGAATTCCGGAGATCGATGAATATGTAAAAGAATTTAATGCCTCTCAATCAGTCTATAAAATAGAAGCTACCTACTATAGCGAAAATTCGATAGATGCCTATATAGGAACGTCATACTTTGAATATCAGCCGCTCGACCTGCTAAGGACACAGATCATGACCGGTGATGGTCCAGATATTATCTTTAGTAGCTACGGTCAATCGGCTGCCGATTACCTGAATGATGAACTATGTGTAGATCTTGTACCCTATCTGAATAACGATAAAACATATAATATAGACAGTTTTTCGCCGAATTTAATTGATGGTATGCAGAAGGGCGACGCGCTATATGCAATACCATTGGCCTTTTCTATTCATACACTTGTAACTGATTCCAAGTACACATCGACTGAAGGAATAACTCTTCAGGAATTTCGGGAAATTTGTGAAAGATATGCAGATGTCCCTGCCTTTTCTTATTTTATGAAACCTGCGGATTTGTTAAATGAGTCCGTTCAGCTCATTTGCGCAGCAATGGTCAATACGGAAAATGGAACTTGCGACTTCAAAAATGAAGAATTCTATAATTACTTAAGGTGGATAAAAACATATACAGATACCAACCAACGTGCACCGTCTGAATTTGACAATGCAATGTTTGAGCCGTGCACAATTAACAGTTTGGAATTATTTGCGTCTTTGCCCGACTATCCAAACCAACAGCTTGATTCGTTGATATTTATAGGATATCCAATGCAGTCATCCTACGGCAGTACAATGGTGCTTGAGGCCTCGCTTGGCATAAACAAGCAGAGTGTATGTATTGATGGCGCTTGGCAATTTATTCATTTTTGCTTAGAGACATTGAAATCAGATTCATTCAGCGGTATTCCAGCGGTACAATCGTTGCTGAATGAGGAGATAAACGCATATCGAGATGGAACAAAAATCGATTTTTTGGGACGTCAGTTAGTGATTGAACCCGACAATATTAAAAAAATCGAGGCATTGCTGCAGCATACGACTTTTTTTGCAGCACAACCGCAGGAAATCGTTCAAATAATCGCAGAGGAAGCATCCAGATATTTTTCTGAGACGACTTCAGAAGAATCTGTTGCAGAAAAGATCCAAAGCAGAGTCCAACTCTATCTGGCAGAGCAAAGCTAGCATATATGTTGCTGTCTCAGCGTGGTTCTGCAGATAGAAATGTGGCCTCTTTTGCAAAAGAATAGGGTTCAAAAGGCACAATCAAGAATGACCGAGGTATTGTTGAACCTGCCGTACTCCATACGTATAAGAGAAGTACGGGAGGTAAAATACAATGCTAATTTCTATCGATCACGGAAACAAACAGGTAAAAACGATCCACCACGCGCCGTTCACATCCGGGCTGGTTTGCAGCGAGGTACGGCCCTTCGGCGGCGAAACGATGACCTATCAGGGACGGTATTATACGCTCACAGACCAGCGGATTCCATATCGCCGGGACAAGACGGAGGACGAGCGCTTCTTCGTGCTGACGCTCTTTGCAATCGCATATGAACTGGAAGCTGCGTCTTTCTACGGAGCGGGGCCGGTGCGAGTTCAGCTTGCGGTCGGCCTGCCGCCGGCACATTATGGCGTGCAGCAGAAACGGTTTGCGGAATACTTTCTGAACCGGGGCACGGTCAGCTTCACACTGCACGACAGGCCGTATGAGATTCTGATCGACGCGGTGAGCTGCTATCCGCAGTCCTATGCCGCAGCCATTACGGTGTTTCAGACGCTGCAAAGCAGCCCCAGGGCGCTTATCCTTGACATTGGCGGATTCACGGCGGATTATTTGCTACTCCGGAACGGCGAGGGCGATCTGAGCGTCTGCGATTCGCTGGAAAACGGCGTGATCCTGCTCTACAACCGGATCAAATCGCGCGTCGCGGCCGAACAGGACTTGCTGCTGGACGAGGCAGAGATCGACGCGATCCTGCTCGGCAGGGACAGCGGACAGTCTGACACGATATCGCAGATCGTGCGTCAGCAGGCGCAGGAATTTGTCAGCGATCTGCTCAGTTCGCTGCGTGAGCGGATGCTGGAGCTGAAAAGCGGAATGGTGATCTTCACAGGCGGCGGCGCTGTGCTGCTCCGGCAGCAGATCGAAGCGTCGGACAAGGTACGCGAGCCGTTTTTCATTGAGGACATCGCCGCAAACGTGAAGGGCTATCAGCTGCTCTATCAGGCGGAACGGATCGGTAGACACAATGGATACTAAGAAAGATCCCGGAAAATTCACGATTCGCTTTTGTATGTCCGACACAAGGCAAAAGAAAGCGGTTGCGGAATTGAACGCACAGGGACGATTGAAGGCACAGTTCCTGACGAACGCTATTTTGCACTATGTCGGCGTCGAAAACAGCAGCGGCGCGACCTCGCGGGCTGAACTTGAAGCAATCGTCCGCGCTATGCTGGAAGAAAACGCGCGTAAAAACCGAACCGCTGCGCAGTTACCGGCAGAGCATGAGCGGGAACGCAGCACAGAAGCGGACGCATTTTTAACAGAAGAAAACCTCAGCGCGATTGCCGGTACGCTGAAAGCGTTCCGCAGATAATACAGCTTGGATTTAAGTCACCACAGAGTGCTTTGTAAAGTGCCCTGTGGTGTCTTTGTATAGTATATATTTTTAATATACTATGAGATTGGATTCACCGCATATATGGAAATAATTTTACACAAATAAGAATTTATAATGGTAAATCTTCCTTTATCAGTTTCTGTATCATTTCGGATATGGCAGCTAAAATAAAAATAGTATTTTATAGAAGCTGAGGTAGGCGTATGTCCGTATCGTATAAAGCCATTGGCAGGCATATTCAGGAAGCAAGAAAGCAGACGAAGCTGACACAGAGCATGGTTGCGGAAAAGCTGAATATGTCTGATACGTATTACGGAAAAATTGAACGAGGCGAGTGCCGCGTGAATCTGGAACGGCTGGCGCAGATCAGCGTGTTGCTGCATACACCGCTGGAGGATCTCATCAGCGGCTGCATGGAGCATTGTGAGCAGACCAATATGGACAATCCAAAAAAACTCAGCTTGGCCAGTCAGTTTTCAGAAATTGCATACGGTTGCTCTGAAAAAAGCCGCAACCTTATGCTGCGGGTGTGCAGAGATATTGCACAAGCCGACAGAGAATAAAATACAGATTGAACTTCCCGCAAGTCCGCTCAAGTGAGCGGGCTTTTTGCTTTTCCCTGTGGTGCGGTCAACAGTGGAAAAGCCGCAATACCCAGGAAGATTCGAGGCGCAAGCATAGACCGTGAGCAAAGACCTCATAAGCACAAAAGCACAATTTTATATCCGCTGTTATAAGCAAAAAACTTCCCACTGTCTTCTGTACTCGATATTTCCAAGGAGCAGAAATCCTCCGCATGAGGCTGTTTTGTCCAACCAACAAAACGGATGAAGATGGAGGGTATTATGCAATATAGAAACAACGGAGCAAGCGAAGAACATATCATACAGAATCGGTTTACTGCGTATCTGCTTGTGGCATTGCGGCGGAAAAAGAATGAATTCCTCGCCTTACGATTTAGCCGCCAGCAGCATGAACAGCCAAACGAACCGGGCACCAGTACATTTGTTTCCATTTGTGACGTGGAAGACACAGTGTGTCAGATGCTCGATTTGCAGACAGAATTTGCCGCATTGATGTGGCTTCTGGAATCGCTTCACGAGCGAGAGAGAACGATATTTCTTTCCAGAGCGATGGGAGAACGCTCATTTGCAGAGTTGGCCGACGAATTTCAGATGGGCTACAAAGGAGTAGCCTCGATTTATTACCGCACGATCCAGCGAATCAAAAAAGAATTGGAGGAAAGACGATGAATTTTCCAGAACTGCTGATCTGCGCCCAAGCCGGAGACAACGCCGCCACTGAACGCATCCTTGCGATGTACCAACCCCTTCTGGTGAAAGAATCTATCATGGATGGCGCGCTTGATGAAGACCTGTACCAAGAGCTTTGCCTGCAGTTGCTTCTTTGCATTCGAAAATTCCACATCTGAATCGCGCAAACGGGAAGGGTGCCTCTATGAGGCATCCTTCTTTCACTGAGTTAGGGGAATCGGCTTTGGAGCATACGTATAGGATAACAAAAAACGGCATCTCCAGTGTATTACACAAAGGAAGATACCGTTTCTGTATATATTGTGCGGTCGTATTTGATGAACCTTACGATTTTTTCTATAGATGCCTTAACTTTCCGAACCCAGCTCGTAGGTACACAGATAGAACAGAAACGACGTCATCTGATATCGGCTGATGCGGGTATCAGCGGCATCCAGCAGATTGGAAAGGGCGCTGTCGCGTGTGGTGATGCCTGCTTGATCGCACCAGAGCA
>ERZ808246.2847-NODE-2847-length-10342-cov-3.413629_pt1 | contig 10342 bp, 14 predicted proteins | sample MGYA00521083_ERZ808246 | MGnify/ENA primary metagenome ERZ808246 (study PRJEB31516, sample SAMN03275577) | gut metagenome | biome: mammalia-associated habitat; material: feces | host: Papio cynocephalus | place: Kenya | collected 2012-07-07 ... | reverse complement strand
AAACAAAGGCTTTCGGCGTTGTTAGCTGGCGTCCCAGAGAGGATTTGAACCTCCGGCCCCACGCTTAGGAGGCGTGTGCTCTATCCAACTGAGCTACTGAGACATGGCTGGTTTTATGACTAAGCCCGAAGAAACTCGAACTTGAATCCTATATGAAGTTTTTCCAAGGTGACCGTTGTAACGCAACCTTAGGAGGCGTGTGCTCTATCCAGCTGAGCTACTGGGACATGAAACATGGATATTTTACAATGCCGGGACTGGTTTGTCAAGCGCAGGCATATTGAATGCCGCAGGGCAATAGACTGTGACAGAGAAGAGGTGAGGTCATTGCTGGAGCAGGTGGTGCAGATCCTGCCGCAGGCGTACCAGCAGGCGCTGCGCGTGTGGGACGGTGCGGCCATCGAAGAGGTCCGGCTCCGGGCGGGACAGGCTCCGGCCATTGTGCTGGACAGACAGGAACGCCCAATCGCCGGACGGTCGGGCATAGCGCCGGTCACGCCTGAGATGCTGCAGCGGATCCTAATGGCAGCCTGCCGGCAGTCGCAGTACGCTGTGCAGGATCAGCTGCGGGAGGGCTTTCTGACGATCACCGGCGGCGTGCGGATCGGCGTATGCGGAAGCGTGGTGATGCAGAGCGGACACGTCGCCGGCATCCGGGAGGTCTCGTCGCTTGCCATCCGTATCCCGCGTGAGATCCGGCATCCGCCGAAGCTGCTCCGGCCAATTCTGGACAGCTCCTGCCTGCTTGTGGGCGCGCCGGGCAGCGGCAAGACGACGCTGCTGCGCAGCTGCATCCGCGTTCTTTCGGAGATGGGGCAGCGCGTCGCGGTCGTCGATGAGCGGCTGGAGCTTGCGGGCGGCGCAGGGGGATGCAGCGCGTTCGACCTTGGCCCATGCACGGACGTACTCTCCGGCTGCAGAAAGGCAGAGGGGATGCTGATGCTGCTGCGCGGCATGAATCCGGACTGGATTGCGGTGGACGAGATCACGCAGCCGGAGGATCTGGCTGCCATCCGGCAGCTGGCGGGCTGCGGCGTGCGACTGCTTGCGACCATCCACGCGGGCTCGCGCGCGGAGCTGGAGCAAAAGCCGCTCTGCCGGGCCATGCTTTCCGCCGGCCTGTTCCGGTGGCTGCTGATTTTGGATAGGGACAGGACATTTCATACAGAAAGGATCCGGTATGCTCAAAACGATCGGGATGATACTGATTCTCGCATCCTCCGGGACGGTGGGCCTTGGGATGGCGCGGACGGTTCGCCGCCAGCAGGCGCAGACCGTTGCGCTGATTGACGCGCTGCTGCGGCTGCGACACGAGCTGCAATACAAAATGACGCCGCTGCCGGACGCGTTCGCAGTGCTGGGCGGGATGCAGAACCGGGAGGTGTCAACGTTTTTTGCTACACTGTCTGAGCGCCTGCAGTCCAGCCGGACATGCACGGTCGGGTATGCCTGCCGCAGAGCAATGGCGCAGACGAGCGGCCTGCAGCTGACGGCGGGGACGCGCAGCGCGCTGCTGTCCCTCTTTGACACGCTGGGACGGTATGATCTGGAGGGAAATCTGCAGGTGCTGGAGCTGGCGCTGGAGCGGCTGCGCGCGGAGGCGAGGACGATCCAGTCCGGCAGCCGCGCCCGGTGCCGGACGTATATCAGTCTGGCGGTCTGTACGGGACTTGCAATCGCGGTGATACTGGTGTGATATGGACATTGATTTGATTTTCAAGATCGCGGCAGTCGGGATCATCGTATCCATTCTCAATCAGGTGCTCGTCCGCTCCGGGCGCGAGGAGCAGGCGACCATGACGTCGCTGGCGGCGCTGGTCGTTGTACTGATGATCGTGGTGCAGCGGATCGCGGAGCTGTTTGAGATGGTCAAGACACTGTTTGAATTTTAATGGAGACAGCCGGAAAACTGATCGCGGCGGCACTGCTGTGCTGCATTCTGTGTCTGCTTTTGCAGAAACAGGCGCCGGAGCTGACGCTGGCTCTGTGCGCGCTCGGGTGCGTATTGTGCCTGCTGCTGACGCTGCCGCTTTTTTCGCAGATTTTAGAGTTTCTCAAAAAGCTGGAGACGCTGACGGGGCTGTCCGGCGCAGTATTCTCGCCGCTGCTGAAAACTGCGGCGGTGGGGATGCTCTCCCAGCTGGCCGGTGCGCTGTGCCGCGACGGCGGGCGGCAGGCGCTGGCCGGGACGGTCGAGCTGTGCGGCGGAATTTTGTGCCTGTATCTGTCGCTGCCGCTGCTGGAGCTTGTGCTGTCGCTCCTGCAGAACATGATCGGAGGGTAGCATGCGCCGCTGGCTGCTGATACTTGTGCTTATTGTGGGGCTGACTGTGTCTGCACGGGCTGTAGACGTTATGGAGGAAGAGCAGAAGCTCCTGCAGCTGGACACGCTGGAAACGGGGCTCCCCGCGTCCACGCAGGAAGCAATGCAGGACTACAGCCCGTCGCAGGCTGCAGATCCAGGGACAGCGATCCTGAACCTCGTCAAGTGGGCGTCCGGATTATCTCTCAGCACGCTGCGCGAGGCGCTGCGGACGGCGGCGATGCTGCTTGCCGCGGCGCTGGTCTGCAGTCTTGTCCGGCAGGCCGGGGAAACCGGCGGGCAGATCGCCGCGACGACCGGCGCGCTCGCCATTACGGCGATCTTTACGACCGGCATGCGGAGCATGATCGGCCTTGCCGATACCATGCTTGCGGATATGGAGGCCTACGCCAAGCTCCTGCTGCCGGTCATGTGCAGTGCGGCAGCAGCATCCGGCGCGGTGACTGGGGCGGGCGCGCTGTATATGGGCTCCTCGCTGTTTTTCAGTCTGCTTATCAGCCTGATCCGGACGCTGCTCATTCCATTGATCTATGTCTTCATCGGGCTGGCTGCGGCGGAATGCGCGCTGCCGGACGGCAGACTGTCCGGCCTGCGGCAGCTGATCGGCTGGTGCGTCCGGACGGTGCTGAAGGGGATGATGTATGTTTTTACAGCATATCTGTCACTGACGGGACTTTTGTCCGGCAGCAGCGATGAAGCGGCAGTGGAGGCAGCCAGGTCCACGCTCTCGGCGGCGATCCCAGTCGTGGGCGCGATCGTGTCGGATGCCTCGGAGGCTGTCCTGCAGAGCGCGCGCCTGCTGCGCACGACGGCGGGAACGTTCGGGATTCTGGCCGTGCTTGCCATGGCGCTGATCCCGTTTGCGAAGATCGGCGTCTGTTTTTTAACAATGAAGCTGACGACGGCAGTGGCGCAGCTGACGGCGGAAAAGCAGCATGCAGGGCTGCTTGCGTCCCTGACGGAGGCGATGGGGATCCTGCTCGGCATCGTTGGCTGTACGGCACTGATGCTGGTGTTCAGCACGTGCTGCTTTATGAAGGTGGTGAGCGGATGATCGCCGCGGTACGGGCGTATCTTCTGCGGCTGACGGCGGGGGCATTTTTCTCGTCGCTGCTGCTGGCGATCCTGCCGCGGGGCAGGGCAAGACGGGCAGCCGCGCTTGTATGCAGCCTTGTGATGCTGCTGCTGGCCCTGACGCCGGCTGCGCAGCTGGACTATGACGCGCTCGCAGAGGCGATCAGCCGGCTGGAGCTGGAAAAGGAGGAGGTCAGAACGGGGATCGAGATTCAGAATCAGGAGCTTGTGGCGCGGATCATATCCGGCCGGATCGAGGCATATATATTGGACAAAGCTTCCGCATTGGGGCTGGACATTACAGTCTCTGTCGAGATGCAGACGCGTGCATCGACGCCGTATCCCTGCGGTGTGACGATCTGCGGAGAAGCGAATCCGGCGCAGAGGGAGCAGCTGCAGGCGTACATTGAAGAGACCTTCGCTGTGCCGAAGCAGCGGCAGACATGGCAGCAGTGACGAAGGCGCAGCTGGAAGAGCTGCAGAAGCGTCTGCGCGCCGGGGTATCAAAATTCCGCATTCCGCTGCTGATCTTTGCGGCCGGGCTGCTTCTCATGCTGCTGCCGACCGGGAAACGCAGTGCGCAGCCGTCAGACACGGCTGCGCAGACGGCGCAGGCCCTGGAGCTGACGCCGCCGCAGGCGGAGATGGAGGCAATCCTGTCCCGGATCGAGGGAGCCGGCCGCGTGGAACTTCTTTTGACGCTGCGCACCTCCGGCGCGTCGGTCTATCAGACGGATACGCGAACGGTCACGTCAGGCAGCGGAACGACGGAGGAGTGCGAGACGGTCTTTGGTCAGACAAGCGGCTCCGGCAAGAAGCCGGTCGTGCAGACGACGCTTGCCCCGCAGTATCAGGGGGCGCTCGTCGTTTGCGACGGCGCGGATCGGGCAAGCGTCCGGCTGGCGGTAGTTCAGGCTGTTGCAAGCCTCACAGGGCTTGGGAGCAATCAGATCGCAGTTGTGAAAATGAAAGGGCAATAGGAGGAATCAGAATGAAGATCTGGAAGAGAAACGCAATCATTGCATCGGTACTGCTGCTCGTATGCGCGGGTGTGTACCTCAACTGGTCCAAGACGCAGACGGACGTGCAGGACCTGTCGCAGACGCTCTCCGCGGAGCAGGTGATGGGCGAGGATACGCTCCTTGTCAGCGACGGGGACGGCGCGTCCGCCGACGCCGTCGCTGCTTCCGCACAGCCGGAGCAGACTGCGGCGGATTATTTCGCGCAGGTCCGCCTGAGCCGGCAGGAGTCGCGCGACTCAGCCGTGGAACTGCTCGAGCAGACCATCGCCTATGACGAGACGGACGAGATCGGACAGGCGGCCACCCAGACGCTCAACGAGATCGTCAGCACCGCGCTCAGCGAGGCGGAGATCGAAAGCCTTGTCATCGCCAAGGGCTATGACGACTGCGTGACGTATATCAACGACGGCGTCGTCTGCGTGGCGGTCTCCGCACCGGCTGATGGGCTTGGGGATGCGGACGCGGCGCTCATTTCGGATATCGTGACCTCGCAGACGGACTATCCGCTCTCACAGGTACGGATTATTGAAGTAAAGCCCTGATCTGCCGGCTATTTTCAGAAAGGGATTGCAATTTAACAGTTTTGTGGTAAAATGATTCCGATATTGAAATCAGGATCTTTCCATTCCATGCAATCCTGAAACGGAGGAACCACTATGGCTGAGAAGAACGAATACTTTACGCAGAAGCTTGAAAACGGAACGCTGCAGATCTCCGAGGATGTCGTGGCGTCTGTGGCTGCGGCTGCTGTGCTTGAAGTGGAGGGCGTCTGCGGGCTGTCCAGCAGCATCAGCACGGACATTGCCGAGATCCTCGGCATGAAGGCTGTCGCAAGAGGCATCCGTCTGACGAGCAGCGCAAAGGACGGCACGGTCAAGATCGAATGCGACGTCGTCGCCAAATTCGGCCAGAGCGTGTTTTCTCTTGCCAAGACAGTGCAGGACAACGTCAAGACGAGCGTGGAGTCCATCACGGGGCTTCGCGTGTCGCAGGTCGACGTCAACATCTGCGGCATTGCCATGCCGCGTGAACTGAAAAAATGATCCGGAAAAGCAAACCCTTTGCTTGGCGTAAAGGGTTTCTTTTTTGGCAATACGGGAAGAAAGAGCAGCAAGGAGAGCTATATGACCAGATCGAACGCCAGAGAGATCGCCTGCCATCTCGTCTTTGAGATGAACTTCAATAACGTGACCGCCGGAGAAGCGCTGCAGACGCTCATGGAGGAATCCTATTATCCGACTCTCAAGACCGAGTCGGACGTCTACGCGGAAAAGCCGGACAGCCGCCAGCTTGCCTATCTGACCGACGTCGTACAGGGCGTGCAGGCCAGACGGGAGGAGCTGGAGGGCTATATCACGAAATTCTCCGTCGGCTGGACGCTTGGCCGCATTGCGCGCATGGCGGTCGCCATTATGGAAGTGTGCATGTATGAGGCACTGTACGTGGACGATGCGCCTGTCAGCGCGGCGATCAATGAAGCAGTCGAGTTGACGCGCAAGTATGAGGACGAGGACGTGGTGTCCTTTGTCAACGGCATCCTCGGCGGCTTTGCACGCGAGATGGAGCAGTCATGCTGACGCTCGGCTTTGACACCAGCAACTATACCACTTCGGTGGCGGCTTTTGACGGCGTGGGCGGGAAGAACTGCTCACGCCTTTTGGACGTGAAGCCGGGGGAGTTGGGGCTGCGGCAGTCCGACGCCCTGTTTGCACACGTCAAGCGCCTGCCGGAGCTGGTGGACGCACTCGCCGCGGCTGTGGAATTAAAGAATGTGACAGCGATCGGCGTCAGCACGCGGCCGCGCGCCGTGGAAGGCTCCTACATGCCGTGCTTTCTGGCCGGCTGGTCGCAGGCCAGCTGCCTAGCCCGTATCCTCGGTGTGCCGCTCTATGAGTTTTCTCACCAGCAGGGCCATATTGCCGCGAGCCTGTGGTCGGCGGGACGCCTTGACCTCATGCAGACGCCGCATCTGGCGTGGCACCTGTCCGGCGGCACGACCGAGCTGCTGCTCGTCACGCCGGACGGCAAAAACGTGCAGGCGGAAAAGCTCGGCGGAACGAGCGATATTTCCGCCGGCCAGCTCATTGACCGGACCGGCAAGCTCCTGGGTCTGCAGTTCCCGGCAGGGAAGGCAATCGACGCATTGAGCCGGACGTCCGCCTGCAAAAATAAATACCGCGTGAAGCTGCACGGACTGGAGTTTTCCTTCTCCGGTATCCAGAATCAGGCGGAGAAGTTCTTAGCCGACACGCAAAGCCCCGCCGATACGGCGCGGTTCGTCATGAACTGCATCGTCGGCTGCATTGCGGATGCGACGCGCGCGGCGCTTGTCCAGCATCCGGGGCTGGTGGTCGTTTTCTCTGGCGGTGTGGCGTCCAATTCCATGCTGCGGGAGCGGATGCGGGAGTTTTCGCCGGTGTTCGCGGAGCCGCAGTTCTCCACGGATAACGCCATGGGCGTCGCCGTTCTGGCGGCGCTGCAGGAGGGGCTGTGATGGAACAGAATATCATAACCGTCTCGCAGGTCAATGAATACATCAAATTTCTGCTCGACCGCGACGAGCTGCTGACCAACATCTGCGTGCGCGGCGAGCTGAGCAACTACAAAATTTATCCGTCCGGCCACCATTATTTTTCCCTGAAGGACGCCGGCGGCGCGCTGCGGTGCGTCATGTTCCGATCCAGCGCGCAGCGCCTCCGCTTCCGGCCGGAAAACGGGATGCAGGTCGTGGTCTGCGGCCGTGTGACGGTCTTCCCGCGCGACGGCGCCTATCAGCTCTACTGCAATTCCCTGACCGCCGACGGCGCGGGAGATCTGCACGTCGCATTCGAGCAGCTTAAGGAAAAGCTCTCGAAGGAGGGGCTGTTCGATCCGGCGCACAAAAAGCCGCTCCCGCGGTACCCGCATACGATCGCGATCATTACCTCGCCGGCCGGGGCGGCGATCATGGACATGCTGCGCATTCTCGGCAAGCGGTATCCGCTGAGCAGGATCAAGCTTCTCCCAGTTCGCGTGCAGGGCGCGGAGGCCCCGGCGGAGATCGCGGGCGCGATCCGCTACGCGAACCGCTATCAGGTCGCCGACCTCATCATCACAGGCCGCGGCGGCGGTTCCATGGAGGATCTTTGGGCGTTCAACGACGAGCGCGTGGCGCGGGCGATCTATGATTCCGACATTCCGGTCATTTCCGCGGTCGGCCACGAGCCGGATGTCACGATCTCGGATTACGTCGCCGATCTTCGTGCGGCGACACCCAGCAACGCGGCGGAGCTGGCCGTGCCAGATCAGGCGGAGCTTCGCAAGAAGCTGCAGATGCTGCAGTCATCCATGCTGCAGAGCGTACAGAAGACCGTAAAGCTTGGCCGCCAGCGGCTGAACGGATTGGCGGAAAAGCGCGTGCTGCAGAGCCCACTCAACTATCTTGAGGACCGGCGCGTGCTGCTGGACTTTCTTTCTACCCGCCTGCAGGCCGCGCAGCAGAAGACGCTGCATGAAAAGAAGCAGCAGTTTATCCGACTGACCGCCGCGCTTGACGCGATGAGCCCCCTGAAGGTGCTCGCGCGCGGCTACAGCATGGTCAGCGGCCCGGACGGAACGCTCCTTCGCCGTGCGTCGGACGTGCGGCCGGGCGATACGATCCGCGTCAGTCTCAGCAGCGGCAGCCTGACGGCCAGCGTGGAACAGATACAGGAGGATGCAACATGAGTGAAAGATCCCAGACCTTTGAGGCCTCCATGCAGCGGCTGGAGGAGATCGTCCGCCAGCTGGAGCAGGGAAACGTCCCGCTGGAGGCGTCGCTGAAGCTGTTTCAGGAAGGAACGGCGCTTGTAAAATCCTGCACGGCGCTGCTCGACAGCGCGGAGCAGCAGATCGTGAAGCTGATGAAAACAGCCGACGGAACGCCGGCGGAAACGGAGTTTGTACGGGATGAATGATTTTCATGATCAGATCGCACAGTACCGCGCGGCGATCGAGGAATTTCTGCAGAAGCAGTTCTGTAAAGATCTGCCACAGAAGCGGCTGTTTGACGCTATGCGCTACAGTCTGCTTGCCGGAGGCAAGCGCATCCGTCCGGTTCTGACGCTGGAATTTTGCCGCATCTGCGGCGGCGACTGGCAAAAAGCGATCCCGTTTGCCTGCGCGCTGGAAATGGTGCATACCTACAGCCTCATCCACGACGATCTGCCGTGCATGGATAACGACGATTACCGCCGCGGACGCCTGACAAATCACAAGGTCTTCGGAGAGGCACTGGCGGTCCTGGCCGGTGACGGTCTTCTGACTGCGGCCTTCGAGACGGCGGCGCAGGCGGATGCGGATCCGGCTGTGACGGTCAAGGCTATCCGGATCCTTGCAGAGCAGGCGGGCGAGCTTGGCATGGTGGGCGGACAGGTTCTCGATATGGATGCCGAAGAGCAGGAGCTGACCGAGCAGGGAATCTATGATATCCAGCGCCGCAAGACCGGCGCGCTCATCCAGGCAGCCTGCCAGATCGGCGTTGTTGCGGGCGGCGGCACGCAGGAGCAGCTGGAAGCAGCGGGAACGTATGCGCAGAATATCGGTCTGGCCTTCCAGATCCGCGATGATATGCTCGACGTCCTCGGCGATGCGGCAAAGCTCGGCAAGGCCACGCATGTGGATGAGAACAAAAACACCTTTGTCCGTCTGTACGGCATCGGCGCATGCTCGAAGATGATCGAGGAAGAAACGAAGAGCGCCGTCGCTGCGCTCTCGTGCTTCGGGAACTCGGAGTTTCTCGTGGAGATGGCCGGGCAGCTTGCGCTGCGCGAATACTGATGCATAAAAACAGGCAGACGGGCGGCATTGTTACAGAAAGTTTATGAATATTTGCTTGTATATACAGCTGTAATATGCTATACTGTTCTTGCAATGGCGCAGTATCCTAGTCAGCTTTTCCGGCTGCGAGGAAGGGCCTAAAAATCCTTTGTTTGGCACACCTGTGAACCCCGTGGTGTCTGCTTCTTACGCCCAGTCTGGGGTGGATGCTGTGGGAAGGCGTTTTGCGCCTGCGGCGGACGGGCTGTCTCCAATGGCATGGAGAAGATGACCCGGTCGCTGTGGAGACTGGATATTGTGCAGCGGCGAACTCCCTTTGTGGTATCCGACCGCTGTACGATACCGGATATGAACCTGCATTGCGGTGCTACCCGGCTTCGAGCCGTGAACGCTGTGTGCAGAGTAGCCTGCCTTGCGTGGACCGGCCGGGAAAGGGAAGCTGATGCGCCCAGCGCTCATGGCCTTGAGCACAGGCGATATTCCCTTGAAAGACGGTTTGCAAAAGAGGATAAGAACCGGAGGAAGCTGCGGTGGAAATCATCTAGGCTGTCGAAAGGGCTTTTATGGGATTGCGGTACGGACTAAGTGGCAATCGGGTAGTGGTCATGGCGACAGACCAACGCGAGCATGAAAGGGGAACCACCTCCATCGGCGACGAGAGGATGCTCCCGGGGAAAACAAACCCGACCTAAGCCGTAAGATTAACCATAAGAGCTGCCATTGCACCCTATATCTGATAAAATGCCGCGGGTGCGGCATTTTGTCAGCATTTTTTCTGTATTTACGCATTGAATAGTTAACATAATCTTGGAGGCTGCCTTGGCTGCTGCAAAAAAGAAAAAGACCGGGAGATCTGCCCGGCCGGATTTCAGATGGATCGCACTGATCTTCCTTGTGACGGTCCTGATCTCCGCGCTCATGAGCTTCGTATCGTCCAACTTGCTGGAGGGTGCGGGGCTGATCCTGTCATTTGTGATCCTGATCTGCATCGTGCTGACAGGTATTCTGTTTGATATCATCGGCGTCGCCGTCACGGCGGCGGATGAGGTCCCGTTCCATGCGATGGCCTCGCGCAAGGTCCCGGAGGCAGAGGATGCGCTGCGGCTCATCCGCAACGCCGGGCGGG
>ERZ808246.2845-NODE-2845-length-10350-cov-3.004468_pt1 | contig 10350 bp, 7 predicted proteins | sample MGYA00521083_ERZ808246 | MGnify/ENA primary metagenome ERZ808246 (study PRJEB31516, sample SAMN03275577) | gut metagenome | biome: mammalia-associated habitat; material: feces | host: Papio cynocephalus | place: Kenya | collected 2012-07-07 ... | reverse complement strand
AGGCAAACGGGCCGGGAAAAAGAGGCGTTGTCTGGGTGCAAGGATGCGCCCGCCACTGCGCAGGATGCTTCAACCATGAAACACAGAATCCGGACAAAGGGAAAGATATATCCATAGAAGAAATCTTTAGCCGCTTTAATACTGATATTTTAGAAGGCATAACTGTCAGCGGAGGAGAACCTTTTGACCAGCCCACTGACTTGGAAAAGCTGTTAAAAAAAGCCAGGCTTAAAGGCTTGAATACATTGGTTTATACAGGATATTCCTATGAGGAGCTGGCAGACAGATTATCTCAGGTCTTAAAATTATGCGACTATATAATAGACGGCCCGTATATCAAGGACTGGCCGTCTAAATGCAGATGGGCGGGCTCCGGCAACCAGAGGTTCCTTGAGCTTGAAAATGGAAAAATTAAAAAAGACTTGACTGTCGGCAAGGAATATTGCCAAACAGCGGAGATTATAATAGATGAGTCAGGTAATGCCATAGTTACAGGATTCATAGAAAATCAACTGATTTTATAAACTGGAGAAAGAAGATGGAAAATAATTCCGGCATAGCCATAGAAACGTTAATCCGAGCAAGGTATCCTTTGATCTATGTGGTTTCTTTTGAGGAAAACAGAGTAGAGTCTGAATTGCTGCGCATTACCCAAAACAGGAAAAAACAGATTTATAAATGGAGCATAACGAACGGACTTGAAAATCCCGACGGCTCATTTCTTGGCGAGTTCAAGGATCCTATAAAAGTCCTGGAATACATTCTTCAGTCAGATATAAACGGCATCTTTGTAATGAAAGATTACCATCCGTATTTAAATGAGCCTGTTGTTATCAGAAAGCTTAGAGATGTTGCGCACAGCTTAAAGACATCAATGAAAAATGTTGTTTTTCTTTCGCCTATATTGAAGGTTCCTGTTGAGCTGGAAAAGGAAATATCTGTGGTTGATTACAATCTTCCTGGAAAAGAGGAGATTGGACAGATTGTAAAGAGCATATCCGAAAGCATCGGCGAGGCAGATAATCTTGAAATCACCAAGAATCCAATGCTGTTCCAGAAAGTTGTGGAGGCCGCATTAGGGCTTACTGCGGAAGAGGCTGAAAATGTCTTTGCAAAATCCCTTGTTCAGACCGGGGATTTTAACCTCAAGATTATTCTTTCTGAAAAAGAGCAGATTATCAGAAAGTCCGGAGTTCTTGAGTACTGCCATGTAAATGAAAACATGAAAGGCGTCGGCGGCCTTGATGAGCTAAAAAAATGGCTTAATAAAAGAGGCAAGGCATTCACTCCGGAAGCAAGGGATTTTGGCCTGCCTGAACCCAGGGGAGTTCTGCTGCTAGGCATTCCTGGCTGCGGCAAATCCCTTACAGCAAAAGCTATCAGCTCAATGTGGCAGCTGCCGTTGCTTAAGCTTGATGTGGGAAAAGTTTTTTCCAGTCTTGTCGGCAGCTCAGAAGAGAATGTGAGACGCGCCATCCAGACAGCGGAAAGCATCGCGCCTTCCATTTTATGGCTTGATGAAATGGAAAAGGGGTTCAGTGGTCTTGGCTCAAGCGGGCAGACAGACGGCGGAACAACTGCCAGGGTATTTGGAACTTTTTTGACCTGGCTCCAGGAAAAAAAGACTCCTGTCTTTGTTGTTGCGACTTGTAACAATGTCAGCCAGCTTCCTCCGGAGCTTTTGCGAAAAGGACGCTTTGACGAGATTTTCTTTGTGGATCTTCCTTCAAAAGAAGAGCGGAAAGAGATATTCAGGATTCATCTTGAAAAAAGAAACAGGGATTCCAAGGGGTTTAACATCGAAAAGCTTGCTGAGAAGTCCATTGGATTCAGCGGCTCAGAGATAGAAGAAATCATTGTCTCTTCACTTTATGACGCTTTTGATGATGGAAAAGAACTAGATCAGTCATATATTGAAAAAACAATTGAGAATATGGTTCCGCTCAGCCAGACAATGGAAGACCAGATTAAGGGAACAAGAGAATGGGCAAAGATCCGCGCTAAAAAAGCAAGCAGCATAGAGTGGGAAAATGAGAGCGCTTCTGTGCGGAAACTGGAGATGTAAAAAGAATTTGACTGGAAATTTTATAAAAAAATGATAAAGGAATACAGCTACTACATAACAACAAACCGGTTCTCACAAATAGCGGAAGATATAGATGCCGCCGTGAGAAAATACGCGGAAAGCATGGTGGACGGCGCAAAAGGGGATGCCGACTTAAGGGAGACCGCGCGGAATCTGTGCGAGGAGCAGGCCGTGCTAAGCGGAATGCGGAGCCAAGGAGAATCATTCATAAACATAGACACGGAGTTCTTCACGGACGGCGAGCTCTCGGAGGCAAGGCTCGGCAGATTCATAAAGGATGTGATAAAGGCGCACGGATTCCAGAGAATCCTCTGGGAATATATGGGCACAACCGGGCTGATGACAGAAATCTCAAGGGACAAGATGAGGGAGGACGGGTTCGAGTACATAGATTATCTTCCGATTCCAATGAGAGAGGCTGAAAGCGAAAGGCAGAAAAACAGCATCACCCGGAATTTCATGCGGCTTGCGGATGACTCCGGCTTTGACTGGAGTAAGGGGTATGACCCGAACTACACGGTAGACAAGAAAGGCTGGAGAGCCGGATATGACGAGGAACAGATATGGACCTATCATGCGGAGAATGTTCCGCAGGCAGGTGTAGCAAGCGGCATGGGAGGCGCGCACGGCATACAGTTGGTAAAGACAGACTGCGGCTGCATGCTGTACGACATAGGAAAAATCCTGATAAATCCAGTCATACTGTGGTATCTGGCATCCGGAGATAGGCTCTATGGCGGAGAAATCAGCGACACAGCCAGCATTTCGAAGGAGATAAAGACCCAACTGGATTCTATTGGAGAAAAGAAGATTACAGGCATCGCGGTAAGTCCGACAGTTGGCAAGACGGAAAAGAAAAAACTGGTCGCAGAATACAAGAGAGTGCTTGGAGACATAATCTCTGAAAATGCGGACACAGTCAGCGCGGACGAGGCCATGTCGATTATCGCCCAAAAGCAGGATGAGCAGAAATGCCTGCATATTGAGCAGGAGTTTTCTGCAATCCAAGAAAAAATAGATGTCCTTGAAAAGGCAAAGCCTGGAATAACAGCAGGGGAGCTGAGGGAATCCCTTGAGACAGGAAAGGCAAGCATAGCGCTGGACATAAGCTTATCTGAGGACGCGGCCATCTGCGGATTCACGGAAGAAGAGTATGCAGCCGTCAGAAAAAGCCTTGAGCCTCTGGAAAAAACAGAACAGGAAAAATTCAAGCATGCCTGTGCAGTCCTCGGCAAGGAATGGAACCGCTACGGCAAGGGTGGAAACAGCAAGGCTGAATACATCAGAAAAATATATGAATATATATACAGAGGCACGGACGAAGAGGTCTGCCATGAGGTTGGTCTTGTCGTGCTTTTTTTTAATAATTTTTTGTTTTTTTTGTAAAAGAAATTTCGACCTGTTATTCATGCGGCCTGCCCGAAACCAGGGCAAACCGCATGAATTTGCTGCTATGCGACTGTTACAGTTTCAGAAACTGCCTCTACAAGATACTTCCGCTCGTAGCCAGATTTTCCGGCGTAGCGGGTGCGGACAACAATTTTGTATTTTCCGCTTTCAAGTTCCTGAGGAAGTGCAAATAAAAGCTTGGAAGGCAAGTTGTAAATCAAGGCTGTTTCAATTTTTGCCCATTTGCTTTCATCGCTAGAAATAATTCCGCTTTCTGCAACCGGCGCAAACCAAATTCCAGAATCTTCTCCGCCGACTTTTAGGCTTGAGCCTTCGACCAGAACAGAGCTGCTTGCGGAAAGGTTTTCATCTCTTTTGCCGGTCGCCACATCCGTAACGCTTGTAACAACTCCGCTTGGAGCAGTATATTCAGAGGCTGCGATTTCAACATTCTGAACAGCGTCTTTTAATGTCTGTGTCGCGGAAAACTTTACTGTCAGCTTGGGTTTTCCGTTTTCATTGTCAACGCTGCCTTTTCCTGCAATGTAGAAAATCCCTAGCTCACCGAACTTTACGGCATTTCCTGCAGAAAGAACCTTCAGAACAGTGCCTGCATAGGCATTTAATACACTTGCGACAGTTCCTAAATCCACAAGCGGAATCGCCTCCGCCATAGAATCAAGAATGTTCTGAGTGCTGTAGGTGTAGCGTTCCACACGTCCGTAAAAGCTTTCAGCTCCGTCCTTTGCAAACTGATTTTTCTGTAACTTAACGGACACTCTTCCGTTAGCTGATTCATGAAGCTTGATAAATGCATTGTTAGTTTCCATGGTTAACTTCCTTTGCCATGAGACCGGCATTCTGCCGCGCGCCTAACAAAATGCCAGAAATCATGGTATAATAAAAATGTACAAGGCAATTCGCAGAAACTCTGTATTTGCTTTGTTGATAAGAAAGATAGCACTTTCGCAGAAGAAAAAACGGATGCAAAAACATGAGATTTTTAATGCAATATTATCCTTAAAGGCTTATAATATATAGAAGAAATCAGTCTGTTTTTTTTTAACGGATTTGAATCGGATGGTATTTTGGAGTTTATGACTTTTCAGCAATTTGCAAAAACGCTTCGTCCTTATTACGGAGAAAACATAAATCAGGATGAATTCGTTGTTTTATTATTTGACAACATTCTGGACAGGTACAACGAAAACGCAAAAGGCAATTCTCCAGCGCATATAGAATTCCGTTCATATAATCCATTAAAAAACGATGATAAATTCCAGCCTGACACAATAGCAAGATATTATAACGGGAACAGAATTTCCCCTGGCACATACAGCCAGATGCTGAAATATCTGAACACAGATAATTTTATTTCTTTCATGGAAAAGCCTTCCAATCCCACGCTGGAAATGGATGTTGACTTGGTGGAGTCGATAAAGGAATTCTGTCCAGATGTTTCAGCCGAAAACTATCCAGAAAAATATGCAGAGCTATTTGCAAAAATAATTCAAAAAGGCGCAAAAGAACCTAAGAAACAGTCCGGAAGAAAAAAGAAAATCCATTATCCGGAAGGCACAAGCGCAGGCTCGATGGAAACACTTGAAGATAAAATCACAGCCGCCGTTAATTTGATTTCCAAAAGCATAAAGGCGGAAAATTTGCCAGAACCTCCAAATATAACTTATTGCATAAAAGAAAAAATCAAAAAAGACAATCATCTTATTAGAAGCATAGAAAATGACTTGGTTTATTTTGATGTAGTGAACAAGGCTTTTGTTTCGGCAGCAGAAAACGGAGGAAAGCCGCCTGCCTTTATATGCCAATGCATTCATAACCAATATTTACGGTTAAAGGAAAAGTATTTTACCGAAAAAGAAATCGTAGACAATATGAAAAATTATTTTGCTCCAATTGCATTGACTCAGCCGAATTCTCCCGAAGTAGGAATTATAGTTTCATATTTTATTCAGCTATGCGAGGTTTTTGATGCTCCTGCCAGATAAAATGATAAGGTACAATGAATCCGTAATTTCAAAATTTGTTCCTGTTTTGCAGGCTATGGTTTTAAATGAAAGAATTTTTCCGGAGCAGCTTTATAAAAATGTAAAAAGTCATTTTTCATCTCTTTCTGAATTTATACAGACCTTGGACGCTCTGTACGCGCTTGGAAAAATTGATATAGACAATGCGACAGGAGAAATAATATGCTTGTAGAAATTCAAAGCGATGTTTTTAAAGGCAAATATATTCAAGATGGAAAAATAGAATTTCATAAAGGCCTTAACACAGTTGTTGCAAACGAGTCCACAAACAATTCCACAGGAAAATCCAGTTTTCTGCTTGCTATTGATTTTGCTTTTGGCGGAAACACCTATGTTACAGGCGGCGGAAAAATCATTGAAAATATCGGGCATCATGCAGTCAATTTTGCATTTGAATTTAAAGGGGAAAAAGTTTATTACAGCCGTTCCACAGAGGATTTGAATAATGTCAACGTTTGCGATAGCGGCTATTCTGTTATTGATAAAATTTCCCTTAAGGAATTCCAAAAAAGACTTGCCGAAAGCTACGGCTTTGAAGATGAGTCTCTTACATTCAGAGGAGCGGTAAGTCCGTATTTTAGAATATCCCATAAAAGCTCAAAGAATCTTGAGGAATTCTTAAAAGGAAATTCAATGGAAAATGCCCGCGACTGCGTTGTTAATTTTGAAAAACTGTTTGACCGGTACAAAGAGATTGCGGCGGAAAAAAATAACGCCGATGACGCTGCAAAAGCAAAGGAAACTTTCAATGAAGCAGTAAAAAGAAATTTCATACAGTCTTCTATAAAAACGGATTCTGATTTAACAGCTGTATATGAAGATATAAACCGTCTTAAAGAAGAGCTTTCTGAGCTGAGAAGGACGAATGATAAAGAAATCCTTGCATTTGATTCTAATAATGCTGAAAAACTTCAGGCTATTGAGAAGAAATATAAAAGCATAAGCATTAAGAAAACAAGGCTTGAAAACAAGATTGCTGTCGCCGAGCATTCTATTGAAGGGTTGGCTTCTCCTACAAGGGAAGAGCTTTCTGTTCTCCAGTCTTTTTTTCCTGGGATGAATGTAAAAAAGGTTTATGCGGTTGAAAAATTCCATGAGTCTCTTGCAGAGGTTTTAAAGCTGCAAATAAATGACGAGATTCAGTATTTGACGATGAATCTCAACCAGACTAATTTGGACTTTGAGGCAATAAAATCTGAATATGAAAAAGCTCTTCCTGACGGAACTTTTTCAAAGGCGGCATTTGATGTTTATGGGAAAAAATATCTTGAACTTCAGCGGCTTTACGAATGCATTGAAAACTATAAAAAAGGAAAACTCATTGCGTTAAAAGATTCCGCAGCAAAAAAGGAACTGAATAAAAAGGAAATCAATGTTTTAGATGAAATAGCAAGCCAGGTGAATCTTAACATGGCAGCTTTGAATGGACATATACAGAATGGCAAATGGAAAAATCCTATCCTTAAATTTTTTGAGCCAAAGACAGGCAATGCAAAGGGCGTAAGCCGGTATTCAATAATTTCTGGAACAGACAAGGGAGACGGAACAGAAAGCGCGAATATCGTGATGTTTGATTTGTCCATTTTAAAACAGACAAAGCTTCCTGCAATGGCGCACGACCTTTTTGTCCGCAATGAATTGGATGCGGAAAGAAAAGAAGGCTGCATCAAGCTGTATGCAATGGAAAAAGAAAAACAAATCTTTACAGCGTTCCGTTCCATTTATAATTACAGCCCTGAAGTCCAGACAATCATTGAAGATAGCTGCGTATTAAAATTGTCTACAGATGGCGGAGAACTTTACGGAAGTAGCAAGTGGGTAAAAAAATAAATCCAAAAAGAGCATTCTTTACAGGTAAACAGTCTATTTACCCTGGGTAAACAATATATTTACCTGCGGTAAATAGACTATTTTCCTAAGGTAAATAAGCTATTTGCCAATGGAAAATAACATATTTACTCAAGGAAAATTTTTTTATTTAGTCTGAATTTCGAGTTTTGATAAGAGCAGTAATTTAAGTGTCATTCCCGTGCTGCGACACTGCGATGTTTACGCAGTAAACTTGGTCAGGAATCTGTTGGAAATTTTCAATAGATTATTAACCGAGTTTCTTTCAGAAACATCGCAGGGGCAAGCCCGATGATGACATTAAATCATAAAACTCGAAGTTTTGGCTATTTAGTCCAAATTTCTTTCAATAATGTTTCAAAAACAAAAAAAACTGCCCTCTATTTCTAAAGGGCAGCCGTTTTATTTTGGCCTCGTTTTTTAGTCTCCTCTAAAAGTGCATCTTTCAGAGACATTCTAAAATTACTTGTTATTTGTGATGAGCAGAGTCTTTGAATCCAGCTTAAGTGTTGTTTCAATGTCTGTGTTCTTGCCCATTTTTAGAATGCTCAGCTGAGTTACAGAATTCTTTGAAGAAAGATGAATCACAGCAGAGAAGTATGGAAGAAGCGCTTTTGGAGCTGAATCTTCAAGTTTGTCGCCTACTGAAGTTGAGCTGAACCAGATTTTTGTCTTTGTTACCTTTGCGTAGCTTGCGACTGTCTGCAAGTCTGCTTCTTTTACTTTTGAAAAATCAACATCGTCAATGACAACACCTGCAACTGCTGTTCCGCCAGCCTTGAGCGCATTCAATGTGTTAACAACTTTTTCCAGGCTGATGTTGTCCTGATTGAAGTTCAAGATTGTTCTGTTGCGGAGAATCTGTTCTTTTACATCAGCGGCATTTGCGATTGCCTTTTTCTTTGAAATTTCGTTGTAGATTCCGTCATACCAAGAAATTACATTTTCGCTGTGCTGGTTGAATGAAACGTGAACAAGCTGCTTTCCATTAAGAAGTGTGTCCATTCCAAATTGAACAAGAACAGAAGTTTTTCCAAGTCCCTTTTTTGCTGTAACAAGTCCTAGCTCGCCAGCCTTGAGCCCTCCGTTTGCCGCTTCGTCAAAAATGCGGATTGGGCTTCTTTCATATAATTCCTGCTTTGCCATAATGCTGCCTCCTGAATTTTTAGCTTGATTTTTTTTTACTTTTGCAGAAAGTTTTGCGCTTCAAAATATTTTGCTTTGCAAAAAGTTCTGTGTCCGTTTGAATAAGTATAACACATAAATTTTATTTTACAATAAAAAAATCTCCAGCAAAAGAAAATTCTTTCACTGGAGATTCTACGGTTAAACTAGGCTTTTATAGTTTTATTTTGCCTGTCCAGCCTTTTTCTTTTCTGCATAAGCCTTGATAAGCTCGTCGGCAACTGCATTTGGAACTTTGCTGTATTTTTCAAATTCCATTGTGAATTCTGCTTTTCCCTGTGTAGAAGAGCGGAGAATTGTTGAGAATCCGAACATTTCAGAAAGCGGAACTTCTGCGTTTACAGTTGAGTTTCCGTTTTCATCAGAAGAATCGATGATAACACCGCGTCTTTGGTTGATAAGTCCGAACATATTTCCCTGGAATTCTGTAGGTCCTGCAATCTGAACTTTCATAATAGGTTCAAGAATTGCTGGTTTTGCCTTTGCATAGCCTTCGCGGAATGCTCCGATAGCAGCAGTCTGGAATGCGATGTCTGAAGAGTCAACCGGGTGGTACTGACCATCGTTGATTGTGCATCTTACGCCAACAACAGGTGCTCCGATGAGAGAGCCTTTTTCCATTGCTTTCTTGAAACCTTTGTCGCAAGAAGGAATGTATTCGTTTGGAATTGCTCCACCTTTGATTGAGTCAACAAACTCGTAGTCTTTTTCTGAAATTGGCTCCATGAAACCGGCAACGCGTCCGTACTGTCCTGAACCACCAGTCTGTTTTTTGTGTGTGTAGTTGAAGTCAGCGCGCTGTGTGATAGACTCGCGGTATGCAACTTCCGGCTGAGAAACTGTAACTTCGCATTTGTATTCGCGTTTCATGCGCTCAACGTAAACTGCAAGGTGAAGTTCTCCCATTCCCTTGATGATTGTCTGATTTGATTCAGGATCAACGTAAGTCTGGAATGTAGGGTCTTCTTTTGTAAAGCGGTTGAGAGCCTTTGACATATTTGCAGCGTCCTGCTTGTTTACAGGAGTGATTGCTTCTGAAATAACTGGTTCTGGAACGAACATAGAAGTCATTGCAATGTTGAGTCCGCCACCACAGAATGTGTCTCCAGATGCGCAGTCAACACCAAACAATGCGATAATGTCGCCTGGCTGACCTTCGTTGATGTCTTCCATTGCTGCTGCGTTCATGCGGACAATGCGTCCAACCTTGAACTTTTTCTTTGCGCGTGTATTGTAAAGCTCATCGCCTTTTGTGATTTTTCCCTGATAAATGCGGACATAAGTAAGCTGACCGTACTGTCCGTCGTCAAGTTTGAATGCAAGTGCAACACAAGGCTTGTTTTCAACATTGAAAAGCTCAACCTGCTCTTCGTTCTTGTCAAGATCAAGTCCGTAGTTGTGAACTTCAGTTGGGTTAGGAAGATAGCGTACAACACCGTCAAGAACTGGCTGAATGCCTTTGTTCATGTGCGCAGAACCGCAGAATACTGCTACGAAGTTTTCTTCAAGGGTTCCTTTGCGGATTGCGGCGATAATCTTTTCTTCTGGAATGTCTTCTTTTTCTTCCATAAGATCTTCCATGAGCGAGTCGTCAAACATTGCGGCTGCTTCAAGAAGTTCTGCTCTCTTTTCTTTTGCCTGTTCTACAAGTTCAGCTGGAATTTCAGCAACGCGAATGTCTTCACCATCGTGTCCTTCAAAATAGTAAGCCTTCATTGCGATAAGGTCTACAACGCCCTGGAGTTTGTCTTCAAGACCGATTGGAAGCTCTACCATATATGCATTGAGTACGAGCTT
>ERZ808246.2843-NODE-2843-length-10361-cov-4.021347_pt1 | contig 10361 bp, 9 predicted proteins | sample MGYA00521083_ERZ808246 | MGnify/ENA primary metagenome ERZ808246 (study PRJEB31516, sample SAMN03275577) | gut metagenome | biome: mammalia-associated habitat; material: feces | host: Papio cynocephalus | place: Kenya | collected 2012-07-07 ... | reverse complement strand
CAAAAGAGGAGTTTTATGAAGATAACCTCCTGTTGCTGTCGGAGTTGAGCAAGGATTTCACGATCCGTCATTACAAACTCAACACCAATCCTACAGACGAAATCAACAAGTTTTACCAGATAGAGGCTGAGCTGAGTGGCGTAGAGGCTGTAGGTGCCAAGGTCTTGAAAGGAGAGAAGCTGAGACTAGAGGATTTTGCCGATGAGATGTTTTTGGTGGGCGGTTGGAGAAAGGACAAGAATCAACTGGCTTGGATCAAGGAGCACATGCTGTATAATGTGCGCAAGATGATACACGGAGAGAATAGAAATGGTGTGCAGCGCATAGAGAAGGGACTGGCTGACGCTCACTATCTCTTGCTCTATGAGATAGGTGTTGAGGCTCCTATCGGTTATGAACTTTTCAGGATAGACAGCTATAAGGTTCAGGAGGCGAAGTGGATGGAGAAAAAAGGTTATCCTACGCCTTCTGGCAAATACATCGTCTATAGCTTGGAATTAATGCCTAAGGAATTTGAGCCTATTGACATCGACAAGGTGCTGAAGAATGAGATGGCGAAGGCTGTGCGTGAGCATCAGAAGAAAAAGAAAGCCTATGGACCGAAGGATTTCGAGGGTACGCCTGTGTATGTTTCGGGCAGGGAAATCTTAGAGATTATGAACCATAATATGGGCTAAAAATGGTAGTGTGATTTATGGCTTTCTCATGTTGTACGACTATACACCTTCATGTCGTACGTTTATACCTCCTCATGTTGTACGACTATAACATGCATAGTCGTACAACATGAGATTGTCATAAAAATAGCTTGATTTTCAGCCCCTTTGTTTCACCAAAATGAAGTCATCGGCGACATAGGCATTGCTCATGAGGTACAATCCTGTACTTTTGTCGTGGAGCTGTGCACAGGTCTTGCTGTGGTAGAACAGGTCGAGAGCTTGGGCTGGGGATATATTGAGGCACTGGGATAGTTCGTAGGAGATGCCACCGATTTGGTAACTCTGTATCATGTCTTGAATCTCTGCGACTTTGGTGTCTATTTGATTATATTTCTTCTGTTCCATTGTAAACTAAGTATTTGTTGAGAAGTTCTTGGTTGAGCAATGGCTTTTCCTTTCTTCTCAGTGCTATCGTCTGTGCCCATTTGATGGCAAGCTCCTTCAAATCGGTCACGTAAAAGCCTTGGCCGAAGTCTAGGTTCGGTCTGCCAAATTTGCAAATGGGATCCTCGATGACTTGCGTGGCTCCATGATATACGATAATCTTCATACGGTTATATACCTTTATATAGGGCATCCCCAGTTTCCTTGCTGCTCCTTCTACACATCGGGCTGCAAAGGCGAGTTTGATTTCCTCAAGGGGAAGCTGTATGATGTTGTTCCCTTCTTTGTCCATATTCATCATTCTTTCTATACCTTTTTAAAGATGATGCAAAAAATAAGCATTATTTCTCTTTTCTGCAAACTTTTGAGCCTTTTCTTTTGTGTTATCGCAGAAAAAGGTTAATTTTGCCAAACGTATCGGATGATATGGGTTTACATAATAGCAATGATATGGCAAAGAAAAGAGAAATAAGAAATAGTACTGCGGAATTCCTGACTTTTGTAGCAGAAGGAAAGGAGGATGGCATTCAGGTCTTGTATAAGGACGAGACTGTCTGGGCTACGCAAAAGGCGATGGCGCAGCTGTTTGATGTAGGTGTGCCTGCTGTCAATAAACATTTGAACAATATTTTTGAAGAAAGGGAGTTGAGTAGGGAGGCAACTGTTTCCAAAATGGAAATAGTTCAGAAGGAAGGTGCCCGAAATGTAAAGCGTATAACAGAGTTTTACAACCTCGACGCCATCATCTCCGTAGGTTATCGTGTCAACTCCATCCGTGCCACCCAGTTCCGACAGTGGTGTACTTATGTCATTCGTCAGTTCTCGCTTCGAGGCTATATCATAGACAAAAAGCGAATGGAGAACGGGGCATTCATTGGTGAGGACTATTTTGAGCATCTGCTGGCTGAGATCAGGGAGATAAGGTTGAGCGAACGACGTTTCTATCAAAAACTCACGGATATCTATGCTACGGCTGTGGATTACAACAAGGATGCTCCTACTACTCGCTTGTTCTATAAGAAAGTTCAGAACAAAATGCACTATGCTGTTCATGGACATACTGCTGGTGAACTTATCGTGGAAAGGGCTGATGCTTCAAAGGAACACATGGGGCTGGTAACTTGGGAAAAAGCTCCTGACGGAAAAATAGTAAAGCCTGATGTGAGCATCGCCAAGAACTATCTGAAACAAGTGGAATTGGAGGATATGGGGAGGCTTGTTAACTCTGTATTGGATATGGCTGAGCGTATGGCAAATCGACATATCCCTATGACAATGGAGGATTGGGCGAAACGAATAGACATCATTCTTGAGGCTGGTGGTGATGAAGTCCTGCAAGATGCAGGTAAGGTTTCTGCCGAGTTTGCCAAGAGTTTTGCGGAATCGGAATTTGAAAAATACCGAGTTATACAGGATAGGTTGTTCCGTAGCGATTTTGATAAGTTTGGTGATGAAGACGATGGATTGCCTTTGTTTCCTATGGATGAATGAAAGATTGTCATAAAAATAGCTTGATTTTCAGCCCCTTTGTTTCTCCAAAATGAAGTCATCGGCGATGTTTCCGTTGTTCTTTATTCCTTTGCAACCCAATATGAGCAATAATTGTTTTCATCATTTTTAGGTATTGTGCATTTGTCTAAATAATAGTACCTTTGCAGCCCAATTTGTAGAACTGTTATTTAGAATATGAAAATGAAAAGTCAGAATATGGAAATGAAAAGTTTATATTGGGGCAAGACGATAGGGTCGATTCTCATCATCTTGCTGTTGATGCCTTTGGGGCATGCGCTCATGATTATCATGGAGCACCTTTTGGAACCTACCGTGTTGCATTACTCGGCTTTCGCCATGGGCTTCGTGGGCTTGGTCGTCACCATCTGCGGTGTCTTCGTGAAGGGCGACACCAAGCAGACTTGCTTTGGAATGACGGGTGCCTTGCTCTTCTGGACGGGGTGGGTGGAGTTCCTCTTCGCCTACTATGCCCAACGATATGGTGCGCCTATCGACTATAAGGCGATTTATGGCTCACGGCTGGAATACCTCCTCATGCCTGCCAGCTTCGGTATGTGGATGATGTTCATCGTGATGTATGTGTTCTGCACTCGCACAGGCTGCGACTTCATCCGTTGGATTCAGAACCATTGTGGCGTGAAGGACAGGGAGGAACTTCGTCCGATGGCTCATCATCCTGCCATCGTCACCTTCATGGAGTGGAACATCATGATGTGGGGATTGTACTTGGTGCTGATGTTCTGCTACGACCCTGTGTTCTTGGGCGACAAGCATCCTGTGACTTATGGCGTGGCTATCTTCTGTCTGATAGGTTCGGCTTTGATGTTCAAGAAGGAGTTGCGCATCAAGAGTTGGGGGCGAAACCTCCGCATGGCTTTGGCGACCATCATCGTGTTCTGGACTGCTGTGGAGGTGGCTGCTCGCAATGGATTCTTCAAGGAAATATGGGTTGATCCTGGACATCATGTCGTGGAAATGGTTAGCATTCTCGTGGTGTTCATGGCTCTGATAGTTGGCTTCTGGTTTTATTCAGGGAAAGATACGGAAGGCAAGGATGTCGAGAAATAAGATAAGAATGCTTGCCGCTTGAAGGCTAGTAAATGTTTGATATTCCGTCTGATACCTAAAAGTAGGTATTGGACACACATTTCAAATCGGTATGTCGATAGACATAGATAAGTTGTTCTAAAATAAATAATCCCCAGGTTTCGATTCTAATTCGAGACCTGGGGATTATTCGTTGGCTGAGGCTTAGGGACAAAGCCTAATATCGCTACGAGGCAGCTCATGATAGGGCTGATGATGTTGAAGAAACAGAAGGGCAGATAAACCAAAGTCGGGATGCCGAGCACGGTGCTCTGCGTCATACCACAGGCGGTCCAAGGCACGAGTACCGAGGTTACCGTGGCGCTATCCTCTGTGCTTCGGCTCAACAGTTCGGGCTTGTAGCCACGTGCCGCATACTCCTCCTTGTAGATGGAGGCATTCATGATGATGGAGAGGAACTGGTCGCCCATCACGAGGTTGAGGAGCACGCCCGATGTTACGGTAGAACATACCAGCGAGACGGTGCTGTGGATGCTCTTGAGGAGCATCTTGGTGATGGCGTGGAGCATACCGCTGGCTACCATGCAAGAACCGAAGCACATGGCGCAGAGGATGAGCCAGATGGTGTTGAGCATACCTGCCATGCCTCGGGTAGCCACCAGCTCATTGATACTATCCAGTCCGCAATCGACTTGTGTGTGTGTATAACAGGTAGTCATGACTCCCTCGAAGAGACTTTTGGCGGTAATCTCGCTTTCGCCCGCTATCTTCATCAATACCTCAGGCTGTAGGATGAGGGCGCAGATGCAAGCGGAGAGGGCGGAGAGCAGGAGCGTGATGAGCGAAGGTGTCTTGCGATAGATGAGCCATCCGGTGAAGAGCGGTACGAGCATCGTCCAGAGGGAGATGTTGAAACCATGGTCGAGCCCGGTGAGATACTGGCTGATTTCCACAGGCTTTCCGTTGTAGAAAATGCCGATGACCAGATAGAGCAGGATAGAAATGGTGATGCTTGGCACCGTGGTGTAGAGCATGTAGCGGATGTGCGAGAACAGGTCTGCACCGGCGATGGAGGAGGCGAGTACGGTGGTGTCGCTCATTGGTGAGAGCTTGTCGCCGAAGTATGCACCCGAGATGATGGCTCCTGCCGTGTAAGGGGAAGGGATGCCGAGGGCATCGCCGATGCCCATCAAAGCGATGCCGATGGTGGCGATGGTGGTCCACGAGGTACCTGTCATCACGGATATGATCGACGAGATGATGCAGGCGCAAGGCAGGAAGAAGGTGGGCGACATGAACTGTACGCCGTAGTAAATCAGCGTAGGTACCACGCCGCTAATCATCCAGGTAGCCGACATCATGCCGATGAGCAGCAGGATGAGGATGCTGACGCCGGCATCGCCAACGGTGCTCTTGATTTTCTCCTCGAAGATGCTCCAGGGCATCTTGTATATCGCCATGCCGAGTGCCACGCATACAGCGGTGGCTATCATGAGGGCTACCTGGGAGGCTCCTGCCAAGGCATCGTCGGGGAAGAGATTGACCACCACGATGATGAGGGCGATGAGTACGGCGAGTGGTATCACCGAAATGATGGGGTTGGGGTTTACGGAATTCTGTTGGTTGGCTTGCGAAGTCTGTTGGTTGGCTTGCGAAGCCTGTTGGTTGGCTTGCGAAGTTTCCCGATGTTTTTGTGGATTTTGTTCCATATCTCTCTTAATTTCTTTTTACTTTTTTACTTTTTTACCTTTTTACTCTTTTACCCTTTTACCTTTACGAGAATAGTTGGGTGATGAGCGGGATGGTGATGATAGAGCCTACGGTCGTGATGAATGTCATCTCGGTGATGAGCGATGGGTTGCGACCATATTTGAGGCAGAACATCGTGCCAAAGCTTGCCACAGGCATGGCAATGACCACCGTGTTGACATCATTGATGAGCGGACTGACTCCACATATCTTGAACAGAAAATAGATGCTCAATGGCACAACGACCAGACGTAAGAACGAGGAAACGTAAACCTTCGGGCTTCCCACGATTTCCTTGATGGGCAACTTTGCCATCGAACTGCCGATAATCATCAAGGCGGCTGGCACGGTGATGTTTCCCACCATCGTGATAGGACGGGCGATGATGTCGGGTGTGTGTACTCCTAATGCCACCAAAATGGCTGCGAGAAACGCTCCTAACATCGCTGGGCTCACCAGTACCTTGGGATTGAACTGCTTCAAACTGTACTCCCCCTTGACGAGCATTACACCTGCCGTGAAGATGAAGAAGGTATTCGGCATGTTGAGCAAGGCGGCATAGAAGACAGCCTTCGGCCCGAAGATACTAGAGACGATAGGGTAGCCGATGAAGCCTACGTTGGCAAACATCAAGGCAAAACCGATCATGCCTTGATCGTCATGGTTCTTGGTAATGAGCCGTGGTACCCAAAATCCGAACACCAGCAAGATGATGTATGTGAGAAAGCCAATGCCCAACAGGGGCAGGATGAGCGTGCGGTCGGGTAGTTCGTCGCCCATTACGGATGAAAGTACCAATAGCGGACAAGTGATATCGACAACTATGGCTGATAACTTCTTGTCAAACTTGTCGCCCATATATCCTAACTTGCAGGCAACATAACCTAAAATCACGATGATGAACAAAACCACCATCACTTCCAAATTCTGCATTATCCTGATTTTTACAGTTTATTCAATTTAGGTCTCCCACATGAAAGGCTACGGCTCTATCTGTAGACTTCATGTGGGAGAGATAGTTTCTTAATCGATAAATCTTCTTGTAATATCCTTGTATTCGTCGATACGGCGGTCACGGAGGAACGGCCACCAACGGCGTACGTCCTCGCTGTGCTTGATGTCGATGTCGATGACGAGGCTTTCCTCTTCGTTGTCGCTGGCGCGATAGTGGAGCTCGCCTTGCGGACCAGCCACGAAACTGCTGCCCCAGAATTGGATGCCGCCTGTCTGTTCGCTTGGGTCAGGCTCGAACCCTACTCGGTTGACTGCCACTACAGGCAAGCCGTTGGCTACGGCGTGGCCTCGCATCACGGTAGTCCATGCCTCACGCTGGCGTTGTTGTTCGTCCTCGGTGTCATACTTGGCATAACCGATGGCGGTAGGGTAGATGAGAATCTCCGCTCCCTGAAGTGCCATCAAGCGGGCTGCCTCGGGATACCACTGGTCCCAACAAACGAGCACACCGAGCTTGCCTACCGATGTCTGGATAGGGTGGAAACCAAGGTCGCCAGGGGTGAAATAGAATTTCTCGTAGTAGGCTGGGTCGTCAGGAATGTGCATCTTGCGATACTTGCCGGCGATGGTGCCATCTTTCTCAATGACTACCGCTGTGTTGTGGTAGAGTCCTGGCGCACGACGCTCGAAGAGCGAGGTGACGATGACTACGCCGAGGTCTTTGGCGAGCTTGCCATAGAATTCCGTCGAAGGACCTGGGATAGGCTCGGCGAGATTGAAGTTATCTACATCCTCTACCTGACAGAAGTAAAGGGTATTATGCAACTCCTGTAACACGATGAGTTCTGCGCCACGGTGGGCGAGGTCGATGATGCCTTCGGCGAGGCGTGTCTTGTTGTCGGCAATATCAGCCGTAATATGTAATTGTAAAATTCCTAATTTCATTGATAATGAATATATAATCTTAAAGCATATAATTCTTCACTCTTCACTTTTCGTTCTTCACTTCCTTATCGTTCCTTCTGGTAATTGCATGGTGAGGCAGTGGATGCTGCCGTGTTGTCGCACGATGGTGAGTGAATCGACACCGATGATTTCACGATCAGGGAAAGCAAGCTGTATCTGTTTCTTGGCCTCCTCGTCTTTCTCTGGTTGATTATACGTAGGATAAATCACGGCACTGTTTAGAATGAGGAAGTTGGCATAGGTAGCTGGCAATCGGTCTCCCTTCGAATTCTTGTCGGTCGTCAATCGGTCGCCTTCGTCGTAGATGGCGTCGGGCATCGGAAGCTTGAGCAAGCGATAAGGATAGCCCTCGAAGGTGAAGAGTTTCTGAAGTTGTGCTTCGAGTGCCTGGAAATCCTCGTACTGTTCATCTTTTGGGTCGTCACACCCCATATATAATAAGGTGTCGTGTGGAGCTACCCTGACGATGGTGTCGATGTGTCCGTCGGTGTCATCGCCTACGAGGTTGCCGTAGTCGAGCCAAACGATGCGCTGTGCTTGGAAGAAGTTCTTGAGGAGTTTCTCCAGTTGCTCACGGTCGAATGGCTGGTTGCGATGAGGCGCTAACAGGCATTGTGAGGTGGTGAAGATGGTGCCTTTGCCGTCGCTCTCGATGCTGCCACCTTCGAGTACGAAACCCTGGTGGTTGTTGATGGCGCAGTTTTGAAATGCCCCTTGATAATAGAGGTTGAGGGTGATGGCATTGTCTTTCTCCCATCTGAACTTTTCTCCCCAGCCATTGAACTTGAAGTCGAGGAGCATGTAAGGCATCATGTAACCTGTGTTGCGCGACTTGCAAGTCATCGTGATGGGTCCGTGGTCGCGAGCCCATGTATCATTGCTGTCTATCTCATAGAGATGTACGCGGCTCATCTGTTCTGCCGTCAGGCGTTCTGCAAGCATAGCCCTGGTGCTCTCGATGATAGGAGTGGCCACGAGAAGATGCTCGAAGCGAGTGATGACATCGGACAGCTCCAGATAAGTGTCGGTTATCTGTCGCAAGTATGGTTTCCAGTCTGTGCCAGCATGTGGCCAAGTGAGCATAATGCCGCTCTGACGTTCCCATTCGGCAGGAAGCACGAATTCACAGGGTAAAGTTGAGTGATACATAAGCGATACGTATTTTAATTTAAACAATTTAGCTGCAAAAGTAAAGAAAAATCCGCAAAATCAGTGATAAGAACTTTGATAATTTGATGGAAAAGTATTAAATAATATTAAACAAAGGGATTTGAGGAGACAAAATCGCCAAGAAATGAGTAACTTTGCAACCTAAAACATGAAAAAGGGGTTGATGGCAAGAGCTGTGAACCTATAATTGTAAAAAAAATAAGGAGCTTAAAAAATAAGGAGCGTGAAAATATATCAGGTTGTTGATGCCCTTGAACATTACGCGCCTCTGCCCTTGCAGGAAGGATATGATAATGCCGGCTTGCAAGTTGGATTGACAGAGGCGGTAGAAGTGTCAGGGGCATTGTTGTGTCTTGACGTCACTGAGGCCGTGGTCGATGAAGCTATAGCGAAAGATTGCAATCTCATCGTGAGTCATCATCCGTTGATATTCCGCAAGTTGGCGAGGATATCAGATGAGAACTATGTGCAACGTACTGTGCGCAAGGCAATTAAGAATGACATTACCATCGTTTCCATGCATACGAATATGGATGCAGCGACAGGAGGTGTCAACTTCAAGATAGCAGAGAAACTCGGCCTTCGAAACCTACGGTTCTTCGGTGGAGAGAAGGAAGTGGATGGCGTAAAAGGCGGAAATGGCGTAATCGGCGAAATCAATGATGAGGATATCTGTCTTGCAAACAAAGCCAATATGCTTTCACCTGAGGTAAAAGAATATTTTGCGGAGGGTATTGCAGCGGATGACTTGGTGTTGATGCTTCGCGAGCGTTTCCATGTGGAATGTGTGCAGTGCAACCAGTTGCTTCGCCGTCCTATCAAGAAAGTCGCAATCTGTGGTGGCGCTGGCTCATTCTTGCTCGACGCTGCAATAGCTGCAGGTGCAGATGCTTTCGTTACGGGCGAAATGCACTATCACGAATATTTCGGCCATGAGCAGGAAATCCAGATTTGTGTCATCGGGCATTATCAGAGCGAGCAGTTCACAAGCGAGATATTCCAAAGTGTCATCGAGGAGAAGTGCCCTGGTGTGAAATGCGTCATCTCGGAGATCAACACGAATCCGATACTCTATCTTTAGAGTGAAGAGGGATGTACTAATTCAACATTTAACATTCAACATTAAACATTCAACATTAAAATATAAAAGCAATTATGGCAAAGAAAGATCCTACAGACTTGACTGTGGAAGAGAAGTTGAAGGCTCTCTATCAGCTTCAAACCACATTGTCAGGCATTGACGAGAAGCGTGCTTTGAGAGGTGAACTTCCTCTCGAAGTTCAGGACTTGGAAGACGAAATCGCTGGTCTTAGCACTCGTATCGAGAACATTCAGCGTGACATCGACCAGTTCCAAAGAGCTGTTGCCCAGAAGAAGGGTGAAATCCAAGAGGCTGAGGCCAGCTTGGAGCGCTATCATGCTCAGCTTGATACCGTAAGTAATAACCGTGAGTACGATACTTTGAGCAAGGAGATTGAGTTCCAGCAGTTGGAAATCGAACTTTGCAACAAGAAAATCCGTGAGGGTGAGCAGAAGATCCGTGAGAAGCAGAGTGACTTGCATCATGCTGAGGAAATGAAGTCTGACCGTGAGAGAGGTTTGGTAGAGAAACGTGCCGAACTCGATGACATCATGGAGGAGACTCGCGAGGAAGAGGAACGCTTGAAGGAAAAGGCTTTGGACTTGGAGAAAAAGATTGAGCCACGTTTGCTCTCTAGCTTCAAGCGCATTCGCAAGGGTGCTCGCAATGGTTTGGGCATCGTATATGTACAGCGTGATGCTTGTGGCGGTTGCTTCAATAAGATTCCACCTCAGCGCCAGTTGGATATTAAGATGCACAAGAAGATTATTCCTTGTGAG
>ERZ808246.2842-NODE-2842-length-10364-cov-3.761568_pt1 | contig 10364 bp, 9 predicted proteins | sample MGYA00521083_ERZ808246 | MGnify/ENA primary metagenome ERZ808246 (study PRJEB31516, sample SAMN03275577) | gut metagenome | biome: mammalia-associated habitat; material: feces | host: Papio cynocephalus | place: Kenya | collected 2012-07-07 ... | reverse complement strand
AAAGAGAACTCATGTTTTCACGTAACGAAAGCATGTGTTCTTTGACAGGCTGAAATGCGCGCCGCGAATATTCGCGGCGCGCATTTTCATCTTACTTTTTCTTTACCGAAACAATCACAACCACTGCCACGACAGCCACCGCCGCGACAGCGACCCACAGCCACGGGAACGCGGTCGAGGGAGTCGGCTGCTCTACCACCGACGAATCTACCGACACTTCTTCCTGCGAAGGCTCGGACGGTTCTTCCTCCACAGATTCCTCCGCCGAGGACGACGGCTCATCTGCCGCAGACAAGGAGATCTCCGCAATGGCAAGGTACGGACCGTTGGACTCGCGGACTTCCACCTTGACATATTTCACCTCTTCCACCCATCCGTCGGTCAGCCAAACATCCGTTCTCTGCTCGCCCTCCGTGCCGTCATCATCGCGTCCGACATACAGCTCCGACCATTCTTCGCCGTCCGCCGACACATAAGCCACATAGGTGCGCGCCGACATATCAAATCCTTGCCACGAAGGATGCCCCCAGATAATTTTCGCCTCGGTCAGCACCACCGGTTTTTCCAGTTCAAAAACCACGGTACGCCAATCGTTCGTATGCGTCCATCCGTACACATAGGCATTTTTATAGTTCCCGTCATACATTTCCTCGATTTGTCCCTGCGCGTCCGATTTCAACCCTTCCTCAATCGTCGCGCCGACAATCGTCACCGGCTGCGAAGCAAAAGCGGCGACCGTCGCCGACAGCAGAATCATCAGGCACAAAAGCAATGCCGAAATTTTTTTCATAGAAATCCTCCCAAACATGACCGAACGGTCGCGAATTTGAGTGAATTATACCATGAATTCGGAAATTTGTAAATAGATTTTGTGCAAAAAAAGGGACGGAAAACTCCGTCCCTCTGCTGAAAATCAGTGATTATTTCTTTTTCTTCTTGGAAGCCAGCACGATGACAACAACCACTACCACAACAACCGCTGCGATTACAATCCACAGCCATGCCATGCTCTTCGGCTCGTTATCCGTAGTTGCCACAGAGGATTCTGCCTCAGAAGAAGTCTCTGCCACGGAAGAAGGCTCTTCGGAAACCACTGCCTCGGAAGAGGTCGCTTCAGAAGAAGGCTCCTCGGAAACTACCGCCTCGGAAGAAGTCTCTTCCACGGAGGAAGCCTCTTCGGAAGATGCCGCTTCGGAAGAAGTCGTGGTCGTCACGTCGCTGACGTTGAATCTGACTTCGGCGATTCCCAGGTAGTGACCGGCGCCCTTGGTGACAGTCACTTTGACATACTTAACGTTCTCCGCCGGAGTCTCAAAGGTGATGGTATCGGTACGCTGTTTGCCTTCGCCGAGACCCTCCACCCCTTTGGCGCTGTAAATTTCCGTGAAATCTTCGCCGTCAGCGGAAACGGAAATCGTATAATCGGTTGCAGACTGATCATAAGTAGCCCAAGACGGATGTCCCCAGGTGATGTAGCAGTTTTCCAGTGTCACTGCTTTTTCCAGTTCCAAAGTTGCACCGCGTTTTGCGGTTGCATCGTTCCAACCGTACACATACACGCCGCTGTAGTTTCCGTCGTACAGATTTTCGGGAGTACCCTGGAAATCATTTTTCGGATCCTGCATTGTTGCGCCGACGATCGTTACTTCGTCCATAGCAAATGCCGCCACAGATGTCATGACCAGCACCATTGCCAGGCACAGAACCATTGCCAATACTCTTTTCATTGAGAAAATTCCCTCCTGAAATTGTGATCTTATCGATCACTTGAATTTTCTGTATTATACCACAGAAATTTCAATTTGTAAATAGGTAATAGAAAAAAAGTAGAGGGCTGTGCTTTCGTTGCATAAAATGCACAAAGAGGCGGAATTTCTTCCGCCCTTTTGCCCAAACGATTTCGGTTATTTTTTCTTTTTGGAGGTCAGTACGATGACAACGACCACAACCACTACGACTGCTGCCAGCACGATCCACAGCCATGTCATGCTCTTCGGCTCGTTATCCGTGGCTGCCGCAGAGGACTCCGCCACAGAAGAAACAGCCTCGGAGGAAGTTGTCACAGACGATGCCGCCGCAGAAGAGGTCGCTTCGGAAGCTGCTGCTTCGGAGGAAGTCTCTTCCACGGAGGAAGTTTCTTCGAAGGATGCCGCCGCAGAGGAGGTTTCCTCAGAGGAAGTTGTCGCAGAAGTGTTTTCCTGATTGAAACGGACTTCACTGATTGCCAGATAATTTCCGGCTGCCTTCGTGACCGTCAGTTTGACAAATTTGACATTTTCCAGCGGAGCATCGAAAACGACGATATCGGTACGCTGTTTGCCCTTGCCACGACCTTCGACGCCGGTCGCCTTGTACACCTCGGTATACTCTTCGCCGTCTTCGGAAACGGAAATCGTATAATCCACAGCGGACATATCGTAGGTTGACCAGGACGGATGTCCCCATGTGACATAGCAATCATGCAGGGTCGATGCTTTCTCCAGTTCAATCACTGCGCCGCGCACTACTTCAAGACCGTTCCAGCCGTACACATACGCATTGCCGAAATCTCCGTCGTGCATAAACGAAGGGGTTCCCTGTCCGTCCTCGCCGGGGTCTTCGACCGTTGCACCGAGCACTGTCACATCATCTGCGCCAAATGCCATCACAGATGCTGCTGTCAGCACAAGAGTCAGGCACAAAATCATTGCCAATACTTTTTTCATTGAGATAATTCCTCCCTAATATATGACCTTTTCGGTCACTTGATTTACGGCAATCATAGCATAAAGTAAGAATTTTGTAAATATTTTGCACGGAAAACCACAAAATTTCAAAGGAAACGCAAAAAAACCGACGGAATTTTCACTCCGTCGGTTTTCATTCTATTTACGGGTTATTTTTTCTTCTTGGAAGTCAATACGATGACAACAACCACGACCACAACGACAGCCGCGATCACAATCCACAGCCAGGTCATGCTCTTCGGCTCGTTATCTGTGGCTGTCACGGAGGAATCGGCTGCGGAGGAAGTCGCTGCCGAGGAGGTTGCCTCAGAAGAGGTTTCCGCCGTCGAAGCAGCTGCGGAAGAAGTGACTTCGGAAGAGGTTTCCGCTACCGATGCCGTCTCGGAAGAAGTTTCCGCCACGGAGGATTCCGCTTCGGAAGTCACAACGGTCGTGGTGCTCGGCACTACGATCTTATCGACTTCCTTCGGGTCCACGACCTCAAAGGTAATCAGATCCACATCCACATCATAATACACCGTAAAAGAAGAATCGCGGGCTTCCTTGAGTTTCAGCGTGTAAGTACCCGCCTTTGCCATGGTTGCACCTTCGCTTTTCCAGCCGTCTTTACCGCCGATTTCATCGCTGACGACGATCGAATCGCCCCACGCGCTTGCAATGCCGGTTGTTCCGCGAAGAATCTGATAGGAATTGGCGATGACCGTGGCATCCTTTTCGATTTCTTTGGTGTTTCTGTTATTGAAATCACCGACATACACCAATTCTTTTCTCGGAACGACGATGGTGTCGCCGATATAAACCACATAGCCCTCGGGCAGCGAGCAGGTGCCGTCCGCATTGGCAATCAGATTGATGGTTTTCGGAATGTAATTGTCCACCGCAGACACGGGAAGTGCCACTACCGTCATCAACAGCAGCAGAGACAGTGCAAGTGCAAAGAACTTTTTCATAGCTTTCCTCCGATATCGATGAGTGTTCTCATCATTTATTAGTCTCATTATAACGCGGCGGGTTTTGATTGTCAAGCATCAACAAAAGCTTTTAAAAAATCATATTCTTTTTTATATAATACGTCTAATGCGTATACAAAAAAAGAGACGGTCTCCCGTCTCTTTTCCGTTTACAAAATTTTATTTCTTTTTCTTGGACGCCAGCACGATAACCACAATTGCCACCACTGCCACTGCTGCAATCACGATCCAAAGCCAGGTCATGATCTTCGGCTCGTTATCCGTAGTCGTCACGGAAGAATCGGCTGCAGAGGAAGTCGCTGCGGAGGAAGTTGCCTGAGAAGATGTTGCCGCAGAGGAAGCCGCTTCGGAGGAAGTTGCCTGAGAAGATGTTGCCGCAGAGGAAGCCGCTTCGGAAGAAACCGCTGCAGCAGAAGAAGTCACCTCAGAAGAAGCTGCCGCAGAAGAAGTTGCTGCCACGGAAGATTCCGCTTCGGAGGAAGTCTCCGACGAAGATGCGGTGGAAGCGGATTTCGATTTATTGAATTGAACCTCGGCAAGTCCCAGATAATATCCCGCGCACTTTGTGATTGTCAATTTGACAAACTTCACATTTTCCGCCGGAGTTTCAAACTCCAGGGTATCCGTGCGCTGCATTCCGGTGCCGAGACCCTCCACTCCGGCTGCTTTATAGATTTCCGTATACTCCTCGCCGTCGGCGGAAACGGAAACCGTATAATCGATTGCCGCCATATCATAGGTTTCCCAGCTTGGATTTCCCCATGTGATGGTACAACTTTCCAGCGTCACCGCATTTTCCAGTTCCAGCAAAGCGCCGCGCACGGCATCCACGTCGTTCCAGCTGTAAGTCACCGCCGTATTAAGAAGACCGTCAAAAATGAATTTCGGGTTATCGTTGTAATCATCCTTGGGATCGATCAAAGTCGCCTCCACAACCTTTACCGCATCCGCCGCAAACGCCGCCACGGACACTACACTCAACAGCATAGTCATGCAAAGAATCATCGCCAATACTTTCTTCATAAAGCATTTACCTCCGAATTTGTAAGTATTTTTGATCAATGATCTATGATCTATAAAAAACATAACACAAAGATCACGGTTTGTAAATTGTTTTTACAAAAAAACACACGTAATTTCCGCAATTTTGAACAATATCTACAAAAGGTAGATTTTTCATCCGAAAAACAGCGCACCATCCGACGGTATAAAAGCAGAGGCGTTTTTCACGAAACGCCTCTGCTCAGCCTGTCAAAACGGGCGTCTGCACACGATGTGTTCAGACGCCCGTTTTGCATCTTTTCTTTTATCTGCGGAAATAATCTCCGAACGGGAAGTTTCCGCCGTACCAGCCGCTGCCGCTTTCCTGCGACTGTGTATTGTCCGTATCGGAAGAGCCGTCGGTCTTGACATAGTTTGACGTATCGCGTCCGTCATTTTCCGAAAGGGTAACGGTCAGTTCTCCCGTCATGCCCTGACGATAAACCTTCAGCTTGATGGTATCGCCCGCTTTATGCGATGCCATGATCTGCATTACATCCGACGCCGAGCTCAGTGCCTCTCCGTCAATAGAGGTAATAATATCGCCCGTTTTCAGTCCCTTTTTATAAGCGTCACACTCGGGATCCAGCGCATCCACGCGAATGCCCGCAGGAACACCGTAGAACTGCGAAACTGCCGAAGAAATCAGCGAATAGGTGATTCCGAGCTTCGGTCTGCCCTTGATATAGCCGTATTCCATCAGATCGCTGATCAGATCAATGCTGCGGCTGATCGGAATGGCAAAGCCCATGCCCTCATAATCGGTATCGGCGATTTTTGCTACATTGATTCCCACCACTCTGCCGTAGCGATCCACCAGAGCACCGCCGGAGTTACCGGGGTTGATGGCGGCATTGGTCTGGATGCAGGTCATCACATAGCCGGTGGAACTGTTGGTGAGCAGACGGTTGACACCGCCCACAATACCGTCCGTGATGGAATTGGCAAATTCCATACCGCCCGGATTGCCGATGGCGTACACCTTTTCACCGGGTTTCAGTTCGTCCGAATTTCCCAGCTGTGCCGCTACGAGGTTCTGTGCGTCAATTTTCACTACCGCCAAATCGGTCTGCATATCGTAGCCGATCAGCTTTGCTGTATAGCGTTCCTCATTGCTGAGTACCACTTCGATGAGCTTCGCACCGTCCACCACGTGTTCATTGGTCACGATATATCCGTCAGACGAAAGAATGATTCCGGAACCTTCGCCCGATTTCGTAGCCGTGGTTTCCGAAGAATACACCACAATACCGACGACCGAAGGACTGACTTTTTCATAAACCATTTCGCCTGTCAGTTCTCCGTCGGCACTGATGACGCCGGTGGAATCCTCGGGTTTATTCTGAATCACCAATTCCGGAGTCTTTTCGGCAGCCGAAGTATTGTCCGACGTCTCACGGGACGACACATCCGACGGCGTGCCTGCCGCGGGAAGGCGCATCGCACTCCAGACACCGAATCCCACACCAGAAATTGCCAGCACGCAGCAAATGACAATTGCCGCAATCCTTCCGCCCTTGCCTTTGGAGGGCTTCGGGGGCATCGGCGTACCGTACTGATTCAGATTCCACTGATAGTTGTCCTGAGGACGTGAATAAGTACCGCCGCTGCGATTGCTCTGATACTGCCCGCCGGTATAATAATACCCACCGTAAGGCATTTGTGAGGGTTGCTGTTGTTGCTGTGTATTGGTCGGTTCCTGCACCTGCGGTTTTTCCTGCGGCGCTCCGTTGTTCAGTTCATGGTTTTCATCCATTGTTCAAAACCTCCGCTTTGTTTTATTGATTACAGTATAACTGCCAATTGTGACCTGCGCATTAACAAAATTCGTTTTGTTTCTGAATCATTTGTAAGCATTCTTTTTCGGCGGTGTCGGCAGTGTAAACGTAAATTCCGTATACTTTCCGGGTACACTGTGAACCGTGATGTCGCCGCCGTGGAAGTTAATGACCGACTTCACAATATGAAGTCCCAGTCCGACTCCCTGCTTATCCCGACTGCGCGATTTGTCTGTTTTATAAAAGCGCTCAAAAATGTGCGCACATTCTTCTTCCGTGATGCCCTGCCCGGAATTTCTGACCGACACATAGACCTGATTGCGGACGGTGGCATAGCGGAATTCAATATATCCGCCATCGTCTGAAAACTTGATGGCGTTGTCGATCAGATTGTACACCACCTGATGAATCAGGTCGGCATCGGCAAACACAAGCACTTTTTCCGGCACATCCAGTCCGCGGATTTCCAGCCGTTTTTCTTCAATCTTGCGTTCAAACGGGAACAGCGCCCGGCACACGGTTTCATTGATATCAAACACCGTCGGCGACAGTTTCAGCTCGCCCGCCTCGATTTTGGCGATATCCAGCATCGCCCGCACCAATCTCGAAAGGCGCTGTGCCTCCGCCAGCACGATTTTCAGATAATGCTCATGCTGTTCCGGCGGAATAGTGCCGTCCAGAATTCCCTCGACAAAGCCGATAATCGTGGTCATCGGCGTTTTCAGTTCATGGGAAACATTGGCGATAAAGCTGCGGCGGGTAGATTCAATCTGTGCCAGATCCGTCGCCATATTATTGAACGCCTGTGCCAGCTGTCCGATTTCCGTTTCATCCGAAACCGCGATGCGCTGGGTAAAATCGCCTTTGGAAAAACTGTGCGTTGCCTGCACCATCTGGAGGATCGGGCGCACCATTCGCGCGGTGACATAATACACCAACGCAAAAGACAGAAGCAACACGACCAGCGAGCTGAGAGCGAAAATTTTCAGGGCGCGGGACACAAACTGTGTGAACGACTGCGCCGGGTAGGACACAAAAACCGCCCCAAACGGTTCGTTATCGCCCACGGCAAGAGGAAGTCCGACGGTATAATAAGATTCCTTATACATCCCGCCGAGCGTTCCCAGTTCCCGGAATCTTTTTTCCTGCTTCAATGCCGCCATTACTTCCTGCGGCACGGTATAGGTGGTATGTTCACAGGGAGTCTCATCCGAGCAGATGCGCGTGCGTCCCTGGGTGTCCGTGAAGAAAATATCGGCATCCGTCGCCAGCGACAGGAGGCGATATCCGTTGGAAACCGTGGAGTAGTCCAGATAATTGTAGCTGTTGGACGCGTAGTTTGACAGTGTCAGTGCCGCCGCATTGCGCACGTTTTTCTGGAGCAGATTATACTTCTCGCCCTGAAAATACTGAAGCGCAAACAGGAACAGCGTCACGCCCAGCACCAAAATACTGCCGACCACCGACACGGTGCAGACCGCAAAATAGCGTGAAAAAATGCTTTTCTTTCCGCTCATACCGTCAGCTTTCTTTCACATCAAATTTATAACCGACGCCCCACACGGTTTTCAGCTCCCACTGACTGGAAACGCCTTCCAGCTTTTCGCGCAGACGTTTCACGTGCACATCCACCGTGCGGGAATCGCCGTAGTATTCAAATCCCCACACCTTGTCCAGCAGTTGGTCGCGGGTGAACACATGATTGGGATTGCTTGCCAGATAGTACAGCAATTCCAGCTCCTTCGGCGGGGTGTCCACCACTTTTCCGTTGACCTTCAGCTCGTATTTTGTCATATTCACGACCAGATTATCGTACCGCACTTCCCGCGCGTCCTCCGTATGTTCGGCACCGGTCGGGTGAACACGGCGCAGCACTGCCTTGATTCGGGCGGTGACCTCCTTCGGATCGAACGGCTTCGTGACATAATCGTCCGCGCCCAGTTCGAGTCCCAGCACCTTATCAAACGTCTCGCCCTTTGCCGTGATCATAATGATCGGGCAATCGGATTTTTTGCGGATCTCACGGCACACCTGCCAGCCGTCCAATTTCGGCATCATGATATCCAGCAGCACAAAATCGGGATTTTCGGTTTTGAATTTTTCCAGCGCTTCTTCGCCGTCGTTGGCAAGAATCACCGTAAACTGATCTTTTTCAAGATACAGTCTCAAAAGTTCGCAGATATTGGTATCATCGTCACACACCAGAATTTTCGATGCCATAAAGCTCCCTCCGTTGTTTTCACGTTTTGTCTTCTTCTTATTATATACCAAAAGCTGTCGAATTGGTGAATTTTTTTTGAAAATAAAACAAAATTTCTAAAAAAACGCGGATCGGCAATGCCGATCCGCGTTTTTTCAAACCACCTGGAACAAGTAAAATTTCAGATATTCCGTTTCCCCCACACCCCACAAAATCGGATGATCGGGGCTTTGACGCCGCACCTCGATCTGCCGCAGACGCACATCGGCGTCGTGGGCGGCATCGGCAAGCATTTTGCAGAACAATTCATTGGTCATGAAATGCGAGCAGGAGCAGGTTGCCAAATATCCTCCGCGCGGCAGCAGCTTCATCGCCTTGAGATTGATTTCCTTATATCCGCGATACGCATTAGCAACCGTTGCTCCGCTTTTGGTGAATGCCGGCGGATCGAGAATGATATAATCGTACGGATTCTTTTTTGTCTGTGCCAGTTCAGTCAGCAGATCGAACACATCGGCACACACGAAGTCCAAGGATTCTTCCATGCCGTTGAGCGCGGCATTTTTCCGTGCCGAAGAAAGGGCATCCTCGGAAATGTCCACGGCGGTGACGTGCTTGGCGCCGCCCTTGACGGCGTTGAGCGCAAACGCGCCGGTATGCGTACAGCAATCCAGCACTGTCTTTCCTTCGGCAAGTTTTCCCGCCGCAACGCGGTTATACTTCTGGTCAAGAAAGAACCCCGTTTTTTGCCCGTTGATATAATCCACGTCGTAAAAAATCCCGTTTTCGCAGATTTTCACATGACCGTCGTCCTCAGTCAGCAATCCTTCGCCCGCATAATAGCCCTTCTGCTGCGGCAGACCTTCCTTCACGCGCAGAGCCGCTTCGTTGCGTTCGTAAATCGCCTTCACCTGCACATCGTATTCCGCAAGGATTTTCACCAGCAGCTCGTACAGCATTCCGCGAATTTTATCCACGCCGTAGGACAGCACCTCGGTTACCAGCACGTCCTCGAACCGATCCACCGTCAGTCCCGGAAAGAAGTCCGCCTCGCCAAAAATCAACCGGCAGCAGGAAAAATCTTTTCCCATCACGGTTTTGCGGTATGCCACCGCGTGACGCAGGCGGCGTTCGTAAAACGCGCGGTCAAACCGATCGTTGGTATTCTGTGAAATCACGCGGACGCGGATTTTGGAATGGTTGTTGACAAACCCCGCACCGAGCCAGCGGTGCTTTTGGGAATACACATCCACGATGTCCCCGTTTTCATAAGGCTCCGCCGACGTGATCTCGTCGCCGTACACCCACGGGTGTCCCTCCCGCAGGGCTTTTTCGGCTTTTGCCGTCACTGTGACCGACGCATAGGCTCTTTCCATAGTTTCCTCCTGACAAACAAAAAGGACTGCTTTCGCAGTCCTCACCATCCGGTAATATTGTATCAGACAGCTCTCGTTACTTTGCCGGAACGCAAGCAACGGGTGCAGGCGTAAATGTGGCACGGAGTACCGTCTTTTACAACCTTCACTCTTCTTACATTGGGTTTCCAGCTTCTGTTGGATCTTCTGTGAGAGTGAGAAACCTTAATTCCGAACGTAACGCCTTTTCCGCAGATATCGCATTTTGCCATGGTCTGCACCTCCTTGATATC
>ERZ808246.2841-NODE-2841-length-10369-cov-3.139810_pt1 | contig 10369 bp, 18 predicted proteins | sample MGYA00521083_ERZ808246 | MGnify/ENA primary metagenome ERZ808246 (study PRJEB31516, sample SAMN03275577) | gut metagenome | biome: mammalia-associated habitat; material: feces | host: Papio cynocephalus | place: Kenya | collected 2012-07-07 ... | reverse complement strand
TGGGACTTCCGGGACTTTGTAAGCGGAAAAAAAATGCGGTGGGAAAAAATAAAGGCGGCTCAAAAACCGCCGAAGCCTCTTAAAATCACCTGCACCGAAATACAATTGAAAAGAGCCCAACAATTGTATTACGCGTACAAAATCGGGTTTGACATCGGATACGAGGACTACAAAAGATTCTATTTAGTTTCATAAAGATGCAACAAAATGACAACAGGAGAATTTGCGGATTTGGTTTTTAAAATGAGAACAGCGCAGAAAAAGTATTTCAGGGCACGCTCACAAAGCGCGCTGACAGAATCCAGAGGCTACGAAAAAGAAGTGGACAGGATTCTGGAAGAACGCCAGAAGAGAGAAACGGAAAGGCAGAATCCAAGCCTTTTTTGAGGAAGCGACGAGATGTTGAAAGTTTGTGAAATATGCGGAAAGGAATTCAGCGCAGTAACCAGAAAGAAATACTGCTCCAAGGAATGCGTGTCTCAAGTGGAACTTAAAAGGACACTAGAAAGATATTACAAAAACCACCCTAAAAGATACGAAAGGTTCAGCGGAAAGTGGTACAAGAACAGTCCTGAAAAATTGCAGGCGATAAAAGAAAAATACAGAAACGGAGTTTCAAAAACACAGATTGAAGACTGGATTAATTCCTTATAAAAAAACTGCGGACTGCCAGAAAACGGCAGCCCTTTTTTATTAAAAAGACTATACATATATGGAATTCAGCAGCTTACAGAATCTATTTGACTACGCGAAGCGCGACAGGTACACGGTATCAGACGCGGAATGGGAGGAAGCAAGGCACCCTAGAGATGACAGCGGACAGTTTGCCAGCGGAAACGGAGATTCAGAGAAAAAACAGGGCGCAGCCGCAAAACTCCGCGATGAGTTCAACAGAAAAACAAACAAGTATCTGAATACGGACTTCAGGAACAAAAGCACAGGAATAAACGCAAGATTCTCAAACGAAAGTCAAAGAGAAATCAGAAGCAGAACAAACAATACAAAAGAAAATGGATTTACACTGCAAGAACATTTTGAAGTTGCGAACCAGATAAAAGAACTCTTTGAAGATTCAGAATTGATAAAAGAACATTCTGATACAAAACACAACCAAACGAATGTGAGGATTGAAAGATTTTTAAGCCAGCCAATAAAACTGAAATCAGGGAAAGAAGCAAGAGCTTGTATAACAGTAAAGCATTCACTCGATAGGAATGGACACAATATTTATTCACTGGAAGCAATGGACATAAAAAATGCCCTTGAAAAGACAAGGGCGAAGGGGCAGCCGAAAGATTCGGACTGTCCACACGTAGACAATATAACACACGACACGGCAGAAGTCAAATCAATAGCGGAACTTTGGCGGATTATTAAGAGCGCATAGAGGAAAACAGAATGGAAACAAAGATACAGAATCATATAAATAAAACTGCCCTTGAAGCCTCAAAAAATCGGAAATTCGGAAGGGGGAAAAGATGTCGAAAAAAATAACACAGGAGCAAATGCTCCGTGCGATTGAGAACTCACAAGGGCTTATAAGCAAGGTTCAGCGCAAGCTGGAATCCGACATGGGCGAAAAAATCTGCTGGGACACGGTGGAAAAATACATACACAAATGGGAAAGCTGCGAAAAGGCATTGAGACAGGAAAAGAACATTGTCCTTGACCTTGCGGAGAACAACATCATAAAGGAACTCGCGAACGGAGACACAGCCACAAGCAAGTGGTATCTGCGAATGAAAGGAAAGGAACGCGGATACGAGGATTCGTCTGTAGTAAAGATTGACAGCTCCGACCCGCTCAACATAAATATCACCGGCGACACAATGACAAGCGAGCAGCTGGAAGATTCTCCAATGGTGGAAATCCCGGACTATGGCGAAAGTGCAGACACAGAATAACGAGGAGATAAAGCCGTTCATACACCAGCGGCAGATTGTGTCGGCTCCGCAGGCTTTCCCGGACATCTCCTATTTCTTCCTCTGCGGCGGCTACGGCTGCGGAAAGTCGTTCTCCATCGTGCTGATGATTATATGCCTCTGCAAGCGTTACAGCGGAAAGGACGTTACAATCGGGCTTTGCTCCACGACAATAACGCTTCTCAAGAAGACTGTCATTCTTGACCTTGAGAAAATACTCAAGAAAACGAATTCACCGTTCGTGTACAACCAGCAGGACAACATAATAACAATCGGAACAATACGCTTTCTTCTGATAGCCACAGGACAGCCTACGGACATATACGGTCCTAACATAAACATCTGCTTGTGCGACGAGATAGACGAGCTTGCGGAGATGAAGGCGATTGAGGCGCACAAGGCTCTTTCAGAGCGGACGCGAATCACCCTGCCCGACGGACGGAAGCCGTTCATAATGTACTTCTCTACAGTCCACGGCTACCGGGGGCTTTACAAGATTGTCCAGAAGCTCCGGCGCGACAAGCTGCGCTACTGCCTTGTGCGCGGACTCACACGGAACAACACGAGCCTTGACCCGGCATACGTCAAGAATCTCTACGCAATCTATGACGACAACGAGCGCATGGCGTACCTTGAGGGAATGTTCGTGAACCTTATGGCAGGACGCGTCTATCCTGAATACGACGAGCGGAAGCACCGCATAAAGCCGTTCGAGGTGGGCGTGGAATACACCGTGATGATAGGCCAGGACCTTAACAGCGGATTCTCAAAGGCGGCGGCGGTAATAAAAAAGGACGGCCGGCTCTACATAACGTGCGGCTGGAGCTTTGACGAGATAGGACACGCCCCGGAAGAGATGCGGAAAAAATATGTGCGGAACGAGATTCTGTGGTTTCCAGACTGCGCGGGAAAGGAAATCATCAAGGGCTACAAGCAGCAGATTATAGACTGGGGAATACAATGCAGAATCGGGAGTGCGAACCCCAGGATTCTTGACCGCATGTTCTATGTGAACAAGCTGTTCAGAATGGGGCTTCTGTACGTGTTCAGCACAAGGGAGACGAACGAGCTGTCGGAGGCTCTGAAAGTGCGCGCTTACGACCAGAACGGAAAGCCGGAGAAAGGCCAGGGAGAGAAAGCCCCCGACCACTTCTGCGACGCGCTGGAGTACGTCATCTACAGGATCGTGCGGAGCGACCCGGACTTTATGAATTTAAAGGAGCTTTCACGCGAGAGCATAACCGAGAACGGATACCTGAACATCGCCGGAAAGAACGTGTAGCGCGAATGACTATAGATGTATGACAATACAGGAAATGTTCAGCAGCTTAAAAAGATACGGATATGTGGCGGATAACAAAATAGACGGAAACGGAGCGGAACACGGCAACGATGGTCGTTTTGTTGCAAAAGGCGAAAAAAGCAACTCCACAAAAAACGCAGAAAAACTTTCTCTTAATATGTGGGGCAATACTGCGGAAGTTATAAAGCAGGCAATACCCATAAGAAGTGCAAACAGTTTTTCAGAAGCAAGAAATATTCTAAAAAATATTGTGGGGAAAAAGTTAAAGAGCAAATCTGGATTGCCGGGCAATATCTCGAACAAAAGCATTGAAGCGATAGACATAGATACTTGCAAATGCTTATAGACGCTGGGTACATTGCGGGAATCAGGGCAAAGGAACTCAGCAATCAAACTTTCAATATAATTGTTACAGCACCACACATAACACTAAAAGGTTTAGAATTCCTTGCAGAGAACAGGCTTATGCGCAGAGCATACAACTTTGTAAAAGACGCTAAAGACATTATAAGATAAACTTTCTTTCACTGCCATATCCCAAAACGACTATAAGGGTATGGCAAGATTTGAACAATTACAGGCAACAGAAAACAATCCACACCACAAAAGGATATTCGAGATAATCGCAAGGCACGAGAGCGTCTCAAGGGAGACAGAGGACGGCTACGGCGAAATCACGCTGGACGCAGGCGAGCTTGAGGCGATACGAGACGAGCTGGGAGCGGTGGTCCAGGACGCCAGACCGGGAACGCAGACAGCGGAAGAAATGCGAAAGCGGCTCATCTCCGACTTTCCGCAGAGGCTGAAAGCGGACATGGAGGCAAGGTCAAACGCGGCGAAGCTGGCGCAGAACAAGGGAATAGTACAGGACGGCTACAGCAACCCTGTGAGCGGAATAGGCACATACATAGACCCGGGAATGCAGACAGACAGCTTTATCCCGGTGTCAATTACACCGTCGGAGGCGACCGCCTACTATGCCAACGGCGGAGTTCCCGCAAGAATCATCAACAAGAAAGCCGGCTGCCTCTCGCTGGACGGCGTGCATTTTGAGTGCGCACAGATGAGCCCTGACGACATCACACGGCTTGAGGACTATGCGAACGAGTGCGGATTCAACGAGGCGTACTCGCAGGCAATAACGCAGAGCCTCATATTCGGCGGAGCGGCGGCCTACCCTGTCCTTGACGGCGACAATCCTCTCACATTCCAGAAGACAACAGGCGAGCTTTTCAAGGGGCTTAGAAAGAAGCAGGACTTCATAAGATACTGGGTGAACGCGGACCGCTGGAACTGCGTGTTTGTGCCGGAGTACAACATAACGGCGCAGGACTACCTGTACGCAAGAAGCCTTTTTATTCCGCTTGGAGGCGTGCGCGTAAGCACGGACAGAATGGTGATGGTGCGCCCTAGCAAGCTGCCGTTCTGGGGAGCGATACAGCAGATGGGCTGGTCTACAAGCGACTTCGAGGGCTGGATAAGGGACTTCGAGAGCTACCAGATAATGAAGATGTCGCTTCCTATAATGGCGCAGCAGTCAAGCCTTATGTACCACGCAATACCTGCGGACGGTCTTATCATTGAGAACGGTCCTGAATTCGCCAAGCAGTTCTTCAAGGAGAACGAGCGGCAGATGAGGGAATGGAGCATGCTCCACCCAAAGGCGATAAACAGCGTGGGCGAGATAAAGATTCTGGAGCGCACATACACAGGATTCCGCGACCTTATAAACGAGGCGCGTCTGGCGCTGTGCGCGGCAAGCTCCGTGCCGGAATCAATTCTGTTCGCGGAAAAGGCGACAGGGCTTGCGAGCGACAACGAGGACGATGTGACGCTCAAGCAGAGCGAGGCCATAAGGCTTCTGTTCAACACGGTGTCGCCGAGCTTTAAGAACTGCATAAGAATTCTTGTTTGCTCGTGCTTCGGGCTTGACAACGAGCAGGCGAAGATAGCGGACAAGGTGCGCATAAAGGCGGACACAGGCGTAATCATAAGCGACAGCGACAAGGCGCAGCTCGGCCAGGCGTTCACCACAATGGCGGGACAGCTAGTGGCAATGGGCGTGCCTCTGTCTACGGCGGTAAAGGTGGCGCAGAAGTTCGTGCCGAGCGCGGATTTGGATGAGAACACAATGGCGGAGCTTGGCGCGGGCGAGAGCGAGGGAATGGACGAGAGCCTGTGGGAGCAGCTGAACGCAGGGCGCGGTATGGGCGGAGCGATTGGCGGCGGTATCGCGCAATGACGATAGGCGGAATGTTCGAGAGCCTCAAGCGGTGCGGATATGTAGCTGACCGCAAATATGAGACTGGAGATATAAGCGAGAAAACAGGACTGCAGAAACAGCCTGACGGAAGCTGGAGAGTTCCGGGGCAGGAAAAAGACTATCCAGAGTACAAGGGCAAAGGACAAAAAGCCGTTGACTTCCTTATAAGGCAGAAAAGCGGCTGCGTGAACGGCGCATTTTACAGAAAAGACGTGGGAAGCATAGACATTGTTTATGGCGAAGTCCACGACCCCGTGAAGCATACCGGCTACGGCTTGGCGCATATCATAGACAAGCACGGAATGAACGATGTGAGGAAGCTCGGCGACGCGATAGAAAAAGGAAAACTTAGAAACGGAACTGACGGCAAACTTTTAATTGAACATCAGGATTACAGGGTTGTTCTAAGTTCTGAATGGAAAGGAAAAGAAAGAAAACTTGTTATAACAGGATTTACAAAAATAAAGAAAGGAGATAACCCGACCGTTGGCGCGGTTAAAGATTACACGGCGGCGACCTCGCCGAAACCCACAGACAATATAGCACACGAAGCCCCGGAAGTCAAATCAATTGCAGAGATGTGGCGGATGATAAAAAAGGAGAAATGACAGAATGGAAAATCAGACCTATACTGTAGAAATGGAAGCGGCAAAAGCAATCTACAAGATCCTTACAGAGTTTGAGAAGCAGCTGGACAATGAGGAAGCGGACTCTAAATTACTGGACTACAGGACGTGGAAAATATCGGAGACACGGTTCTTTAATTATATGCAGATACTCTCCGACGCAGGACTTATCCAAGGCGTTACAGTGGAGGACGGCCCGAACGGAATGTATATGACAGTCAGAAAGCCTAAAATCACGCTCCGGGGAATAGAATATCTTGTCGAGAACGGCGCAATGCAGACTGTCTCTAAAATTGTAAACAAGGTGGCAGACCTGACAATCGGAGTTGTCACCAAGAAGATTTAATCCTCTGACAACAAAAATTCATATTTTTCCTACACAAACTCAAATTTCACAGTCTTTTCAGCCATAACCCAAAACGACTATAAGGGTATGACAGAAGTATTCAGACGCATAATGCGGAAAAAAATCGATAGCAGGCTCGAATGGAACGAGATAGCGGCAAAGGCAGGGATAAAAATCTCAAGCTGGATGACAGGAATCCCCACGTCAAACCCGGCCGATGACGACATAAGGAAAATAGCCCCGGTGCTCGGCACAACCTACGAATGGCTCAAGTATGGCAAATAGTGTCTACCCTCTCAAGATAAACGGCTACATCTACTCTCCAAAAACACGGCAGGGCTTCCTTAGAATGAGAAGAATGGGAATTCCCCGACCTCTGTTCTCCATTGAGAACGAACTGGCTAAAACACTTAGAAGCCGGTACAGAAAACTTGCGGCACAGCTTCTTAAAGACGTAAAGGAAAAAATCAGACAGAACGGAATCACGCTTGACAGCGGGCTTGTGGCGGACGGCAAGGAGGAGGAAAACCTTGAAAGCCTGATGAAATTCTTTGACGAAATGGGCGAGAAAATGCGAAAGGAGCAGGAGGAAACCGCAAACCGGGCGAACATGGGAAGCGTGGCGAACAGCCTTGAGCATGAATGGTTCGAGGAGGATCAGGAAGAGCTGGCGTGGCTTGACGAGCAGTTCACAGGCGACATTGAAAGGATATTCAGAAAAGAGCAGAAGAACTACCTGGGACGGCTTCTTGACGACGCGGACGGAAAGACAAAAAGGATTCTACAGTCGTTCACTATAGACAAGAAGAAATTCTTTGACGACAACATGGACGAGGTGCGCCGCCTTTACGTGCAGAATTCGCTGGAGCGCATAGACTGGGAGCAGGAAGACATAAAGCGCGCGATTTTAAAGCGCATAACAGACTACGCCATGAACCGGACGGACGAGCTGAAACTTGACGACCTGACAAAAGACGCGTTCAACCGCGGCGAACACCTGGCGCGTCTTTTCGCGCGCGACCAGATGGCGAGGTTCAACAAGGCGTGCACGCTCGCGACATTCAGGAGCGCCGGGGTTACAAAGGTCCAGTGGCTGACGGCGAACGACGGACGCGTAAGAAAGGCACACAGAATGCTGAACAAGAGAATATTCGACGTTGACAATCTCCCGGAGGAGATAAACGACTATAACTGCAGGTGCGGACTTGTGCCGGTTGAATGGGCGGACGACTAAGGGGGCTTTTATGTACAGATTCATAATAACAGGCGAGACACCGGCGAAGAAGAACAGCCGCACTGTTCTAAAGGGCGGCCGGAACATACCGAGCGAGCGGTACAGAAAATGGCACACGGCGGCAATGATTGAGATCAACAGCCAATTGCTGCTCCTGAAAAAGGAAGAGGCGGCAATGCCCATAGAAAGGGAAATCAGAATAAGAATGACATTCTGGCACGGCGACAACAGGCGGCGCGACAGCGACAACGGAGCAAGCTCGGTGCTTGACCTGCTCACGGACTGCAAGGTGATAAAGGACGACAAGTGGCAGATTGTGCGGCTTCTGGAAATAAGGAATTTCTATGAGAAGAGCAATCCGCGCTGTCTTGTCGAGATTGACGCATACAACGAATAGGAAAACGCAAGGAAAGGGAACATGGAACAGGACAAAGACCTTGAGAACAGGCTCGGCACAATTGAGAAGAAGATTGACAAGCTGGCGGACCTTATAACACAGACGCAGCTGCAGGAATACCGGCTTTCTGTCGTGGAGAAGAAGCTGGCGGAGACAGCGGAAAAGGTGCTGAAGCTCGACAAAAGAAACGGAGACACGGCCGTCAGGTGGCTGGGAGTAATCGCCAGCGGAATAATGACGGTTCTTATCAGCTATATAGCGGTAAAGGTAGGCTTGAAATGAGACATCCGCAGACTTTGGCAGATATGCTTTACAGACACTTCCCGGCAGAGAACCTAAAGGCCATAAAGGAATACGGCTGCTGCGCGTTTGTCCTTATGTGGTGCCTGGGAATTGAGCCGGACGATGACGCGGAGGCGGTAATGACGGTTGACGACCTCATGCAGTCCGGGGCTTTAAAGGATGACTGCACCGTGAAATGGGCGGAGGCCATAAGACGGCTTACAGGCAGGGAGATGAGTGCCGTCGACTTTGTGAACATCAGCCACATATTCCATATCAAAAAAAGATGCCCTGTTCGCTATGACCACAACGGGAAATCCCACTGGGTGGGCGTTGAGAACGGAAAGGTTGCATTCAATCCGCTGAAGCACTCGGTCTGTGTGGAGAGTGGCAAGCCCGCAACAATGCGGATAATACACATAAAAGGAATTGACGGATGAGGCAGGGCGAGAATATGGAATTTCCAACAGAAAAAAAACAGACAGAAGAAAGGAAGCTGCCGGCAAAGACGCTCTCAAAGGCTATGAAGATTGTGGCAGGAACAGGGATTATACTCTGCCACGCGCTCAAATGGCTGGGCGTTCTCAATGCGGATTCAGGCGAAATCTGCCAGATGTGGGCGGTTGTCTATGCGCTTGGAGCGGGAACAATCGACATGAACATAATGCTTGACAAATTCAGGAAGCAGGAGAAAACGGACGAATGACAAGACTTTATTTTTATATGGCTTTGGCGGCGGTTGTTGCTGTTCTTATTGCGGCGGTCTTTGCTCTTGCGAAAACCGTCAGGAAGAAGAACCGCGAGATAAAGGAGCTTGAGGAGAGCGTGAGGCGGCAGAACAGAAGCATAGGGTTTCTTCTGAAACATTCAAACGAGCTTGCGGAGATAAACCGCGGAAAGGAAGAGATTATAAAAAAGATACAGGAGAGCAGGAGCGATGAGGATTTTGCGGATATTGTCGGCGGTATTATTGAGCTTAATAATGGCAGGCTGCGCGACGCTTCCGAAGGCTGATGATGTTGCGCTTCCGCCAATGCCGGAACGAACGGAGCAGAAAGAGCTGGAAACCGCAAAGGACTGGGCGGAGCTTCTTGTCTACTATGAATTCCTTGTGCAGGAATGGGAGGCTTGGGGAAAAACCGTGCAGGCGCAGATAAAAGGTGAATACCCGAAGGGGAACGGTAAATAATCCCCCGCCCTTTTCCGTTTTCTTGTTAGCTTCCGAAGCGGATAAAGGGCGTTTTTATTTTAAAAAGACTATATCAGTGGTACAAGATTCATAAGCGGTACCTTCTTTTTTCCTCCTTGCTGGTGGTGCGGCGAGGAGGATTTTTTTTTTGGTCAACGGCGGCCAGTTTCTTTTTACTCCATGGAGTACACTTTACTCCACGTCTTATTTTTCCTGAAAGACTATAAGGGTATGGCAGAACTGAAGAACATAAGAATCGCGGTGAGCGGAATATACGACTATGCGCTGGAGGAAATCCCGACCTTGAGGCTTCCGCTTCCGGGGCAGGGCGCGCCTGAATGGGCGGAGAAAAAGCAGATCTACAAAATCTACCGCCCGGCTTTTGTGCTTGCGGCGGCGTGCGACAAGTTCAAAATGCTTCCCCTTACGCACCACCACCCGAACACGCCTGTTGACGGCCAGAACTTCCGCAGGCTGGCAGTGGGCTATACCGGGGAGAATCCGTTCATTGACTGGATAAAGGACACTGACGAGGTGGGAATACGCTCAACGGTGATGATTTACGATGACGAGGCTCTGGACGCATACGAGCGCGGCGAGATACAGCTCAGTCCGGGATATGTGGCGTCCTTTGAGTGGCAGAGAGGAAAAGCCCCGGACGGACAGGAATACGACATCGTTATGAAAGAGATAACGGACGTGAACCACCTTGCGCTGCTTCCGGCAGGACGCGGCGGAGAATATGCGGTCGTAATGGACGGAGCAAGCAAAGAACCCAGCGTGTTCGAGCTTGCACGGACAAAGGAC
>ERZ808246.2840-NODE-2840-length-10371-cov-3.883870_pt1 | contig 10371 bp, 8 predicted proteins | sample MGYA00521083_ERZ808246 | MGnify/ENA primary metagenome ERZ808246 (study PRJEB31516, sample SAMN03275577) | gut metagenome | biome: mammalia-associated habitat; material: feces | host: Papio cynocephalus | place: Kenya | collected 2012-07-07 ... | reverse complement strand
ACAAGAGAAAGTTTCTTTTCTTCCAAAAGCGAAATTATTTCTTTGCAATATTTAAATGCCAGCTCTTCATCAAAAGGAGGAAACATTTTTTAATTATACAGAAAAAATCTGTTTAACTAAATATGGAATCGCCTTTTCAAATTTTACGCCGTACCAATGATCCTTGTCATCAAGAGTCGCCTTTATAGACTCAACAACATAATTTGCAGCAATTTTTGCAGAACCAAGCAAATCTTTTCCATTGCAAAGCGCGCCTGTAAAAGCTGAAGCAAAGACATCGCCAGTTCCATGCATCTGAACAGGAAGCCTTTCTGTAAAATAATATTCAACTGAATTTCCATTACAAACCGCAACTCCAAGTTTTTCCTTTTCAAAACTTACACCAGTAAGCACAATTTTTTTTGCGCCAAGTTTTATAAGTCCGCCACAAATATTTTCAATATAGTCTTTGCTGTAATTTTCACTTTTATATTCGATTCCTAGAAGAAACGAAGCTTCTGTAATATTCGGAAGAACAACATCAGCACCATTGCAAAGTTCAGACATTTTTTTGGGAAAGTCGGGAGCAAAGCCAGCGTACATTTTTCCATTATCAGCCATAACAGGATCAACAACGACAAGCGCATCATTGCGGGAAGTTTCCTTTATGATTTTTTTTATAATAGGGATTTGGGCTTCTGAAACATATCCTGTATAAAACGCGCTGAAAGTAATATTTTCTTTTTTCCACTGATTTAAAATATTTTCCATATCGCCGGTCAAATCATTGAATGTCCAGGATTTAAATGCAGTATGATTCGAAAGAACTGAACTGGGAAGTACGGCAGTTTCAATTCCGCAAGCTGAAATAACAGGAAGCGCAACCGTAAGAGAGCACTGTCCAACGCACGAAATATCTTGAATTGTAAGCAGACGTTTGTCCATAAAACACCTCAGTTTATAAAATTTGAATTTTACAATATACAAAAACTGACATTATTAATATAATCATATTGATACAATTTTTATATAACCAGAGAAAAAGATGTTTACTTGTGATTTTTCAAAAAAAGGAACGATGACTTTCTGTGATTTTTTAATCGAAAGCATAAAATCAAAAATCATAGATGGAACTTTATCTTCAAATGAAAAACTCCCGTCAAAACGAACACTTGCCTCACATTTGGGAGTAAGTGTAATTACAGTTCAAAATGCCTATTCGGAATTAATAAGCCAAGGCTATATTTTTTCAATTGAAAAAAAAGGTTTTTTTGTTACAGAGCTTACAAAGGAAATAAAAGCACTTTCCTCAACTTCTTCAAAACAGTATTACAAAAAAGAAAAACGTATAAAAAAAACAAATTCAAAAAGCAAAGAAAAAATTTTCATTGATTTAAAATCAAATTCTATTGGCTGGGAAAAATTTCCATTTTCAATTTGGTCAAAAATAATGCGTAAAGTTTTAAATAGTCCGCATGAAAATCTTTTAAAAAGTCAACCGTTGCAAGGAACGCTTGAATTAAGAGAAGCGATCTGCAAGCATTTAAAAAGCTTTAAAAACATTGAAGCAGTTCCAGAACAAATTGTAGTAGGAGCAGGAACAGAAATGCTTTACAGTTTTGTTGTTCACCTTTTAGGGAATGAAAAAATATATGCTGTTGAAAATCCAGGATACAAAAAAATTGCGCAGATTTTTGAAATGAATGGAGCAAACATAGAACATATTCCAATCGACAAGAACGGGCTTAATATAGAAGCTTTAAAAAAAACAAATGCCTCTGCAGTTCATGCAACTCCAAGCCATCATTTTCCAACAGGAATTGTAATGCCGGTAAAAAGACGGATGGAACTGTTGTTTTGGGCACAAGAAAAAAATGACCGCTACATAATTGAAGATGACTATGACAGCGAATTTCGATTTACAGGAAAACCAATTCTTCCTCTTTTATGTGCGTCAAAAAATGAAAATGTAATCTACATAAATTCATTTTCAAAAACACTTTCTCCTTCGTTTAGAATAAGCTACATGGTTCTTCCAAAAAAACTTTCTGAAAAATTCAATTCAAAATTCAACTTCTGTTCATGCACCGTAAATTCATTTGAACAATATGCACTTGCGGATTTTATAAAAGAAGAGCATTATTCCAAGCACATTATCAGAATGAAAAATTATTACAGAAACCTTCGCAATGAACTGATTTTTAAAATTGAAAATTCAGAACTAAAAAATTTTGTAAAAATCCACGAAGAGAACTCTGGGCTTCATTTTTTGATTTCAATAAATTCCAAGTTCAGCGGAAAGACTTTAGAAATGCGTCTTAAAAAAAATGGAATAAAAATATCGACACTAAAAGATTTTTTTTATGAGTTTAAAGAGTTTTCAATTTTTTCAGAAGATAGCAAAAATTTTCCAATAGATAAAACATTTGTTGTAAATTATTCGGGCATAGAAAAACAAAAAATTCCAAAAACAGTCGAACTGATTCTGGAATCTATAAAATGAAAAAATGCAAAAAGTTTTTTAGTTTAGCTTCTAAAAATTATATCGCCATTATACGACATTTTTTCAATTATTGCGCCGCTTTCAACATGAATGCCTCTTTCACGAAGCGCATCTCCGCCAGACTGAAATGCTTTTTCAATTGCAACACAAATTCCCTGCACTTTTGCGCCAGCGTTTTCAGCAATTTCAATCAGACCGTTTAGTGCATTTCCATTCGCAAGAAAATCATCTACCAAAAGGATTTTATCATCAGAAGAAAGATATTCCCTTGAAATAACAATATTATAATTGCAAGAATTTGTGTGCGACCAAACTGTGGAATAGTACACATCGTCTGACAAAGCCGCGCTCGTGTGCTTTTTGGCAAAAAGAACAGGAATATTTCCAAATGCTCTGGCAACAGAACAGGCAACAGCAATTCCGCTTGCTTCAATTGTAACAACTTTCGTTATGTCTACACCGTCAAAAGATTTTTTAAAATCCTCCGCCAATTTATCAAGCAAGCCAACATCAATCTGATGATTCAAGAAGCTATTTACTTTTAAAATATTTCCTGGCAAAACAATGCCATCTTTTTTTATTCTATCTTCGAGCAATTTCATAACGCAATATTAGAAAAAAAACAGCATTTATGCAACACAGTTTTTAACGCTGCTTTTTATACTGATTTTTTTCAATTTGCTTTTGCCGCGACTTTTCCCTGTTTTGCTCAAGAAGCTTGTCTTTTTTTTCTTGTTTCTTGTCTGTAGAAGTATCCCATTCAACAGCAACAGATCGTTCTTGAATTGAAGGAATTCTAAGAAAAGTCAAACAGTCCGCGCGATGAACAGTTATTCCTCTGCTATGCGAAACATAACCGACAATTGGATCTCCAGGAACAGGTTTACAGCATTGCGCAATCGTAACTAAAAAATTAGTGTCATTTTCAATGCGGATTCTTCCTGTGAAATTTTGCGACTGCTGTTTTTTTAAAGCTGCCTTTCGTTTTCTTTCTGCGGAATTTTCTTCAGCGATTTTTTTTGAATATAAAGTGTTCGCCGCAATTTCCGCCTCGCGTTTTTCTTGAGCTTCCTTGTCAATAAACGTCGGATCATTTTCAACAAGCCAAGAATGAATTTTTTGCCGCGCCTTTGAAGTCTTTACGGCCTGAAGCTGGCTTTGAGTTGGATGCGCCTGAGGATTTGTAAGGATTTCAATAATCTGTGTATTCTTTAAAGGCTGAGTAAGAGGAATTATTTTTCCATCAGCTTTTGCACCAACAACTTTTTCGCCTATTCCAGAATGAATCGCATAAGCAAAATCAATCGCATTTGCACCAGCCGGAAGCTCCTTCACATCTCCCTTTGGAGTAAAGACATAAATTGAATCGCCAAGAAGATCACTTTTTAGTTCCGCAAAAAATTTTTCATCACTCAAATCTTCATTTCTAAGAGCGCGCAACTGATTTATGATGCTCAGATCTTCTGCCTTTACCATATCGTGGTTAGTTCCCTTTTTGTAAAGCCAATGGGAAGCAACACCATGCTCGGCAATGCTGTGCATCTCTTGTGTGCGGATTTGAATTTCAAGCGGTTTTCCTTCGCAAATCACAGTTGTATGCAAAGACTGATAACCGTTTGCTTTTGGCATTGCAATATAATCCTTGAATCTGCCTTCCATAGGTTTCCAAAGACCATGAACAATTCCAATCAAAGTGTAGCATTCAGATTCCGTGTTGCAAATTATTCTAAGAGCAAGCAAATCGTAAAGCTCACCAGGTTCCTTGTTGCGTTTTCTCATCTTCTGGTAAATCGAATAAAAATGCTTTGCACGGCTTGTTATATTTACAGTTATTCCAGCTTTTTCTGTAGCTGTATAAATTTTTTTTACAGCGTTGTTCAAGTACTCGGCTCTTTCTGCTTTTTTTTGCGCCACAATTGATTTTATCTGCTGAAAAACTTCCGGGTTCGAATACTTCAAACTCAAGTCTTCCATTTCGCTTTTTACATCGGACATACCAAGACGGCTTGCAAGAGGACACCAAATATCAATAACTTCTTTTGCGACTGCACGCTGAGCTTGTGCGGAAACAAATTTCAAATTGCGCATACGGTCAAGGCGGTCTGCAAGTTTTACAAGAATAACGCGGATGTCATCAACCATAGCAAAAAGCATTTTTCGTATGCTGTCAGCCTGATGCAAAGAAGTTGAATTTATTTTTAATCCAGTTATTTTCGCAGTTCCATTGCAAATCACAGAAATGTCTTTTCCATATTTCTCTTCAATTTCAGGAAGGCAATCATGGTCCACATCAAGAATATTATGGAAGAAACCTGCGATAATTGTGTCCGCGCCAAGATTTTTTTCAGCAAGAATTGTCGCCACTCTAAGTGGATGAAGATAATAAGGCTTTCCGCATTTTCGCTTAAGATCGGAAGTTTTGGAGATTAGATAATTCCATGCGCTTTGGATTCTTTTCCATTCTTCTGGAGTATAGTTTTCAGAAAATTTTTTAGAAAACTGGCTGATTAAAATTTCAGGATCAGTTTCTGTAACTTCATTAATTTTTTCTGACATAGGCAATCCTCTTCGATTGACTATATCACATATCAAAACTATGGTCAAAAGCAGAAAAGTTTATCTGCCACTGTCTCTGAATTTTCCTTCAATATAATCAGGGTCTTTTGAGCGAAGCAAACTTCCCTGCTGAATTTTTAGCTTTGTGTAGAAAACGCAAGGATGTCCGTTGCAAACCCAATTGTACAATTCTCCGTTTTCCGGATTCACAAGCACAAAATCTTTTCCCCACAAAATCTTCTGCGCAACAGTATCAGGAGAAACTATTTCAAGTTCTGTAGATTTTGTAATCATGTTAAGACTTTCAAAATTATACATTTTAAAGCCGGCAATTTTTTCAGCAAAAGGAAGATTCAAATCAGGATGTTCTGCAAATCTTTTGTCGGCAGCGGCTTTTGCTTCTGGACAAAGTGAATTGTATTTTTCATTTCGAATTTTTTTATTCAGCGCAGATTTTTCAAGAATAGCATTTTCATCTTGCAAAGAAAGCTCATTTCCAAATTCCGCAGAAAGCTCAAACGGACTGTCGCTTGCACCGCTTACAGCAACATCCGCATCAGATTTATTATAATAAAATCCTGTGGCGAACGGACGATGGCTGACTTTATAAAGCTCTTCAATAAAAGGCTCTGCTTCTGTCTGTGAAATTTTTCCTTCAAGCGCATCAATTGCCTTTCTGTAAGCCCGCGTAATCAAGGCAACGTAATAGACACTTTTCATTCGCCCTTCAATTTTAAGCGAGTCCACACCGGCATTTTTTAAATCCGCAAGATGATCTATCATGCACAAATCTTTTGACGATAACACGGCTGTAAAATTTTCTCCTTCGTAAACTGGAAAAAATTCATCAGGACGCTTATGCTCACGCAAAACAAGGTTTCCACTTTCTGCAATTTGCTTGGCATTTTCTCCAAGACTCGCAAGAACATCATAATCCCAGCGACAAGTATGGCTGCAAAATCCTTCTTGCGCGCTCCGACCATTTAAATACGCGCTCATCAAGCAACGGCCAGCATACGCAATGCACATCGCACCATGAACAAAACATTCAATTTCCATTTCCGGAACTGCATTTTTTATTTCCGCAATTTCTTTTAAAGAAGCCTCGCGTCCCATCACAACCCTAGTGAATCCCAACGACTTATAAACTTTTACAGCTTCGCGGTTCATACAGCTTGCCTGTGTTGAAAGATGTAATGCCGCTTCTGGGAATTCTTTTTTAAGAATCGGAACAATTCCCAAATCCTGAACAATAAAAGCATCAATTGGATAATTTTTAAAATACGGAATATTCTGAATCAGCCTGTCAATTTCATCATTGTGAAACGCAATGTTCAATGCGCAGTGAAGTTTTTTTTGGGGAAACTGTTTTTTCAATTCGCAGACTTTTTTATATTCATCTTCATAAAAATTGTCCGCCTTCACACGCAAAGAAAAATTTTTCAATCCGATGTAAACAGCATCAGCACCGTAAATATATCCGTACTTAAGTTTTTCAACATTTCCAGCAGGAGAAAGAAGTTCCATATTTTATTCCACCGCGATATTATTTTCACGCATAAGACGTTCCCGCTCTTTTATTTCGCTTTCTGAAAGTCCGCTTCTTTTGTTTATGTACTGCCCGATTTTTTCAACAGCCGCGTGCGACTCAAGTAAAAATTCGTCCGCCATCTGAAACATGAACATCATTTCCGGCCAGACATCCAAAGTGCATTTTCCGCCTGAATAAATAATTTTCTGCGCCAAAGTTTCTGCACTGTCAACAAGAATTTCTTTTTCGCCGCACTGAATATAAACTTCAGGGAAAGTTGAAAAATCATTTTCAGAAGCAAACAAAGGCGAAACCTGAATATTTTTTAAATTGGAAGAATAAGTGTAAAGATCGGCCGCATGACGCAGATCTTCGTTTCCTAAAACTTCATCACGGATTTTTTTATTCGAAAGATTTTCAGTTGAAAGATCAAGCCAAGGAGAAATCAAAATTACTTTTGAAACCAAGCCGCGTTTTTTTTCTTCAGTCCTAAGCATAAGTCCCAACGCAATGCTCGCGCCACTTCCGTCTGCGGCAAGAATAATTTCTTTAGATTCGCCATCTTCTAAAATTCCGCTGAAAACTTTTTCAACATCTTCAATTGAAGAAGGAAAAGGATAAGAAGGAGCAAGTCTGAATTCTGGCACAACAACTTTTGCAGAAACAGCATTTGCAAAGATTGAGCAAAAACTTCTCCAGCTGTCCCGCGAGCCGCCAACAAACGAACCGCCATGAACATAAATTACAATTCTATTCGATGCAAAAAGCTCAGGCACAAGAATATCGCATTTTACGCCGCCGATTTTTTTTTCAGTGCGCTCAACATGATTCGGAATAAAATCCGCTTTGAATTTTTTTTCCAGCTTGCTTCTAAAAGCCTCAACTTCGTTTTTTGGAGACAAAACCAAAGCCTTAAGTTTTTTTACCGCAGCTTTTCTGTCAACTTTGATTTCCATAATTTGAAGATTATAGCAAATTACATGAAAACTTGCTATAATGCGTCCATGCCTATAAGAATTGATTCCGACCTTCCAGCTAGAAGCACTCTTGAAAATGAAAATATTTTCGTGATGACAGAAGAGCGCGCAGTTTCCCAAGATATACGTCCACTTAAAATTGCGATTGTAAATTTAATGCCCACAAAGGAAGTTACAGAAACTCAGCTTCTTAGGCTTCTTTCAAATACTCCTCTTCAAATTGACATTTCGCTTGTGCAGATGAAAGGACACATTTCAAAAAACACAGACAAAAATCATCTGGAAAAATTCTATATGTCGTCGGAAGAAATTTTCAGCAGGAAATTTGACGGAATGATTATAACAGGCGCGCCAGTTGAGCAGATTCCATTTGAGCAAGTTGACTACTGGGACGAACTTTGCAAAATAATGGACTACGCGAAAAAAAATGTTTTCTGCACACTTTACATTTGCTGGGGCGCAATGGCAGGACTTTATTATCTGCACGGAATAAACAAGCACATTGTTGAAAAAAAGTTTTCAGGAATTTTTTATTCAAAGCTTCTGGATTCAAAAGAACCTTTAATGCGCGGCTTTGATGATTATTTTCCAGTTCCAACTTCGCGCTACACAAAAATTCTCACAGAAGATATTGCGTCAAATGAAAAACTTTCGCTGCTCGCATATTCAGAAGTAACAGGAGTAACACTTGCAAAGTCCAAAGACAACCGAAGCATTTTTATGACAGGACACTTGGAATACGACCCTGAAACTTTGGCAGAAGAATACAAGCGCGATTTAAAAAAAGGAATCAATCCTTCAATGCCGGAAAATTATTTTACAGACAATGATCCTTCCAAGCCGATTATTTCAAAATGGAGAAGCACAGCGCATTTGTTCTATTCTAACTGGCTGAACTACTACGTATACCAAGAAACCCCGTATAGGTTTACTGGAATATAAAGAAAACCTCATCATCAATGCAGCCTAAAATCTTCTATTTATCATTGGTTTCAAGCTTCTTCCATCTTTTGATTTCGTTGCGGTACATGAGCATTCCAGCTGTTCCCGTAATAATTTCTGCGGAAGGAAATGCAATCCAAGTGTACACAAGTCCGAAGAACGAGAGAATCCAGAATATTGGAATCAGGCAAAAAATCTGGCGGATTACAGAAAGCAAAAGGCTTCGCTTCATGTCGCCCACAGCCTGAAAGACAACCGGAGTCATCAGAGAAAAAACGCATGGGAAAAAACTTGCGCCGATAATTCTGAACGCAGGAATTCCGTCTTGCAAAACTTCCGCGCTGTCAGAAAAGACTCGAATGAGAATTTCTGGAATAAGTTCAAAGCACAAAACACCGGCAAGCATAAGAACAAACGCAATGAGAATAGAATCAAAAACAATTTTCCGGCAGCGGTTAAAACTTTTGCGCGCGTAGTTGTAGCTAAGCACAGGAACAATGCAAGTCTGAAATGCAAAAAGCGGAATAAAAAAGAAAGTCTGCAACTTGTAATAAAGCCCAAGAACGGTAACGGCAGAATCAGAAAAGCCTGCTAATATCATGTTCAAAATCATTATGTAGACAACGTACATGAACTGCATGAATATGGAAGGCAGTCCAAATTTGTAAATCGGCAGTGAAAATGTTTTAATATTTTTTAAAGGCGGAATCTTTCTAAAGCCTGAAACTCCGGTGATTACGGCGGCGACAATTTGACCTGCAACGGTCGCAATCGCAGCTCCGGCAATTTCAAGTTCAGGAACAATTCCAAAGCCAAAAATCAAAATCGGGTCAAGGACAGTATTCGTTACAGCTCCTGCAATCTGGGCAATCATTGGAAGCTTCATGTTTCCCTGCGCCTGATGAATCTTTGTAAAAATGCTTTCCAAGAAAATTCCTGCGCTTCCGAGCGTAACAATTTTTCCGTACAAAAGCGCATAGTACATTGCTTCCTTCGACTTTGCAGAAACGGAAACAAAGCTATACATAAACAGCTCCGCAAGAATAGAAAGAAAAATCCAAGAAAAAAGAGCAAGAAAAATTCCAGTTCCACCGGCACAATCCGCATCTTTAGTTTTTCCCTGCGCATACTGGCGAGTCATCAAAATGTTAACTCCGGTTCCAGTTCCCACGGCAATCGCGACAATCAGACATTGCACAGGAAAAATCACAGAAAGTGCCGTAAGTCCGTCCACAGAATATCGCCCGACAAAAAAACTATCTACAATATTATAAAGCGACTGAATAAGCTGGGCAGCCATAACAGGAAGCGCAATTTTGAGCAATATTTTTAGAACACTGTCGCTTCCAAAGAAGTCGGCGGATGTTTTTTGCGAAGGCATTTGCATAGTGCAAGATTATATTCCTGCGAAAAAAAATTTACAATAATTTTTGATTACAAACTGAAATACAATGCCGAGGACAAACATCAAGGAAATCTCTAAGAATCTGCCACAACATCTTTCACTTGACAAAAAAATTCTCTGCCGTTATAAAATTACTAATAAAATTAGTTTGTCAAAAATTCTTTTTACGGAGGGTGTACTAAAAACTTTGTCAAAGATGGCGTCAAAGTTTTTAGTCAAAAGTTTGCGTTGCAAACTTTCTTATCAACTGTTGTTTCTCACTTCGTTGCGAAACAACTAAAAAAGGCAAATTAAAAATTGATATTTTCAATTTGCCTTTTTTGGGAGGAAATTATGCCGCGTGCTGGTCTTACAAGGGAAAAAGTTATTGAGGCGGCGGCCAAGCTTGCGAACGAGCACGGCCTGAGCTACGTTACAATCACAACGCTTGCCGAGCATTTTGGAATAAAAAAGCCGTCGCTTTACAACCACATTGAAA
>ERZ808246.2838-NODE-2838-length-10376-cov-2.811549_pt1 | contig 10376 bp, 13 predicted proteins | sample MGYA00521083_ERZ808246 | MGnify/ENA primary metagenome ERZ808246 (study PRJEB31516, sample SAMN03275577) | gut metagenome | biome: mammalia-associated habitat; material: feces | host: Papio cynocephalus | place: Kenya | collected 2012-07-07 ... | reverse complement strand
TGTTTGATTTTAGAGATGTAACATTTTTAGATTCAGCAGGAATTGGTTTAATCTTAGGAAGATATAATGAAATTTGTAAAATAAGAGGAATTATTGGAGTTATTAATCTCAGTCCTTATATTAAAAAAATAATGAAAATATCAGGTTTATTTCAAATTATTGATGAATATAAATCTTTAAGTGATTTTAAAAAGAAAGTAGGAATATCTATATGACAAATAAAATGGAATTAAGATTTGCAGCTATTCAAGCAAATGAAGCTTTAGCTAGATTAGCAATCGCTTCTTTTATTGCCCCAACTAATCCATCATTAACATTATTAGGTGAAATAAAAACTATTATTTCTGAAGGTGTTTCTAATGCAATTATTCATGGATATCATTATGATGAAACAAAAGAAGTGGTTATAAAATGTTTAATTGAAGATGATGAATTAAGAATGCAAATAATTGATTTTGGTGTAGGAATTGATGATATTAATTTAGCTTTAACACCTCATTATACCACTCGACCTGATTTAGAAAGAGCAGGCATGGGTTTAACAATAATGGATACTTTATCAGATGGTTTTTGTATTTCTTCAGTTTCTGGAATGGGAACAAAATTAACAATTAGAAAGAATTTACATCAAGAGAAAGTTTTAAATGGAGAAAACTAACGAACAACTTTGTAAAGAAATACAAGAAAATAATTCTTTATCTTTAGAACTACTTATTAAACAAAATACTAATTTAATTTATTCTTTAATGAAAAAATTTAATTATTCTAGTGATGAAAAAGAAGATATTTTTTCATGCGCAAAATATGGTTTAATTAAAGCTAGTAAGAATTTTAATACATCTTTTAATTGTGTATTTACTACTTATGCAGTGCCACTTATTTTAGGAGAAATAAAAAAATATTTTAGAGATAATTCTTCTTTACATATATCAAGAAGTTATAAAGATTTATATAAAGATATATTAAAAGCTCAAGAAATATTAGAGAAAAATAATCAAAAAAGTGTTTCATTACAAGAAATAAGTAATTATTTAAATGTTTCTTATGAAGATGTCTTACTTTCTTACGAAGCTCATTATTCAACTTCATCATTAGATGCTTCAATTGGTGAAGATGATTTATGTTTAGGTGATTTAGTTTCTAGTGAAGAAAATTTATTAGAAGATTGTTCATTAAATTTAGCTTTACAAAAACTAGATAAAAAAGAAAGATTATTAATTCAATTAAGATATTTTGATGGTTATACTCAACAAGAAGTAGCTCAAAGATTATTTATATCGCAAGTACAAGTATCAAGACTAGAAAAAAAGATTTTAGAAAAGTTAAAAATTAATATCTAATTATAAAAATTGAAATTTATCACACAATAATCTTGAGGTGATAAAATGAATATAAAAAAATATCAAGAAATTGTAAAAGACAATCATAAAGAAGAACCTATCTTTAAAGATTGTTTTTTTGCGTTTTTAAGTGGTGGAATAATAGGTTTAATTGGACAAGGATTATATGATTTATATTGTAAAGTTTTATCTTTAGAAACAGATGAAGCAATGGCTTTAATGTCAATGAGTATAGTTTTTGTTTCTTCATTATTTACTTTATTAGGTTGGTATAAAAAATTAGGTAGAATATGTGGAGCAGGATTATTTTTACCAACAACAGGATTTGCTAATTCTTTAACTAGTAGCGCTATAGAAGGTCGACATGAAGGATTTATTTTAGGAGTAGGTAGTCAAATGTTTTCTTTAGCAGGCTCGGTTATTACGTATGGTATTGGAAGCAGTGTTTTATTTTTAATAATTAATTTTATATTTAGATTATTTGGAGTTAATTTATGGTAAGTACTGTTTTTTATAAAGATTTATATATAATTTCTAGAAGTACTATTGCAGGCGAAAAAGAAAAACAAGGACCACTTGGGAAATTTTTTGATTATTATTATTTAGATCAAATGGCTGGTAAAGATTCTTATGAAAAAGGTGAATCTAAAATGATAAAAATGGCTATTGATATTGCTTTAAAAAAAGCTAAATTAAGTAAAAGTAATGTTGAATTAATTGTTGGAGGCGATTTAACAAGTCAATTATCTAGTTCTAATGATGCTTTAAAAGATTTTCCTACTTCTTTTATTGGTGTTTATGGAGCTTGTTCAACTTCAATGTTATCAACTATTGTTGCTAGTAGTTTTGTTGATAATGGATTAGTTAATAATGCACTTAGCTTTGCTTCAAGTAATTATGGTTCAGCTGAAAGACAATTTAGATATCCAAATGAATATGGAGTTAAGAAAAAACAAACTGCTACTACCACTGTTACAGGTTGTGGAACAATTATTTTAAGTAAAGAAAAATCTAAAATTAAAGTGGTTTCAAGCACTATTGGTCAAGTTATTAATGTAAATTGGGATAATATTAATGATATGGGTTCAGCAATGGCTTATGCTGCTTTTGATACAATTATTAATCATTTAAAAAACACTAAAACTACTCCTGAATGTTATGATTTAATTTTAACTGGTGATTTATCTAATGTTGGTAGTAAAGTTTTATATGATTTATTTAAAAGTGATGGAATTGAATTAAATAATTATCAAGATGCTGGTAATTTAATTTTTGATATAGAAAAACAAAATGATATATATTCAGGTGGCAGTGGGTGTGCATGTTTAGCTTTAACTAGTTATGGATATATTTTAGATTTAATGATTGAAAAAAAGTTAAAAGATGTTTTATTAATTGGTACAGGTTGTTTACATTCAAAAATAAGTGCGGCTCAAAAAGAAAAAATACCAGTTATTGCGCATTTAATTCATTTAAGGAGAGTGGTTTAATGGAATATTTATATTCTTTTTTATTTGTAGGTCTTATTTGTTTAATTGCTCAAATTATTTTTGATAAAACTAAATTAACTCCAGGACATATTGTCTCTTTTTGTGTTGTTTTAGGTGTAGTATTATCTTTTTTTGGTGTATATGATTATTTACTTAAATATTTACCTGGTGGGGCAGCTATTTTAATTACTAATTATGGTCATTTATTATATTCTTCAGGTTTGGAAGGATTAAATGAAGGAACTTTATTAAATGCTTTTATGAAATTAATGGCTAAAAGTTCTGCTACTTTATCTTTTGCTATTTTTATGAGTTTAATTTGCTCATTAGTTACTAAACATGAATAATATAAATATCATTAAAAATAAATTAAATAAATGTGCTGATTTTGTTTATAAAGAAGAAATTATTAATAATGAAAATTATTATTTATTTTATTTATCTTCTTTAATTAACCAAGAATTAATGCTCAAAATTATAAAAAATATTTTAATATTTGAAAATAATCAAGAAATTTTAAGTATTAATGAGATATTAAATGAAATATTAATAGGTAATTTAGTTATCATTTTCCCTAATAATAAAATATATTCTTATGATATAAAAAAATACCCGAATAGATCTATTTCATCACCTGAAGTTGAAAAATCAGTAAGAGGTTCTAAAGATAGTTTTACTGAAAATATTGTTGATAATATTGCTTTAATTAGAAGAAGAATAAAAACTAGTGAATTAGTTATTAATAATTTTGTTGTTTCTAAAAAAAGTAAAATGACTGTTTCAATAATTTATTTAAATGATTTAGTTGATAAAAAAACATTAAAAATTATTTTATCAAGAATAAAAAAAATAAATTTAGAATCTTTAATAATGTCTGATCGAGCTTTAGAAGAAACTATTATTAAACAAAAATATCATGTTTTTCCTTTAGTTAGATATACTGAAAGACCAGATGTTGCTTCAATTAATTTAATTAGAGGTAAAATTATTATTTTAGTAGATACTTCTAGTAATGCTTTAATTTTACCTATATCTATTTTTGATCATTTTAAAAATGTTGAAGAATATAAACAAAATCCTTTAATTGGTAGTTTTACTAAAACTTTAAGGCTAATTGGTTCATTAATTTCTATGTTTTTAGTACCTTTATTTATTTTGTTTACAATAGAAGATGGTTATGATAATGGAATAATTCCTCTTTATAATTTAAAATTATCTAATCCTTTATTAATAGAAGTAAGTATTATAACTTTAGTTTTAGAAATAATTAGAATTGCTATAGTACATACTCCTAATGCTTTAATATCTTCTTTAAGTATGTTAACAGCGATAATATTAGGAGAAGTATCGATATCTTTAGGTTTATTTTCTAGTGAGATATTATTAGTAACATCTTTAGCGATTGTTTGTAATTTTGCAACTCCAAGTTATGAATTATCTTTAGCTAATAGATTTGTTTCTATGGTTTTAATATTATTAACATGTATATTTAAAGTAAAAGGATTTTTAATAGGAATATTATTTTTATTTATTTATTTGACACATATAAAAATATTATCAATTCCTTACTTATATCCTATTTGTCCATTTGATTTTGATATGTTTAAAAATTTATTTATTAGAAGAGATAGTAAAAAGAAAAAGTAAAGGTTGTTTTTATACTTAAAAAAGTATTAATATAAATTAAATGGAAGTAATGATATGGAAGAAAACTTTTTTATAAAACATAAAGATTTATTATTAGAAATTTTAAGGTTTTTATTAGTAGGTGGTGTAGCTACTATTTTTGATTGGCTAGTTTCTTTTACTATTTCAGCACTTTTTCCAAATTTAATTGTTGGTAATTGGAATATAAAATCTACTATTGCAACAATATGTGGTTTTGTAGTAGGACTAATAATTAATTATGTTTTATCAGTAATATTTGTTTACAAAAATAAACAAGATGAAAATTCAGGAAAATCATTTAAAGATTTTATAATCTTTACTTTAATTGGTGTTTCAGTATTATTATTTCAAATATTATTCATTTATTTATTAAATGATTTATTATTTGTTAAAGTACTTAATTGGACTACCATTTTATTTAAGAATTTAACTTATGGATATATAATTTCAAGAATCTTAGCAACTGGAATTGGTTTAGTATTGAATTATATTTTTAGAAAAAAATTTATCTTTAAATAATTGTTGCATAAAAATATTGTTTGCTTTATTATCTAGTTATGGGAGCTTAGTGAACTAGGCTGAGAGGAAACTTCTTAGTTTCGACCGAACTTGATCTAGGTAATGCTAGCGGAAGAGATATTTTTATTTTGTTTTTATTAATTCTCTTTTTTACTTAGAAAAAGGGAATTTTTTTATAGGAGTTTTATGGAAAATAAAAAAAGTATTTTTGCAATTCGTGATATTTGTGAAATTGCAATGCTTACAGGACTTGCTATTGTTTTAGGCATGTTTTGTGAAGTTAAAATTGGTGAAAATGGTGGATCAATTGGATTTGCAATGATACCATTATTCTTTATTAGTTATCGTCATGGATTTGTTAAAGGATTTATTGCAAGTGGTATTGTTTATGGATTATCAACATGTGCTTTTGATGGATATGGTTTTGCATGTTATCCATTTGATTATTTATTAGCATATGGTTCATTAGCTATTGTTTCTTTATTTTATAAACAAATTTTTGAAAGTGATAAAAAAGTTATGCCATATGTATTTGTATGCATATCAATATTTATCGCATGTGTTTTAAGACTTGCATTCCATGTTATATCAGGTATGATTTTATGGGATACAGAATTTGTCGCTTCATTTATTTATAATATAGCTTATGTAGGTCCATCTTGCTTATTATGTATGGTTTTATTCTGCTTGTTATTAAAACCATTTAAAATGATTAATAAGAAATTCCCTGTTTTAAAAAGAATTTAATTAAAATCTCCTAAAATGGAGATTTTTTATTTTGTCTTTTTTTTATTTTGATTATAATATTCTTGCTATGAAAATATTATTACAAGTTGTTAAACAAGCATCAGTTAGTATAGATGGAAAAATATATTCTGAGATTAATAAAGGATATCTTCTTTTTGTGGGATTTAATTATTCTGATAATGAAGAAATAATTAAAAAAGTCATGGATAAAGTTATGTCATTAAGATTATTTATGGATAATAATGATAAAATGAATTTATCTTTAAATGATGTTAATGGTGAAGTAATGTGTGTTAGTCAATTTACTTTATATGCAGATATAAAAAAAGGAAGAAGACCATCATTTAATTTAGCGGCTAATGGTAGTGTTAGTAAACCTTTATATGATTATTGTGTTGAATATATTTCTTCTTTAGGATATGATGTTAAAACTGGTGTTTTTGGTGCAGATATGAAAATTAGTTTAATTAATGATGGGCCAACAACCATTATTATAGATAGTGAGGATTTGTTATGAAAAAGAAAGTTATGATTGGTTTATCTGGTGGAGTAGATTCAGCAGTGGCAGCTTATTTGTTAATTCAACAAGGTTATGAAGTGGCTGGTGGATTTATGAGAAATTGGGATTCACAAGTTAATAATGATGTTTTAGGTAATCCTACTATTAATGATGATATTTGTCCTCAAGAAAAAGATTATCAAGATGCAAAAAAAGTTGCTGATAAATTAGGTATTCCTTTATATAGAATTGATTTTATTAAAGAATATTGGGATTATGTTTTTTCTTATTTTCTTGATGAATATAAAAAAGGTAGAACTCCTAATCCAGATATTTTTTGTAATAAATATATTAAATTTGAAACTTTTAGAAAATTTGCTTTTGATAATGGTTTTGATATGATTGCTATGGGACATTACGCTAAAAAGATTGAAAAAAATGGTGTATTTTATTTAGAAAAAAGTTTTGATAGAAATAAAGATCAAACATATTTTTTATCTCAAATTAATTATGAACAATTAAAAGATTGTTTATTTCCATTAGGTGATATTGATAAGACTGAAGTTAGAAGGATTGCTCATGAATTAGATTTAGTAGTTGCTGATAAAAAAGATTCTACTGGTGTTTGTTTTATTGGTGAAAGAAATTTTAAACAATTCTTGAACAATTATTTACCAAGTAAAAAAGGGGATATTGTTGATGTTAATTCTCATAAAGTTGTAGGTCATCATGATGGTGTACTTTATTATACTATTGGTCAAAGAAAAGGATTAGGTATTGGTGGAATCAAAGGAATTGATCCAAAATCATGGTTTGTTGTTGCTAAAGATGTTAAAAATAACATTTTATATGTAAGCCAAGGTGATGATAATGAATATTTATTATCTGATAGAGCCCTTATTAGTAATATAAATTGGATTAATATGCCTAAACCTACTAATTCTATGCATGTTGGTTGCAAATTTAGATATCGTCAACAAGATAATTTTGTAACATTAAAATTTATTGATGATGATATTGTTGAATTGATTTATGATGAGCCTATTAAATCAGTTACTCCTGGTCAAGCTGCTGTTTTTTATGATGGTGATATCATGCTAGGTGGAGGCATAATTGATCGAGTATTTTATAAAGGTAAAGAAAAGATGATGACTTCTTTTCATGATTAATGAGGTGGAAAATGAAAGTTGGTATTGTTTCATTAGGATGCGCTAAAAATTTAGTTGATAGTGAATCTATTGCATATTTATTTCAAGATAATAATGTTGATATTGTTAATGATATTGAAGAAGCCGATATCATTTTAGTTAATACATGTGGATTTATTGAAGCTAGTAAAAAAGAATCAATAGATACTATTTTTGAAATGATAAAATATCATAAAATATTAATTGTAAGTGGTTGTTTAGTTGAAAGATATAAAGAAGAATTGATTAAAGAAATTCCAGAAGTTGATTTATTTATTTCAATAAAAGATTATCCTCATTTTGCTGATTTACTTAATGAAGTATTAAAAACAAAACAATTTAAAGGAGAAATATCAAATAATAAACGTGTTATTTCTACTCAACCTTATACTGCATATTTAAAAATTTCTGAAGGTTGTAATAATTGCTGTACTTATTGTGCTATTCCATTAATAAGAGGTCATTTTAGATCTTTTGAAGAAAAAGATTTACTTGATCAAGCTAAAAACCTTGCTAGTAGAGGAGTAAAAGAATTAGTAGTTATTTCTCAAGATACAACTAGATATGGTGAAGATTTAAAGAATACAAATATTATTTCTTTATTAACTAAATTATTAGAAATAAAAGAATTTGAATATATAAGATTATTATATTTATACCCAGATGAAATTAGTGATGAATTAATTGATTTAATTGGTAAAAATCCTAGTTTAACACCATATTTTGATGTTCCAGTTCAACATGCCTCAAGTTCTGTTTTAAAAAGAATGAATAGAAGAGGAAATGAAATTTTCTTAAAAGATTTATTTAAGAAAATTAGAAATAAAGTTCCAAATGCTATATTAAGAACAACTTTAATAGTAGGCTTTGCTGGTGAAACTGAAGAAGATTTTAAAATATTAGAAGATTTTGTTAAAGAAGTTAGATTTGATCATTTAGGTGCATTTACTTATTCTCCTGAAGATGGAACAGTAGGCGCTAAATTACCTAATCAAGTACCTGAAAGAATAAAAAAACAAAGATATCAAAAGATTATGAAACTTCAACAAAAAATTTCTTATGAAAATAATCAAAAAAGAATTGGTAAAACTAGTGATGGTTTAATAGTAGGCTTTGATGATGAAAAGAATGCTTATTTAGTTAGATGTGGCTTTAATGCTCCTGATGAAATAGATGGTAATATTTATTGTTATAGTGAAAATAAATATAATTTAGGTGATAAAATATATTTTGAAGTAGTTGATGCTGATAATTATGATTTATATGGAAAAATAATCACTCTTTAAAAAAATACATATAGTATAAATAGGTGGTATATTTAATGGAAGAAATAACTCCAAAAAATTTATTAACTTATTTATCTATTGAAAGAAAATTAAAAGGAATGGATAAAAAAGTAGTTAATGAATATTTAGATTGGCTAGATACAAAAACTACTTTTTTTGCTGATTCTATTAAAAGAAAATCATATAGACCTCAACCTGATAATATTACTACTGGTGATGTTATATGGGTGGAATTTGGTATTAATATTGGTACTGAATTATCTGATTACAATACTAAAGGACATTATGCAGTAGTATTACTAGTTTCACTAGGTAATTTAGTTGTTATTCCATTAACTTCTAAAGAAAATAATGATTCTTTATTTTGTTTTGATTTAGGTTATATTCCAGAATTATCAAAAGAAAAAGAATGTCATTCTTATTTAAAACTTGATGCAATTAGATCAATTTCAAAAAGAAGAGTGGGAAGAATGAATAATAAAGAAACTGGAAAAATTCATTTATCAAATAGAACTATGAAAAAAATTCAAAAAGCAATAAAAATGACTTTCTTAAATTTTTAATATTGACTTATATATTTTTAAGCGTTATAGTTATTTAGCAAATTAATTTTGCCCCCTTAGTTAATCGGTATAACAGATCCATGGTAAGGATCCGTGCGTGGTTCGACTCTGCGAGGGGGCACCACTAAAAATTTGCGATATTATGCTAAATAACATAATGTCGTTTTTTTATATATAGAATTACAAAAACAAAAAAAGGCATTTTACCGCATAACTTGTACCATGAATTTAATTTTGGCTACAATTTGGCTATAAATTAATAAAAATAGTATTATAAATATTAATTGTTATAAGAGGATTAATATGTTTTTAAAAAAATTATTTAAGAAAAAAACTAAAAAAATTGATTTAACATCACCATGGAATATTCTTTGGGATAATTGGTCAAGTGGAAAATTAGAAGAACCTTATGCTTCATTATGTACTTATAGTAGTGGCATTAATGGAGATGGACATTATTGTTTTTTTGATAATGAAGAAGAAAATGTAGAAATAATTTTAAAAGAATTAAAAAAATTATTATCTAAAGTATTTATTTCTACAATTAATAAAGCTTATAAAGCATATAAAAACGATAATAATGTTGAAGAAAATTGTGATATAGCAGATGATTATTTTTATGACCATGAAGAAGAAATAAATAATGTTCTTCAAGAATATGCAGATAAAACATATAAATAAAATAATATTATAAGATGTTTAATTTTTATTAATTGACAAAGTAAATTCCGATTAAGTAAGTGAATATATAATTTGACAAAGTAAATTCCGAAAATCTAGGTAATAATAGGTGTTTTAATGACAAAGTAAATTCAGTAATTGAAATAATAAATTGAAAAAAAGCTGAATTTAGTAGTATATTATAATTGTTCTATTAATAAATTTGGGCATTATAAAAACCACGCGCGCGAATCGTCGCCAAACTAAATTCCGCGAGTGAAAAAAAATATATTGTTGGGTGTCCATTGCAACTATTAATAAAACCTAATTATTTATTTCTATAATTAATAATTAGATTTCTTGTTAAATCGATTTCATTGAAGTCGATTTTTTTTATGTTTAATTTTTCTAGAATTT
>ERZ808246.2835-NODE-2835-length-10384-cov-2.746152_pt1 | contig 10384 bp, 11 predicted proteins | sample MGYA00521083_ERZ808246 | MGnify/ENA primary metagenome ERZ808246 (study PRJEB31516, sample SAMN03275577) | gut metagenome | biome: mammalia-associated habitat; material: feces | host: Papio cynocephalus | place: Kenya | collected 2012-07-07 ... | reverse complement strand
TGTCTATCTTTATCACTAGATAAAAATAGATTTAATGACTTACTTTCAAGTGCTGGATATAGTTTAAGTAAAAATAATAATTTTGACTTAGTTATATCTTATTGTATAGAAAATGGTATTTATGATATTAATGTCGTAAATGACTATCTATATACTTATGCTGGTGTTATTTTATAAAAATAACATTGTCTCTTTTAAAGAGACCTTTTTTTTATATCTTTGTTATATAATTGTATACGAAAACGGAGGTAATATATATGAAAACAAATATTTCAGAATTAATGAATATAATAGCGGATGAGGAAAAGAAATTTACCAATATAACTTCTCATATTGAAGAAATGATTTTCAATGAAACTATTATTGAACTTGATGGAACAGCTAATGTTATTAAAGATTATAAGAAAGACTTTGATGAGGCTATGAAGGAGCAAGAAGATATTTTGAAAAAGATATCTAAATTAAAGGCTACTTTATATGAAAAAAATAACTCATTTAAGTTATCTGATGGTAGAACTATTCAAAGTGCTATTGTTGATAATACTTATTTAAGAAAGTTAAAATCTTTTTATGATGATATGTTAAAATGTAAGAGCGCTAAAAGAAGAGTTACTGAGGTTAACAATTCTTATTTTGACTGTGTTGAAGTTAATTATAATGCTGATGAAATAAGAGAAAAGTCTAAGACATTAGAAGCACAAATACAAAGAACTGACTTTGAAATATCTAAGTTAAATTCTATTGAATTTGAAATTTCTTTGTAATGTAAGTGGTCTCTTTAAGTTATTTTAAGAGTTAAATTGGGATAACTATTTCAAGCCATTACTATCTATTTTAAATCTTTATATCTATGTAATCGATTGGTGATGAAAATTTTATAGTTTAGATTTACTTATTACATTTATATATGATTATTGTTTACAATTAAAATTGTCTATAAAGTTATTTATTTGGTGATATTTAGTATTTGAAGTGGATAGGAAAAGAAGCATCTTTTTATGGTGCTTCTTTTTGTTCGTTTGAACTATTTTCTTCTTTAAAGACAGCATCTAGATCTTTAGTAGTTCCATTTAATGTTGGTTCTGTTCCTTTTATATAGAAGAACATTTCTTTTTTTGTGTCATTATCATTTGCTATTATACCTGTTATAGGGTTTACTAAGACTCCTACGACATTAGAAGGTATATCATACCATGTTGTTTCTTTATCTTTGAAATATGCTTCCATGGTATCTATCCATATATTTTTATGATATGAATATTCTTTTGATTCTATTTTACTATTATCATCATAACCATTCCAAATACTTAGAACAGCATCTTTATTGTAGCCTATTATTAATAAATCGGTATCAGTAGTTCCTGATTTAATGCTATATTTATGAGTTATATTAGGTAGTAATGATATTAGAGTAGGATAGTTATAATCAATAAAGTTTTTATTATAGGTATATGTTAACATTTCATTTAATATAAAAGTAAGACTTTGATTTAGTATTAGTTCTTTTTCTTCTTTATTTTCGTATAAAGTATTTCCTTTGGAATCTACTATTTTCTTAATAAAATGTGGTTCTACTTTGTATCCTAAATTAGCGAATGATGAATAACTTGTTGTCATTTCTAGTAAACTTATTTCTTCAGTACCTAGGGCTAGAGATGGTATTTCGGTTAAGTCACTAGTTATTCCTAATCTTTTAGCAGTATTTATTAGCATATTTTCTCCTAGAAAAAGATGAGTTTTGACAGCATATATATTATCTGAGTAGGAGATGGCTGCTGCCATTGATATTGGACAATTGGCATAGGTATTGTTGTAGTTATTAGGACTATATGTTTTATCTCCGGCAAAGGTAAAGGTTGTTTTTTCACTGGTAAATGATGATGAGGCGGTAAAACCACTTTCTAGAGCGGTGTAATATAGTAGTGGTTTCATTGTAGAACCTACTTGTCTTTTGGCTTTAGTGGCTCTATTATATTCACTTTTATTATAATCATTTCCGCCTATCATGGCTATTACTCCTCCAGTATTAGGATTCATCATGATAGCGGCTGTTTCTACTTTGGTTTCATCATTTATATAACTATATACGGCTTTTTCTAAATCTTCTTGGGCTTCTATATCTAGGGTTGTATATATTTTTAAACCTCCTGTTTTGGTTATTTCTTCTGGTATGTTAGTTAATTTTTTTAATTCTTCTAATACGGAGTCTTTGAAATAATTAATACTTGTTATATTGCTTTTTTCTTTTTTACCTATAATGGTTAGGTTAGTATTTATAGCAGTATTATATTCTTCAGTAGTTATCTTTTTATTTTTTTGCATCATCTTTAAGACTATTTTTTGTCTTTCTTTAGATTTAGTATAATTTTTTACTGGTGAATAGTTATTAGGAGATTTAGGAATTCCCGCTAATAGGGAAGCTTCTGCTAGGGTGAGATCTTTTGCTGATTTATTGAAATAGTATTTAGAGGCGGCTTCTATTCCATATACGCCACCATAATTAATGGTATTTAGATAACCTTCTAGTATTTCGTCTTTGGTATAATGCACTTCTAATTCAGTGGCAAGAAGAGCTTCATCTATTTTTCTTTTCCAAGTTTTTTCGAAGTTTAGAAAGAGATTTCTAGCATACTGCTGTGTAATAGTGGAAGCTCCTTCACTTTTGTCTCTTTTGATAATATTTGTTACCATGGCTTTTCCTATTCTTAGATAATCAAAACCAATATGTTTATAGAAATATTTATCTTCTGTTGATAGAGTGGCTTCTACTAGATATGGACTTATTTCTTTTAATGGTATCCAATCTTTATCATCATTAAATACTAATTCATTTTTGGTATCATATAAATAGAATGACTGTGATTTATTTATTTCTAATTTTGGTGTTATAAAGGCATAGGTAAAGACTACTATATGGATTAATATAAATACTAGTAATGGTGATAAACTTAATAGTATTATTTTCTTTGTTTTTTTCTTCATTTATATCCCTCATTTTTGTTATTTTTGTATGTCATTTATTATTATGATAAAAATTGTGTAAAATATGTTGTATTTTTTTTAAAGATATGATATGATTTCAAATGAAATGTTTGGAAGTGATATTATCAGAGTTAAAATTAATGGTTATTTAAAAAATAATACAGAAAATGAACTTATTACTTTTGATGAAAAAGGTATTAAAAATAAGGAAAAGATATCTTTTGTATTTGATGGTGTTAAGTATTCTATAAAGATTAATGATAATGATATTTTACTTGTTAGAGATGGTAATGATTTTATTAATAGTTTTTCTTTTAGTGAGAAACATGGTAAAAGTAATTATTATCTTAAAGAACATGGTTATTCTGTTGATATGGATATCAATATAAAGATGTTTAATGTTAATGATAATAAAATTTATGTTAAGTATGTTATTGTTGATACAGAATGTGAATATGAATTGCTAATTGAAATGGGTGATGTTTTATGAGTATAAAAAATAAATTACAGTGTATTATAAAAAAGAGTTTACCAGTAGATATGGATATTAATAAAATAGTTATTGAGATTCCTAAAGATAAGAAAAATGGTGATTATTCTACGAATGTAGCCTTTTTACTTACTAAAGAACTTAAGTCTAGTCCTATTAATATTGCTAATGATATTATTAAAAATATTAGTGATGATATGATTGATAGAATAGAGGTTGCTAATCCTGGATTTATTAATTTCTATATTAATAAAGATTATTTACTTAATAATATTAATGTTATTAATGATATGGGAAAGAACTATGGTAAGAGTGAATTTGGTAAATTAGAAAAGATTAATATTGAGTATGTATCCGCTAATCCAACTGGTACTTTACATATTGGTCATGGTAGAGGTGCTGTGTATGGGGACTGTTTATCTAAAATAATGTCTTTTGCTGGATATGATGTTACAAGAGAATATTATATTAATGATGCTGGTAATCAGATGTATAATTTAGGTGTATCTATTAAAGAAAGATATAAAGAAAGATGTGGAGTAGAATTTGCTATTCCAGAGAATGGTTATCATGGTAAAGAAATTATTACAATAGCAGAATCTTTATATGATGAATATGGTGATAGTAAATTAGATGAAGATATTGAATTCTTTAGACAAAAAGGTCTTGAGATTCTACTTGATGGTATTAAGAAAGATTTAGATAAGTTTAGAGTTAATTTTGATGTGTTTACTAGTGAACAATCTTTATATGATCGTGGATTTGTTGAAAATACTTTGAATAAACTTAAGAATAGTGGTAAATGTTATATTGACGAAGGCGCTTTATGGCTTAAGACTACTGATTTATATGATGAGAAAGATAGAGTATTAGTTAAGAGTGATGGTAATTATACTTATCTTCTTCCTGATATTGCATATCATAGTGATAAATTTAATAGAGGCTATGATAGACTTATCGATGTATTAGGTTCAGATCACCATGGTTATATTCATAGACTTAGATCTTCATTAGAATTTGTTGGATATGATTCATCAAAAATAGATATTAGAATTCTTCAGATGGTTAGACTTCTTAGAAATGGTGAAGAGGTTAAACTTAGTAAGAGAACTGGTAAGACTATTACTCTTAATGAGTTAATTGAAGATGTTGGTGTTAATGCCGCTAGATACTTCTTTGCTTCTAAGAGTTTAGATACACAAATGGATTTTGATCTTGACTTAGCAGTTAAAAATAGTAATGAGAATCCAATTTACTATATTGAGTATGCTAATGCTAGAATTAGTTCTATTCTTAGAGGAAAAGAAATTCCAAAAGATATTAAATTTAGTACTATAGAGAGTGATAGTGCATATACTATTTTGAATAAATTATTAGAGTTTGAAGATGTTATTATTAGTGCGGCTTCAAAAGGATTACCACATTTAGTTGCTAATTATTTATTTGAACTTGCTGGATTATTCCATAGTTATTATTCAGTAGAAAAGATTGTTACTGATGATGAAATATATACTAAGGAGAGAATAGCTCTTATTAATGCAGTTAAAGTTGTTATCAATAATGCTGCATATATGTTAGGGTTAATTCTTAGAGAGGAAATGTAGGAGGAAATATTATGCTTAGTAAAATGAGTAAAGAAAATCTTGAAATGTTATCTTATGCTAAAATAGCAGAATTATATTTAAAGGAAAATAAAAAACCAATGAATACTGCTGATTTATTTAAAGAGGTATGTAAATTACTTGAATTATCTGATGAAGAGTACCAAGAAAGAATTGGTGACTTCTTTGAATCACTTACTACTTCTAAAGAATTTATATTACTTAATGATGGTAATTGGGATTTAAGAGCTAATCATTCTGTTAAGATTGATATCGATGATATATATGAAGAAGTTGACTCTGAAGAAGAGGATGAAGATGTTATTGATGACGAGAATATGAGTGAAGAAGATAATTATGATGATGATTATACTGATGATAGTGATGCTGATTTAATAGATGATGATTATGCTGATTTAACTATAGTAGATGATGAAGAACTAGATGATGAGAACTAGTTCTTTTTCTTGACTTTGTATATTTATTGTTTTATAATGGTGTTAGGGGGAATGTATATGAAAAATTATAGAGAAATATATGATGAATTAACTAAACAAATTGCTGAATTAAAGACTAAAAGAACTGATATTAGTAGTCAATTAGAAGAGGCTACACTTAAATATAATGATATTAAAACTAAAAATAATAGGAAATTATCCACTATTAATTATAAGATAGATAGGTATTACGAAAAATTAGATACTTTTAATGCAATTTCAGGCTCTGTGACTTTACTTTTATGTGTAGCAATTATTCTTTCATCATCGTTATTAAATATTAGTGTACCATTAGAAATAGTAATAGCAATTTTATCATCACTTACTTGTGGTTCCTTATATTTGATTGTATTAAAAAGTCACTTTCACAAAATGAAAAATAGATTATTTAACGAACGCTATGAACTTATGGATGAATATCAACCAGAAATTATTGCTACTAAAATAAAGTGGATTCATTATCGAAAGAAAAAGAAGATTTAGATAATATAATTTTGGGTAGAGAGCAGGAACTTCATTTGTTACTTGAAGAATGCAGCAAATTGTATATGAATTTATCTGAAGATAAGGTTGATTATGTAGAGAATACTAAAAGAAAAGTTAAACCTTATGTTAAAAAGAGAAAATTAAACGATAAATAAATATTGGTTAGTGATATAGGACTAGGTGATGATAACTAGTTCTTTTTTTTATTTCTTTCATAGTATTAGATGGAGGCTATATGAAAAGAAAGATTAGAATTGGAATACCTAGAGGATTACTATATTATCGTGATTATATTTTATGGAAGACTTTTTTTGAGGGGATTGGTTGCACACTTATTTTAAGCCCTCCTACTAACAAGGATATTATTGATAGAGGAGGTAATATATCAATTGATGAGTCTTGTCTTCCTGCTAAGATTTATTTAGGACATGTTAAGGAATTATCTCAAAAATGTGATTATATACTAGTACCTAGGATATGTAATTATGGAAAAGGTAATAGGGTATGTATGAAGTTTAATGGGATATATGATGTTGTAAATAATTTATTTGAAGATAAAATACTTAATTATGATATTGATTATATAAAGGGTAAGTTTGAATTATTTGGTTTTATTAGAATGGGAATGAAATTTAATAAGAATATTTTTAGGGTTTTATTTTATTATATTAAGGGTAAAATTAAAAATAGAAAATATTATTTAAGTCTTGTTAATAAACAAGATAAGATTCTTAGGTCTACTAAAATGAAAATTCTTATTGTAGCACATCCTTATGTTGTTTATGATGAATATTTATGTGGTAATATTATTCGTTATTTTAAAGATGAAGATATTGATATTTTATATTCAGACAGACTTAATAGAAAGACTGCTATTGCTTATGCAGAAGATTTTTCTAATACTTTATATTTTCTTTATTCTAAAGAGAATATTGGTAGTTCTTTCTATTACAAAGATTGTGTAGATGGTATTGTCTTTTTATCTTCTTTTCCTTGTGCTTCTGATTCTTTAGTTAATGAACTTGCTATTAGAAAGTTAAATAATGTACCTGTTATTAATATTATTATTGATGATAGTACCGCTACTAGTGGATTAATGACTAGGTTAGAGAGTTTTGTAGATATTATAAAGGCTAGGCGAGATAATGGATAGAGTTATTTCTTTTCCACATTTGGGAAATTATTATATTGTTTTTGATTATTTTATTAGAAAGGCTACTAAATGTAAAGTAATTGTACCCCCTGCTACTACTAAAAGAACTATTGAAATTGGTAGTAAGTATGCTCCTTCTTTTGTATGTGTACCTTTTAAATATAATCTTGGTAATTATATTGAGGCATTAGAAAAAGGAGCTAATACTTTAGTTCAAGGTGGTGGTGGATGTAGATATGGATATTATGGAGAACTTGAAGAAAAGATATTAAGAGATTTAGGTTATGACTTTGAGTTTTATAATATGATTAGTGATAATCACATTTCTCTTAAGAAGGGATATAAGTTTTGTAAGAAAATGAATAAAAAAGCTAATCCTATTAGTACTTTTTATTATTTGATTAATAGTTTAGTTATGATTATTTGTATGGATAAAATAGAAAGATATATTAGACTTAATATGGGATTTGAAGTAGTAGAGGGTTCTTTTGAAAAGATAGAAAAAGAATATTTAAATAGTTTTAGAGATAATGGAATATTTAAAAATATTTATAATTATTTTAAGTATAGAAAGAAATTTAGGAATATTTTAATTAATAAGCCTACTAATCCTCTTAGAGTTGCTATACTTGGAGAATTATATTCTTTAATTGATGCTAATACTACTTATAATAGTGAAAGAAAGATTATGAAAATGGGAGTAGAAGTATATAGAGATACTGATCTTACTTATTTACTTATTACTAAGAGATTTATACTTAATAGAATGATTAGAAAAGGTAAAAAATATATTAAATATCATTTAGGAGCAGACGCTAGTGGTAGTGTTGTTAAAAGTTATCTATATGGATTAGAAGGATTTGATGGTATTTTACATCTTAAGAGTTTTGGATGTACTCCAGAGATATCTGCGATGAGTATTATGCCATTTATTAGTGATGAATATGGTATTCCAATAATTTATATGAGTTTTGATGCTGAAGATAATGAAGTGGGTGTTGATACTAGACTAGAAGCCTTCTACGATATGATCAAGATGAAAAGGAAACAGACTTAGGTTTCTTTTTTTAAGCAAGTTTACACCCCGAATATGATGGCTTATAATTTATAGACTTATAGGCTATAAATTACTAGGAAAGATTATAGCTTTCCTAGATAAATGGAAATATTTTAATATAAATATTTATAAAATTATTTGTATCTTAAAAGAAGTGTGATATAATAGATATGAGTAAGAAGGTGTTTATAGTGGGAGAAGTATTATTTCTTTTATTTATAGTTATTTGTATAGGACTTATATATATAGTACATAAATATTTTGGAAAGTATGAATTTTATTTTTTAGGTATTATTTATACAGTTGTTTCTTTTTTAATGTCTTTTAAATTAATAAATATATTTGGTTTAGATATTAATCCTAGTATTATATTTAGTAGTGGTTTATTAGCTATTTTATATTATTTTATTAAAAGATATGATGTTAAAGAATATAAGAAATTTAGTATGTTAGTATTAATTACTAATGTTGTACTTTATATGTATCTTTTATCTAATGCTTTTATGATTCCTTCAATATATGATAAGACTTCTTCTTTATATCAAAGTTTAGTTTTAGATAATTTAGTTATGTTTATTACTTATCCAATAGCAATGATTGTTACTTTATATTTAAGTGGTTATTGTTTTAAAATACTAAAAGAAGAGAAAGAAAAGAAAAATATTAAGATTATTGCTACTATTGTGGGAATTATGTTTATTGATACTTTTATCTTTATTTATTTTAGTTATGCTTTTCTTATTAGATTTGATAAGGCTATTATTATTGCTATAGAGAATTATTTTATTAAGAGTATTATTATGATTATATATGTATTTATTATTAATAAAATACTTAGTGTAAAGAAGGTGAAGTAATGAATTATATATTAATTTTATTAGAAGTTATTTTTACTTTCTTTCTGATGTTTATATTTTATAAAGTTGGTAAAAAGAATGGTTTATATTTATATATGGTATTAATGTCTAGTATAGCTAGTATTATTATGTTTAAGACAATAGATTTATTTTCTTTTCAAGTAAATCTTGGTATTCCTATTATTATGGGACTGTTTATATGTAATAATATTATTATTCAAAGATTTGGTATTGATGAGGTTAAGAGAATAATGACTACTAGTGGGATAACATATGTAGTAGTGGGGATTATTATTTCATTACTGTCACTTACTACTAATGGGGATTATGTACTTACTAGTAATGAAGTTTTTAATAGTTTATTTGGTTATGATATAAATAATATTAGAATCTTTATTGGTGGTTTTGTATCAATTATGTTGATGCTTTGGAGTAGTAGTTATGTTTATTACTATATTAGAAGAAGTAAGAATATTCTTTGGTTTAGTAATGTTGGTACAATGTTATTTATTCAAATGTTAGAAAGTATTATCTTTGTTATTATTTCTTATATTGGAGAATTTGATTTTACTTTGTTATTTGGAATGATTGTTATTAGATATTTAATTAAAATTATGATTGGTATGATAGGACTTATTCCTGTATATACAATTGTTAAGATGAAAGATAAGTAGGTGTATTATGAGAACAAGAAAACAAGAATTAGTTAGTGATGATTTAAAACCTTTTGTATGTAATATTATGAAAGAATATAGAGAGAAGTATAATTATTCATTAGAGGATTTGGCTAGAGCGCTTAATTATAAGAAGAATAGGCAAACTTTACATAAGTATGAAACTGGTACTTTGAATATTCCTTATGAGATATTTTTTGATATTGCTAATATTTTTAATATTAATTCTGATGTATTTGATGAGATTCCTATGACTAAGAGTGAGAAGGATTTGTTTGAGAAAAAGATGATTCGTAGTTATGTTAATACAATGACTGGTAATAATAATATTACTTCTAGAGGAGAAAAGATTGTTAATAGTTATAGGAATGCCTCCTACGAACCGGTTAGTAAGATGTGTGATTTATCTATTAAGTTAATGGATGATTCAATGGCTCCGATTTATTTGAAGGGTGATAGGGTATTCTTTAGAAAGAAAGATAGTTATAATAGCGGTGATGATATTGTTATTGCTGTTAAAGGTAATGTTTTATCTGTCAGAAGACTATATAAAAGTGGTAAAGCTATTATTCTTCAGGCTATGAATC
>ERZ808246.2834-NODE-2834-length-10387-cov-4.085753_pt1 | contig 10387 bp, 8 predicted proteins | sample MGYA00521083_ERZ808246 | MGnify/ENA primary metagenome ERZ808246 (study PRJEB31516, sample SAMN03275577) | gut metagenome | biome: mammalia-associated habitat; material: feces | host: Papio cynocephalus | place: Kenya | collected 2012-07-07 ... | reverse complement strand
GTCACGCACACAGACGGCCCTCTGCTTATTTTAGCGGGCGCGGGCAGCGGAAAGACAACCGTGCTCGTTAACAGAATTGCGTATCTTATAAAATACGGCAAGGCTTATAATAATAAATCGTTTTCCAGACCCGTATCGAAAGAGGATATCGAGTTGATGAAACGTTATCTTGATTCGGACGAAACGGTTTATCCGTTTATTGCCGATATGCTCGCCGTCGACGCGCCCAAGGCGTGGGAGATAATGGCTATAACGTTTACAAATAAAGCCGCGTCGGAGCTTAAGGAGAGACTTGAGCGCATGCTCGGCGATAACGGTCTGAACGTATGGGCGAGCACGTTCCACTCCTCGTGCGTCAGAATGCTCAGACGAGACGGCGCGTGTCTCGGTTTTTCGAGTCATTTCACTATATACGATACCGACGATTCAAAGCGCGTTATAAAAGAGTGCCAGCGCCTTTTGGGCATAGACGATAAGTTTCTGCCTTATAAAACAATAATGAACGAGATAAGCCGGGCAAAGGATTCTCTGATAAGCGCAGAGGAATACGAGAAGGAAAACGCCTCCGACGTCCGCCTTGCAAAAATCGCGTCGGTTTATAAAAAATATCAGGAACTTTTAAAGCAGTCCGACGCTATGGACTTTGACGACCTTATTTTCAATACCGTACGTATGCTCCGAAAAAATGCCGACGCGAGAGAGTATTATCAGCGTAAATTTAAATACGTTATGGTAGACGAATATCAGGACACGAACCACGCTCAGTATGTTTTAACGTCGCTTCTTGCGGGGGGATATAATAATCTGTGCGTTGTCGGAGACGACGACCAGAGTATTTACCGTTTCAGAGGCGCTACGATAGAGAATATACTCAGTTTCGAATTTCAGTATAAAAACGCATACACCGTAAGACTCGAGCAGAATTACCGTTCGACTCAGAATATTCTCGACGCGGCAAACGCCGTTATCGCAAACAACACAGAGCGTAAGGGCAAGAGCCTGTGGACTGACAACGGCAGAGGAGACAAAATAAAAATTAAAACTTCTCCCGACGATATGTCAGAGGGAATGTACATAGCGGGCGCTATTATGGATTCCGCCTCGGCGGGTAAAAAATGGAGCGACCACGCGGTGTTGTACAGAATGAACGCGCAGTCGAACATTATTGAACGTCAGCTTGTCAGATCCGCGATTCCGTACAGAATTATCGGCGGACACAGATTCTATGAGCGCAAGGAGATAAAGGACGCGACCGCGTATCTTACGGTCATATGCAACCCCGGCGACAGCGTAAGATTAAGACGTATAATAAACGAACCGAAACGCGGAATAGGCGATACAACCGTCAATAACGCCGCGAGAATTTCCGACGCGCTTAATATTTCGCTTTTCGACGTTATAAGTTTGAGCGCGGATTATCCCGTGCTTTCGCGTGCAAAAACGAAACTTACCGATTTTACAAATACCATGAAAGAGCTTATCGCTCTGAAAGATACTGTTTCAATGACAGAGCTTCTTGATATCGTGCTAGAGAAAACGGGATATCTAAAATCTCTTGAAAACGACCCGGAGACAATGGAGGACAGAATCGCGAACCTTAACGAACTTTCGTCGAACCTTCAGCGTTACTCCGACGAGAACGGGGACGACGCAACTCTCGAGGGCTTCCTCGACGAGGTTTCGCTCATGAGCGATATCGATAATTTCAACGCCGATAACGACGCGGTCGTTCTGATGACTCTTCACTCTGCAAAGGGACTCGAATTTCCCGTTGTATTCCTTGCCGGTATGGAGAACGGAATTTTCCCGTCACAGCAGGCGATGTTTTCGCAGTCGGATATGGAGGAGGAGAGACGGCTTGCGTATGTCGGAATAACGAGAGCAAAAGAAAAACTGTTCATGACCAACGCAAAAAGCAGAATGCTCCACGGTCAGACGATGTACAACAGACCGTCCGATTTTATCTCGGAGATTCCCGACGAATTAAAGGATGAGGAAAAAACGGCGAATCCGTTCGGCTCGTTTGCTTCGTTCGGATCGTCGTCGCTTGACACGACGGACGGCAGGGGATATTATCCTTATACTTATTCAAAAGCTGAAAACAAACCGTCGTATTCTCAGGGTGCATTTTCTTCATCTCAGAGCGGACAGGCTTCATCCTCTTTATACTCGTCGTCCGCGTTTTCGTCTGCTTCACGACCCGCTAAGTCGGAAAACAAAATGAGCGGAATAGATATTTTCTCACTTAAATCCGGCGACGCGATAAGGCATAAGAAATTCGGCGACGGAATGATAATAGGAAAAGAAAAAATGGGCAACGACGTACTGCTCGAAGTCGTTTTCGAAAAAGTCGGAACCAAAAAGATTATGGCAAAAGTCGCGCCTATAGAAAAAATTTAATAAAAGAGGGTCGAATTGTGTTAAATCAAAACAGGTTCGGCTCTCTCTTAATTTACATTGCAAAATAAAAACACCCCGGCAAAAACCGGGGTGAATTTATTGTCATATAGATGACTTGTCCGCATTAGCCCTCTACGGGAGCTCCGACGGGGCAAGTGCTTGCGCAAGCGCCGCACTCAATGCATGTATCAGCGTCGATAACATATTTGTCATCGCCCTCGGAGATAGCTCCTACGGGACATTCTGCTGCGCAAGCGCCGCAGGAAATGCACTCGTCTGTGATTTTGTATGCCATTGTGTGTGACCTCCTTTGTTCTTTAATATCAAGATTATTGTAACATAAAATTTATAAAATTCAATAGAAAATATAAATTTTTTTACCGTGTTACCCCTCTATATCTTTGAGCGCTTCAATTTCGGATTTGTTTACCGTTATTCTCGCGTCTTTTAAGAGTTTAACGTCCTTTCTGTTGACGATTACGGGGGCGGCGTCGGGTTTCTTGTCGAGTCTTACAGTAAGACTTCCCGTAAGAAGGTTATAGTCTATAACCTCGCCTTTGCCATCTTTTGTTTCTACTGTCGCGCCGATTTTCGGCGTTACCTTGAGCAGATGCTCGTATGCGTCCTGTTCGTATTTAAGACAGCACATAAGTCTTCCGCAAGAACCGCTGATTTTAGTCGGGTTCAGGGATAATCCCTGTTCTTTTGCCATCTTAATCGAAACCGGCTGGAAATCGCTTAAAAACTGCTTGCAACAGTAGGGACGTCCGCATATGCCCAAACCTCCGAGCATTTTTGACTCGTCTCTGACTCCTATCTGTCTTAATTCGATTCTCGCTCTGAATACTCCCGCGAGGTCTTTTACAAGTTCTCTGAAATCGACTCTGCCGGGGGCTGTGTAGTAGAAAAGAATCTTGCTTCCGTCAAACGTGTACTCAACGTCGACAAGTTTCATATTAAGACCGTGGTCGGCGATTTTCTTTTCGAATATCGGACCCGCCTTTTTCTCTTTTTCGCGGTTTTGACGGCATATTTCAAGGTCGTCCTTTGTTGCGATTCTTATTATGCTCTTGAGAGGCTTTACAATGGAGTCGTCCTCGACCTGTCTGTTTTCCATTGCGACCTCTCCGCACTCTATGCCTCTCGCTGTTTCAACGATAACGTGCGAGCCTTTTTTTATATCTTTTGAGTCCGGGCTGAAATAATATACTTTGCCTGTTTCTTTAAATTTTACTCCAACTACTTCTTCCATTTCTGTCTCCTTTCAGAATGATTGTGATATCAGAATACTTGTCCTAGTAAGCATTAATGTTTCGTTTAAATTTTTGTCAATATCAGAATAAAGCTCGGTGAGCGTATCGGTCATTTTCATTATCTGAGGTTTTGTAAACTTATGCGCTATTAATGACGCTTCTTTTTCATTTCCCGACGCTTTCTGTATGTTCTCTGAATATGTCAGCGCGTCTCTCAGTATAAGGGAGAGATGAAAGTAAAACGTTCTCAATGCGTTTTTATCCTTTACGAGCGAAGCCGTCGACAGCATGAGCCGATACTCGTTTTTGTCGGCTATCGCCTGAGCCGCTTTTAAGGACGCTTCGATTCCTTTTTTGCTCTCTTTTAACTGCGAAGCAAACGAATCCGCTTCGCCTATCTGATAATTCGTAACCCTTGATAATATGGTTTCCAGCAAATCGTCCTTAGACTGCGAGGTTAGAATAAAACGAACGTGTTTAGGCGGTTCCTCGAGAACTTTCAGCAGAGCGTTCTGTGCGTCCTCCGCCATAGCGGACGATTCCAAAATTACGAACACTTCGTATCTGCCCTCGTTCGGCAGAATATATGCGCCTGATCGGATTGACTTTACGTCGTCCATGCTGATTGAGTGCTTTTTTTCGTTTCCCTCTGTTATTATAATGTCGGGATGCGCGCCGTCCTTTGCCTTTATGCATTGTGAGCACTTCATGCACGGTTCTTTGCCCGGCGTTTCGCACTCGAGCGCGGCTGCAAGGTGAAGCGCGAGTGCTTTTCTGTCCTTAGGCGTTCCTCCGGTTATAAGTACCGCATGAGGGAAAGAACCCGAATCAAACGCGGATGATATTTCATTTTTAACTTCGTCGTTTAATTTTAGTTTTGCGAAATTCATAGATTTAATTCAAAGAGTCTGCGCGGCGGCTATCATCATCGGCATCGTTATTATCGAGACCAAATCCGAAAATGCCACGTTTTTTGAAGCCTTTGCCGTATCTTTATCGTACATTGCCGAGAACATAACGGAGTTGTTCGCGCTCGGTGCCGACGCTGAAACGGTGCATGCTGCCGCGATTACGGGGTCTATTTTTAATAATTTAAATAAAACGAGCATAACGGCGGGGTTGAGTATGAGTTTTATCAGCGCCGAAATATACTGCTCTTTTACGGAAAAAAGCGTTTTTAAGTCCGCGTTTGCAATATATGTTCCGAGAATGAGCATTGCAAGGGGAGTGTTAAGAGATGCGATATAATCTATCGGAGTCTGAATGATTTCGGGCAGTTTAACGCTGAAAATAAACAGCGGAAGACCGATTATTACAGAAATGACTCCGGGATTTATTATAATGCTTTTCAGTTCGAATTTATTTTTGCCTGAGGATTTGTTCATAAGCCAAACCCCGTGCGTAAATGCCATTACGTTGTGCGCGATAACTCCGGCGGAGCAGTAAAATACGCCCTGTTCACCCAGTATTGCGCCGGCGAGGGGAAGCGCCATATAGCCGACGTTTCCGTAAATCGAGCCGAATTTATAAACGCATGCGTCGTCGGGGGCGAGTTTATTAAAAAACGGGATGTCGAGTATTATTGCCGTAATGTGAATCAAAAACGCGAAAAGCACCGCCAAAGCAAGCCCTTTTGCCTTCTCGGCGGTGAATTCCATTGAAAGAAACGAATTGATTATAACAAACGGAGTGACTATGCAGAACAGCAGTTTGTTCGCTTTTTTTGCGGTATCGCGCGAAAATACATTCGTTTTTTCTGCGATAAAACCTATGGCAACCAGTACGTAGAGAATGGCTACCTGCTTTGCCGCGGCACCTGCATTTGTTAAAAACAATTCCATAATTCAGTGATTCCTTTTATTCTTCTTTTGTTGAAACGGTTTCGTCGGAAGGCTTTTCGTTATTGTCTTCTTTGTTCGTTTCTTTGTCGGCGGGGGAGTTGTCTTCAGCCTTGTTTTCACTCTCGGCTGCCGGTGCCGTATCAGCCGTGATGACGGTTATGTGTCTGTCGGGTTCGCCTGACATCATGGGGTATCCGCTTCTCAGTGTTGAGACAATAAGCGTTACTGCAAAAACTGCTATGCCGATGTCGCAGAACTCAAACGGAGCCTCGGGATTGATAAGAGAACTGTTTCCGGTGATGAAGAGCATGAGTCTCGGAATCGAATATGTCAGTATAAAAAGTGATGCAGAGATTCCGCATGCGTAAACACTCCACATGGAGCCCTCGCTGTTTATTTCGGAAGCGACTCTTGCGAATGTAAAGAAGAATATCATTACGAATATGAGAGCCGCAAGCTCGAGGATGAGGTCGGAAACTTGAATGAAACTGATTTTTTTCGTAACCCTGAAGAATACGCGGGTTATTGCCCATACGAGGGGCGACAGCGCGAGAAGTTTGAGTTTCGAATACAGTTTTTTGCTTATAATATATGAAACGGAGAATACGAGCATGTATATGCAAGACAGCGCTGCGAAAACAATATCGAGAGCCTGGAGCATTGCCCCGGATGTCTTTATCATTTCGATAAGATTTGCGGACGCTGAAACTCCCGCTTCGGACGCAAGTTCCTTGATTTTTGCAACCTGGTCAAAAATATTCGTTACAAATCCTGCCGACAGGATTAAACCCGATACTGCAAGCGGAATCCGTCTTCCCTCCGGCAGTTTTGCGGCGGGTATGTTCTTGCTCAAATACGAGAATATAAGTACCACAGCCGTGCATATGCCGAGAATGGTATAAAGTGTTATAATCGACCAGTTTGACGTGTCGGAATAAAAACCCGTGGAGGGCTCTATCAGCTTAAGTATCTGATAAACTCTGATGGGGCAGGCGGCGAGTATTCCTAAACAGAATACAATAAGTGCCGCGTCGGGGAATATGGCTTTTACAGAGCCTTTGAGTTTCATGAGTGATGACTTCCTTTCGGTTATTCGTAGTCCGAGCCGATTGCGGGTTTTGATTTTGCCGAAATCGGGGATTCTCTGTCGTTTATCGGAATATAATCGGAGTGTATCGTCATGCTCTTGTATGCGGGACGGATTATTCTGCCTCCGGTATATATTTCCTCAAGTCTGTGCGCGCACCAGCCCGCCATTCTCGCCGTTGCGAACAGGGGAGTGTAAAGGTCGGTCGGGATTCTCAGCATTTTATAGATAAGTCCCGAATAAAGGTCGACGTTTGCGCAGATTTTTTTCGTATTGCCCGTACACTCGGCGAAGATATCGGGCGTATTCTTTTCTATGAGTTCAAGAAGTCTGAAATCGTTCTCAAACTCCGTATTTTCGGAAAACTTCCTTGCCTGATTTTTAAGGATAACGGCTCTCGGGTCAGAAAGAGTGTATACCGCGTGACCCATGCCGTAGATAAGTCCGGATTTGTCTCCCGCTTCCTTTTTAAGAATCTTTCTTAAGTAGTCGCGTACCTGACCCTCGTCCGTAATATCGCTCAAATCTTCCTTAAAATGCTCCGTCATTTCGGAAACCTTAAGATTTGCGCCTCCGTGACGCGGACCCTTAAGCGCTCCGATACCCGCGGCTATCGCCGAATATGTGTCGGTACCCGAGGATGTGAGAACTCTCGTTGCAAATGTCGAGTTGTTTCCTCCGCCGTGCTCGGCGTGAACCATTAAGCAGATATCAAGCAGTTTTGCCTCCTCGTCGGTAAATTTCTTATCCGAACGGATGGAGTTGAGTATTACCTGGGCTGTTGAATGCTCGGGTTTGGGCATGTGAATATACATGCTCTTTTTATAATAATGACGTCTTTTTACCTGATAGGCGTATGCCATAATTATCGGAAGCTGAGCAATAAGGCTTACAGACTGATGCATGACGTTTTCGATTGAAGTATTATCAGGATTTTCGTCATATGAATACAGCGCCAGAACCGAACGGGCGAGTTTGTTCATGATATTCGGCGACGGAGCTTTCATTATCATATCCTCGGCGAAATTTTCGGGAAGTTCTCTGTATGAAGCGAGAACGGACGAAAAATCCGTAAGATACTCCGCAGTCGGAAGAGAGCCGAACAGCAGAAGCCACGCGACTTCCTCATAGCCGAAACGGTTCTCCGCGATACATGCCGATACGATGTCGTTTATGTCGATACCTCTGTAGTAGAGATGTCCGTTCTTTGGAATCCTCTCTCCGTCGTCCATGTAGTAACCCTCGACGGAGCATATTTTTGTCAGTCCCGCCATAACGCCGGTGCCGTCGTAATTTCTCAGCCCTCGCTTAACGTTGTACTTCACGTACTCCTTAGAGCCTATGTTATTGTTTTTTCTGAATTCATTGCAAAGTAATTCAAGTTTAGAAACGTCTGTGTCGATAAAAGAATGATTTTCCAAAAAAATTCATCTCCGATCCGCATATGCGATATATATTAATATATATTATTTAATAATATGTTACAGGTTATTTTATAATGAATCGGACGTAATGTCAAGTTTATTGATTAAATAAAATAAAAAACTATTTATAGATATGCATAAATATGCAAAATATTCTGTGATTTTTGCGGTTTGTCCGGCATATATATTACCAACGTCAATAAAAAAAGGATGGTAACGATGAAAAACTATGCGGTTATACCTTTGATTATCGCATTTATTATGCTTACAGCGCCTTTGTCGGCGTTTCTGTCGGGAAATAAAACCGAGGGGGACGAGCCTTCGTCCGAGGCGTTCAGCCGAAGCGCGTATGCTCCCTATGCCCGCGCCGATACTCAAATCGCCGTTTTTAATCCGAATGACAATACTGTCGAAAAAATGGATATGCGTGACTATTGTATAGGCGTGGTAGCCGCCGAAATGCCCGCGTCATACGAAATTGAAGCACTGAAAGCTCAGGCGCTTGTCGCTCTTACATATGCGCAGTACGTAAAGGATAACAACAAAAACGAAAACGGCGATATAGCGGCGGACAGCTCGGTCAATCAGGGATTTTTAAGCGAGAGCGAAATGAAGGAGCGCTGGGGGGACAAATACGGCGAGTATCATGAAAAAATATGCAAAGCCGTCGACGCCGTTTTAAACTATAGAATATATTATGATTCAAAGCCCATTGACGCTTTGTATCATGCAATCAGCCCCGGCAGAACGGAGGACGCGCAGAACGTATGGGGAAAGGATATTCCGTATTTGAAAAGTGCGGACAGTTCGTGGGATAAGGAGTCGCCCCGTTATACGTCCACGACGGTTTTTAATTCCGAGCAGTTTAAAGAGCGATGCGCTTCTATTGAGTCGGTAACTCTCAGCGGGGACGAAAAGACTTGGGTTTCCGATATAAAAAAGACCGATGCCGGAACGGTCGAGTCGATAAAAATCGGGGGAGTGACGCTTGACGGAAATAAAGTCAGAACGATTTTTGCTCTGAGGAGCTCGGCTTTTGACCTTACGTACGACAACGGGTATTTTACTTTTAAATCATACGGATACGGTCACGGCGTCGGAATGAGTCAGTACGGCGCCAACCGTATGGCTTCGGACGGAAAAAAGTACAGCGAGATTATCGCGCATTACTATAAAGGAGTTTCGATTGTAAACGTTATGAAAAATGCTGAATAAAAATACATTATATTTTCCACTTGATTTTATTTTCAATCTGATATACTATATATAGGTAAAAGAAATTTCTGCTTATGTAAAATATCGGAGGAATGAAAATGAATCACCCAATCAGACGTATATCAGCTCTTGCCCTGTCTGCATTGACTCTTGCCGCCGCGCTTTCCGGCTGCGGTAAATCCGTCGACGCCGTAAATCAGGGTGAGGTTCAGACGTTGTTTGACCTTGAAAATAAGGTTTTCATTCCCGATGTCAATATGATGGTTTCAACGGACGGAATATATTCGTTCTCGCTGTTTGCAAGCCGGTTTACGTCTATTTATAATCAGATACTCGAAAACGAACCGAAGTGCATTCTTACCCTGACATCAGAAGATGAGCGCGAGGAGGACAAGACCCCCTACTTTGGATATGACGCATACCGCTATGATTTAAAAACTTACGGTGCGTCTCCCGATTCTCCGACCCTTACCCTATATACCCCCAGGTCGAACAGTTCGATATATGAGATGAGAATGACGTTTGACGCTGAAAATTATACCGAGGATTATTATAATGTTTATAAACAGATGTGTCTGTGTACATTCAGAATTATGCTTCCATCGTGTCCGGACAGCGAATTGACAGATTTGTTCGACGCGCTTTATAATTCGGCAATGGACAATAATTATTCGGACGAATATCAGCGTCCGCCCAAGTCTCTTTTCAGAAGCAAAAATGCGGGTCTGTTTTCGTACTACGATAACGGAACGATAAACATAAGTCTGCTTCCGCTTGATGATTTATTCTTTGATTCTCTTGTCGGAAATGAGATTCATATTTATGACATTTCGCCGAAGAAAAGTTATGATTCTGCCGATTCGGACGATGATGATTAATGTTTTTCAATAGAATCGGGCTTTTGTGCTCAATTAAAAATACATAATAAAAATCCGTTCCGCTTGCGCGGGACGGATTTTTGCATATTAACTATTGAATCTTATTTATCAAGATTTCTCGTGCAAACTGTAACGGTCTTGAATACATCCTCGAATCTATTGAGAGCTTCGTCGATGATTTCGTCAGTATCTGCAAGAGAGGTGTAAAGACGGCTGCCTGCAAGAGTAACAAGGCCGTGAGCCATGTATGCCGCGCCCATCTGTTCCATAGCAACTTTTCTTCTGAGCA
>ERZ808246.2830-NODE-2830-length-10394-cov-4.502273_pt1 | contig 10394 bp, 11 predicted proteins | sample MGYA00521083_ERZ808246 | MGnify/ENA primary metagenome ERZ808246 (study PRJEB31516, sample SAMN03275577) | gut metagenome | biome: mammalia-associated habitat; material: feces | host: Papio cynocephalus | place: Kenya | collected 2012-07-07 ... | reverse complement strand
GGTGGAGGTAGCGAGTTCGAGCCTCGTCACCCGCTCCAAATAAAATAGGAATGCCGTCACAGCATTCCTATTTTCATATCCGGTGCCGTGGCCAAGTGGTAAGGCAAAGGTCTGCAAAACCTTCACTCCCCAGTTCAAATCTGGGCGGCACCTCCATCGTCGCTGCGGACTGCATATCGTTCGCAGCGACTTTTTATGTTTCTCATAAAAAGTCACTTCTCACTCATTCCGTCGCAGCTCCTCTCAAAATCGTGACCGCTCGCGCTGGGTCACGATTTTGTTCTTTTGAATTTGACCTTTCGGGGACAAGGTCTGCAAATGAACTGCCGGGGCAGGACAACTTGCTTTTGGGGCAAAACCAATACAGAGAACAAGAAAAATCTGTGAAAAGACAGGGAAAGATATCTTCCCCTGCCTTTTTGCGTGTACTGATATTGGCTTGGGATTGGGACAGCTATTGCGGATTTCCATTCACAATGGTAAAAATTTCACCGCCATAGCAGTCGGTCATGATAAATGTACAGTCAACGTCGTATGCCTTTGTCCCGCTTTCATAAAAGTCTTTGCAAATTTTTTCGCAGTTGCTTTCGATGCTTTTTATAAGATTTTCTGCGATTGCAGGGTAGAGAAAATAGGCAGAGGAAGCCTCGGCATTCATGGTCATTTCGATAATGTAGTTTCGATTTGTCCGGTCGAGCGTATATGTTATTTGATTTCCAGTAAAACTTCCGTCAATAATTCCTTTCATCAATGCGATATTCGTGTTATTCTCCAGCTCGTCAAAAGTAAGCGAATCTATCGTGGCAATCGCTTCATCGAGTATGTCTGAGTTATGAACTTGTTCCTGTTCATCCATATTCAATTCGGCATAGATACTTTGTGCCTTAGCGACCAGATCCCTGTCGCCATAAGTTAATTCTGATAAGTTTCCGATTTGATCAATAGCTTGCTCGGCTTTGCATACTCTTAGCTGTGACTCTGCAGAGGTTAAATCTGCAATATTATCAACCTGTGCTTTATCCTCCTCGGATAAAAGCTCGAATGCACTGCGCGCGCTGGTGATCTTTTCTTCTTTTTCAACTGAAACAAGGCCAATTCCATTGATGGATTTTTCAACCTTTTTGACATCAGCGCTCTTGCAGCCTGTGAGAAAAAATAATTCAAGAAAAATAAGAATGCAACAAACTGATCTTTTCATGTTTGCCTCCACTTGCAGACGTCAAATTTAACTGTTCTGGATAAGATGGAAAAATACAAATTCAATACTGCACGCCAGCTACTTGATCTTTAGTAAGCGTTACAGTTGTTCCGTCTGTATATTCAATGCTCAGATCGACAAGTTTTACAGAAGTGATATCCCAGTTGTAGAAATCGCCCCAATGCCACCACGTGCCGGTTCGACCTTCACCTTTCTTAAAAGGACCGGTATCATAACAACGATTTACTGTACTTTGATCATATTTACCCTTTACAACATCGCCAACTGCATTATAGAACGTGACGCTAAAGTTCACATATTTGATAACCTTGTCTGAGTTGTTGATATAGTTAAAATACAACTCAACGCCACCGGCGCTGTCAGGTGCGGAAACGGCAACTTTTGTTACACGGATAAGCTTTTTTGCTTCTTCGATTTCTTTTTGAACTTCCTGCGCATGAACGAGTGCATCATATGTTTCCTTTGCCTTGGTCAATTCGGCGCGATTTTCGACTTTGGCACGATCGGCGGTCGGAATGCTGTTGAAAGCGGCACTTGCCGTATCGATTGCGGCCTTACTGTCAAGTGTGACATCGCCGATTGCTTCAATCGCAGACTGTGCTCTTTCGACCTTAAGCTGAGTCAGCGTTTCTTCGGCGGCAAACAGAATGTCGCGGTTTTTAATTTTCTGCTGGATGCTTTTGTCAAACTTGTTATAAGTGGCCAGCGCTGCTGTGATGGCGTTCTCGTTTTCCAGCGTTACAGTCCCGATTTGATCGATTGCATCGGTGACGGTTTGAATTGCGAGGTGTTCAAAGGTTTCCTCTGCTTTGAAGAGTTCGTCTCTATTAGGAACGGCTTCCTGAAGGTCTGCGTCGAGTGCATCATATTCTTTTCGGGCAATGGAGATCACATTCCAGCTATCAATGGTAACGGTCTTGATGTTTTGGATTCTGTTTTCGACACGCTTTATTTTTTCGTCGTTCTCTTTTTTGATTTCCAGAGCATCGGCATATTGAAGCTTTGCATCTTCGAGCAGGTCAAGATTGGAAACCTTTGCTTTCTGATCTGCGTCGAGTTCGGCAATGGCTTGTTCCGCAGCTTCAATCTGCGGCCCGCTGTCCGTAGTGACCTCCCCGATTGCATCGATCAGCTTCTCCGCGTTTTGTACTTTCCCGCATGCGCATAAAGTGATACATAAAATGAGCAAGACAGAAGCTATGGAAAATATCCGTTTCATGATTGTCTCCTCCTGACTAAAAATAAACTATATAGACATATAATCGCCTATATGATTTATTAAATATTACCATAATAACCTATACAATTCAAGTGAAATTTAATTGCATAGGCGGTAATGCGATGGACTATTACGCGATAGGACAGAGGATCAGACGGTACAGGAAAGCACAGGGACTCTCTCAGGAGCAGCTTGCAGAAAAGGTAAATATTTCGACCACTCATATGAGCCACATTGAAAATGGCGGCACAAAACTGAGCCTGCAGGTTTTCGCGGAGCTGGCAGAGGCGCTTCACGTCAGCGCCGACTGCCTGCTGTATGATGTGCGTTCGTCGAGTAATCAAAGCGTCTCACAGGAAATAACGCAGATCATTGACGCGTGTACGCCGGCACAGGCGCGGGCGCTGAAAGAGATTATGAAAGCAGCGCAGGAGGCAATGCGCAAATACCTGTAAGAACAACCCCCCCGCAGGAACGCTGTTCCTGCGGGGGTTATATATCGTTGCGGCCACAAAGCCGCCTCACCGGGGCTCCCGGCGCGGCGGCTTCTCAAAATTTATTTCCCGCACCCGTCCTGCCGGTGCAGGACACGGTACACGTAGTCCATATCCAGCCCGGCGCGGATGGCGGCGGCCAGGGTGTCGTACTGCCGCTCCTTGTAGGCCTGCAGGCTGAACGCGCCGAGGGCGGAGGCGTCGATGCCGCGCTGACGGCAGACGGCCTGCAGGATGGCGTCAGCGACGCCGGGCGCGTCGAAAATGCCGTGCACGTAGCTGCCGAACACATTGCCGCTGCCGCTCAGCGGCGGCATGCGCGCTTCGCTGCGGCCCATGTGGATCTCGTATCCGGTGTACGGCAGGCCGTTCAGCCCGGACAGAAGGCCGCCGACGCCGGAAAAGACGCCGGAGGTCTGCCGCTGGACCTTTTCACCGTGGAAGACCGTCTGCATGTCCAGAAGTCCCATGCCGCGGATCTGCGTCTGCCCGGCGGCCTCGAAGCCGTCCGGGTCCTGCACCTCGGTCCCGAGCATCTGATATCCGCCGCAGACGCCGAAGATGAGCGTCCCGCGCGCTGCTTCCTTCAGGATCGCCGCCTCCAGCCCGCTCTGACGCAGCCAGAGAAGATCCGCGATCGTGCTCTTGGTGCCCGGCAGAAGGATCAGATCCGGCGAACCAAGCTCGCTCACGCGGTCAATGTAGCGCAGCGAGACGTTTTCGTAGCGCTCAAACGGAGAAAAGTCCGTAAAATTCGAGATGCGGGGCAGGCGGATGACCGCGATATCCAGAAGCTTGCGCGCCGTATCGCGGGAGAAACGCTCGGAGAGGCTGTCCTCATCGTCGATATCCACGCGGGTATACGGAACGACGCCCACGACCGGTACGCCGCACAGCTGCTCCAGCGCCCGCAGACCCGGCTCGAGGATGGAGCGGTCGCCGCGGAATTTGTTGACGAGCGTGCCCTTGACGCGGGCACGCTCGTCTGCCTCCAGCAGCGCGATCGTTCCATAGAGCTGGGCAAAGACACCGCCGCGGTCAATATCGCCGATGAGCAGCACCGGCGCGTCCACGAGCTTCGCAAGCCCCATGTTCACGAAATCGTCCTGCTTCAGGTTGATCTCTGCGGGGCTGCCCGCACCCTCAATGACGATCACGTCATACTGCGCCGCCAGACTTTCATAGGCCTGCAGGACGGCAGGCAGGAACTCCCGCTTGCGGCGGTAATATTCCATTGCGCGCATGTTGCCCTGTACCTGTCCGTTCACGATGACCTGGCTGCCGACGTCTGTCGTCGGCTTCAGGAGGATCGGGTTCATCCGGATGTCCGGCGCGATCCCCGCGGCTTCCGCCTGCACGACCTGCGCGCGGCCCATTTCGCCGCCATCCGCCGTGATGAAGGAATTGAGCGCCATATTCTGACTTTTGAACGGTGCGACGCGGTAGCCGTCCTGCCGGAAGATCCGGCAAAGCCCCGCGGCAAGCAGACTCTTGCCCGCGTTGGACATGGTTCCCTGCAGCATAATATTCAGTGCCATAATAGATCCTCCGTAACGCTTAAAGCAGAATCAGCGCCTTGATCCCCGCGAACAGGACAAGCGCCAGCAGCGCCGTCGCCGTCATCAGCCGGCAGGCGCGCGGGATATCGTCCGGCTCGATCTCGCGCACCGCGTCGCCGATAAACGCCTTGCGGTGCAGAACGCCGTGATACCATGCATCGCCCGCCAGCCGCAGCCCGAGCAGGCCCGCGCAGACTGATTCCGTCTGCGCCGAGTTGGGGCTTGCATGCCGGTAGCGGTCGCGGTGGAAAATACGCCAGCCGTTTTTTACGTCCAGCCGCAGCAGCGCTCCGGCGGCCAGCATCAGAAGCGCCGAAAGCCGCGCCGGGATGAAATTGAACACATCGTCCAGCTTCGCCGGAACCAGCCCAATGTTTTTATACGGCATCTCCACGTAACCGAGCATGGAATCCATCGTGTTGACGGCCTTATAGAAAAACCCGAGCGGTGCGCCGCCGAGTGCCAGAAACAGGAGCGGCGCAATGACACCGTCGGACGTGTTTTCCGCCACGGTCTCGACCGCCGCGCGCGCAACGCCCTTTTTGTCCAGCCGCGCGGTATCGCGTCCGACGATCATGGAGACGGCCTGCCGCGCCTCGGTCAGCGTGCCGCCGCGCAGCGCGGAAAAGACCTTCATGCTCTCGTCCCGCAGGGATTTCACCGCGAGGATCTGCCAGCACATGATGCTCTCCAGCGCCAGCCGCAGCCAGACCGAGAGCTTCTGCGCGCCGGAAAGAAGCGCTGCCGGAAGCCCTGCGGAGATCAGAACTGTCAGAACCCAGATGCAGGCGCCCGCGGCGATCTCGCCGCCCTTCGTCTTCGGCAGCAGCCGCCGGAACAGCCGCTCCAGCAGGGAGATGAGCCGCCCGATGCCTGCGACCGGGTGCGGAAAACCGTGCGGATCGCCGACAATCAGGTCGATACAAAATCCAATGCAAAGCGCGTACAGCGACCACTCCATGTCTGTCTTCCTCCACTGCGTTTCTTTTCTGCGTTCGTTCATGAAAAAAGCGGCTGCGCACGCGCAGCCGCTGGAACTACATCGAAACCGGATCCGGCTCCTGCATCCAATGATTATAACACAGCCCCGCAGCATGTCAACCGCGGAAATGGAGGAGGGCGGCAATGGAAGAGGCGGCATTTTCGGCAGTTTCAATGGCCGCTGCACTGTCTAATGATACTTCGCCAACGGCAAGAATCAGATCGTCTGCTTCCTGCGCTTGTTTGCTTTTGCCGCAAGCACAAAGCATTAATGCAAATACGATCAGAATAACGACGATGCTAGATTTCTTCATGTGATATCCCTCCTGGAAATCTGAAACGATCAATATCCGTTTTGCGTTGCGGCGTAGGAAGCCTGGTCATACGTATAGCCTTCAAATTCAAGCTGCTCAATTAAGCTCTGACGGGAGAAGGACATAATGTCCAGATATTGCTTCGCGGCTTTTACGGCCTGCTCGTTCCAGTCTGCACCGCAATGATCCGCTGCGTATGTCGCTTCGGAATCCGAGTATCCTTCATATTTTAGTTGCTCGATAAGGCCGGAATAGGAGAAAGCCATGGAGTTCAAGTATTGCTTTGCGGACTGCAGCGCGTTTTGCTCTCCAGCAGAAGATGCGGACTGCGAATTTGCGGCGTTTGATGAAGCCGCTGCGGAAGCGCCATATGCCTGCTCTGCGCCGTAGACGGCTTCTTCGTGCGTGAAGCCCTCATATTCCAATTGACTGATCAAACCGTCTTTCGAAAATGCCATAGAGCGCAGATACTGCGCGGCGGACAGCGCGGCCTGCTCCTGCCAGTCGGCACCGCAATTGTCTGCGGCATAGGCAGCCTCCTCGTTGCTGTAGCCTTCATACTCGAGCTGCTCGATAAGGCCGGAGTAGGAGAATGCCATGACGTTCAGATACTGCTTCGCGGAAGCCAATGCATTCTTTTTCCCGGCAGAGGTGCTGCCGGAATCCGCTGCCGGAACGGATATGCTTGGGCTGCTCGACGCTGTGGCTGTGGACAGTGTATGACTGCTTTCGGTAGAAGAAGTGTCCTGCGCAGAGCTTCTTACAACTGTACTGGCGGAAGAGCTGCCGCACCCGCAAACAGAAGCAAGAAGGAGAACGCAGGAAAGGCAAACTGCAATGAGCCTTTTTGACATATTCTCATTTCCTTTCTATGGGTTGGTTGATATTTACAGGATAACACAAGCTTCGAAGAATGTCAAACAATCTATACATCAAATGATAATTAAATATCCGATAGCGCAAATTATACTATCTCAAGAGGTGATGCTATGATTTGCGATACGATCAAAGAACTCAGAGAGCGGGCAGGGTTGTCACAATCCGCGTTGGCTAAAAAAGTAGGCGTTACCCGTTCGGCGGTAAATGCATGGGAGATGGGGTTATCCATACCGACAACGCAGTATGTTGCCCAGCTTGCCCAGCTCTTTCATGTATCGGCAGATTTTATGCTCGGGCTCGACAATACGGAAGCGATCTATATTGGCGGCTTGTCGGAAGAGGAGAAGCATATTCTTTATTCGCTGCTGAACTATTTTCAGAACAAGTAAAATCTCCCGCAGAGCTGTACGCCTGCGGGAGCTGCATATCATTGCCTGCATGCAAACGTCTCGCCGGAGGATCCCGGCGAGACGTTTCTAATTGGATTCATGTTCCGGCGCAGTGCGGACACCGAACGGTGTACAGCGGCGCGTCAGATGTTCCGGACATTCTCGTCCGACAGGAAGAACAGGGCGAGGGCGCCGGGGCCGACGTGGGAGCCGGTGACGGGCTCGTAGTCGACCATTAAAATGTCCTTCGGCGGGCGGCTGCGGCGGAGCATGGACGCAAGGATCTGTGCGTCCGCTTCGCAGTCGGCGTGGGCGATGCCGATGATCTGCGATCCCGGCTCCACGACCAGCTCCGCATAGCGCTGGGCGATGGCTTCAATGGCGCGCTGGCGGCCACGGACTTTTGCAAAGCAGACGATCTTGCCCTGCGGGTCGCCCTTGAGCAGGGGCTTGATCTGCAGAACGGTGCCGACTGCCGCTTCCAGATTGGACAGACGGCCTGTCTTCCGGAGATAGCGCAGATCGCCGACCGTGAAGATCTGCGCCATGCGGTGCCGCAGACTGCGCAGGAGCTTATATGCATCTTCGATGCCCATGCCCTCGCGGCGGCATTCAACCGCGCGCATGACGAGCAGACCCTCGCCGAGAGAGGCACTGTAGGTGTCGGCAAAGAGAATTTTCCGCTCCGGAAATTCCTCGCTCAGCTGCTTTTCCGCGATCTTGCCGGAGGCGTACGAGCCGCTGATGCCGGAGGACATGCTGACGAACAGCACGTCCTCGCCGCGCGCAAGCATCGGCGTCAGCGTGTCGATGAACCGCTGCGGTGGGATCTGCGAGGTCGTGACGCGCGCGCCGGCGCGCATTCTGGTATAAAAGTCCTTCGCGTCAAAGCGCTGCGTGTCCATGCAGGCGTGCTCGCCGGACTCGGTATGAAACGTAAACGGGATCACCGTGATCTGTTCGCGCTGCAGATAGGCAGTCGGGAGATTGGCAGAGGTGTCCGTGACGATCTGAAACATGGCTTCCGCTTCTTTCTGAATGTAATTTTCTATATTAGATTATCACATTCTAAACGCAATGTCAACTCGTGTTAGCTTCTGCGCATGCTTGCTTTTCTGATAAAATATGCTATACTGAATGGGAAAGGTGTGTGTAAATTTATGGCATATGACAGCAATCTCATCGTCGGCAAGCTCCGGCGGTGGGAGCATGTTCTGGGGCGCTACCGCCTGCCCGATTGGGAGGAGATCCCGGATTTCGGCCTGTACATGGAGCAGGTCGTCCAGCTTCTGACGCAGTATCTGGGCCTCCTGCCGCCGGAGCTCCGGCAGCCGCAGCCCATCACGGCCGCGGTGATCAACAACTATGTCCGCACGAAGCTCCTGCCGGAGCCGAAAAAGAAGCGGTATTACCGCATCCATATCGCGTATCTTCTCATGATCTGCACGCTCAAGCAGAGCCTGCGGCTGTCCATGCTGCCGTCGCTGCTGCCCGGAGATCTCCCGGAGGAGGATGTGCGGCGCTTCTATGCGGCGTTCGTCCGGCGGCACCGGCTCTGCGCGCAGTATTTTATCGACCAGGTCAAGCTGACGGCCGCCGCCATGCTGGATGAGGAGGTCTGCTCCGAGCTGGCCGTGACGGATCCGTCGGAGCTTGTCGTTTCGGCGGCCGTTCTGAGCGGACTGACGCGGCTTCTGGCGGAAAAGCTTCTGCTGCTGGAGGGCAAGACGCTCGCCGACGGCGGAAGTCTGGAGCTGGAACCGTAAAATGGAGGGTCTGACAATGAAAAAGCAGGCGGATATCGGCCTGATCGGCCTTGCCGTCATGGGCGAGAATCTGGCTCTCAACATGGAATCCAGAGGCTTCACGGTGGCCGTCTACAACCGCACGGCGGAAAAAACGGATACCTTCATAAACGGACGCGCGGCGGGCCGGAACATCATCGGCTGCCGTACGCTTGAAGAGCTGGTGACGAAGCTCGAAACGCCGCGCAGGGTATTCCTGATGGTCAAAGCGGGACAGGCCGTGGACGACATGATCGAGGCGCTCCTGCCGCTGCTGGACGATGGGGATATTCTGATCGACGGCGGCAATTCACATTTTCCTGATACGATCCGCCGCACGGCGTATGTCGAGGCGCAGGGCAAGCTTTACCTCGGCGTCGGCGTTTCCGGCGGGGAAGAGGGCGCGCTGCACGGGCCGAGCCTGATGCCCGGCGGCTCCGCCGCGGCGTGGCCGCAGGTGCGGCCGATCCTTGAGGCGATCTGCGCGAAAGCGCCGGACGGCAGCCCGTGCTGCGGCTGGGTCGGTGCCAACGGCGCGGGGCACTTCGTCAAAATGGTACACAACGGCATTGAATACGGCGATATGCAGCTCATCTGCGAGGCGTATCAGCTCATGCGCGATCTGCTGCGGATGCCGGACGGCGAGATCAGCGAGGTGTTTGCCGCATGGAACCGGACGGAGCTGAACAGCTATCTGATCGGGATCACGAGCGAGATCCTCGCCTATCCGGACGCGGATGGCGCGCCGCTCGTGGAAAAAATTCTGGATACCGCCGGTCAGAAGGGGACCGGCAAATGGGCGGCGTCCGCCGCGCTGGACGAGGGCGTCCCGCTGACGCTGATCGGCGAAGCGGTGTTCGCGCGCTGCCTTTCCGCACGGAAGGTGGAGCGTGTCGAGGCGGCAAGGCAATACGCCCGCACGATCCCGCCCTTCACCGGCGACAAAGCGGCCGCGGTCGAAACGATCCGGCAGGCGCTCTACGCCTCGAAGATCGTCTCGTATGCGCAGGGCTATGAGCTTCTGCGCGCGGCAGCCGGGACGTATGGCTGGAAGCTGGATCACGGCGGCATTGCGCTTCTGTGGCGCGGCGGCTGCATCATCCGCTCAGCCTTCCTTGATCAGATCAAGGCGGCCTATGACCGCGATCCGGGTCTTGAGAGCCTGCTGCTGGATCCGTATTTCCGGCAGACGCTGCAGTCGCATCTGCCCGCGTGGCGCGCCGCGGCGGCCATGGCCATCCAGTACGGCGTTCCGGCGCCGGCCATGACGGCGGCATTGGGCTATTTTGACGGCTGCACGACCGAGCGCCTGCCTGCAAACCTCCTGCAGGCGCAGCGGGACTATTTCGGCGCGCATACTTACGAACGGTTGGACTGCTCGCGCGGCCGGTTTTTCCACACCAACTGGACCGGCCACGGCGGCAACACCCCCGCCGGAACGTATACGGTGTGATAAAAATGCCCTGCCTTTTGTGAGATGAAAAGGCGATCTGATTGATAATGCATACACCGCTCTGCAAAATCAGCTCGACCGGCGAAATTGAGCAGCGGTTCCG
>ERZ808246.2826-NODE-2826-length-10413-cov-8.562367_pt1 | contig 10413 bp, 12 predicted proteins | sample MGYA00521083_ERZ808246 | MGnify/ENA primary metagenome ERZ808246 (study PRJEB31516, sample SAMN03275577) | gut metagenome | biome: mammalia-associated habitat; material: feces | host: Papio cynocephalus | place: Kenya | collected 2012-07-07 ... | reverse complement strand
TCCGGCTTCGAGAGTGAACGATTTTCGGGCGTTCTCTCCTGAAATTCTCTCCAAATATTACTCAAACGTTGCGAGCATTCAAAGAATTAAATATCTGGAGCATTACTCAAGTGGTCGTAAGAGGTCGCACTCGAAATCTAGTCGGCATTTTGGAAGTGGAGTTCCGATTTCGCTAGGTTTCATGCGGATTTTCCGGCTTCGAGAGTGAACGATTTTCGGGCGTTCTCTCCTGAAATTCTCTCCAAAGATTACTCAAGCGTTGCGAGCATTCTAAGAATTTAATATTTGGAGCATTACTCAAGTGGTCGTAAGAGGTCGCACTCGAAATGCGATAGGCCGGGAGACCGGTGCCAGGGTTCGACTCCCTGATGCTCCGCCAAATCGAATGGACAGATGAATTTTATTCGTCTGTCCATTCTTTTTTGCCGGAACATCGTCCGTCCACCCTGTCTTTGGGGCGTATGGCATCATGCTGACGCATTGCCATAGCCCAACCCCTCCATCATCGCCTGTGCAGACGAGAGCTTGGAAGCGTAATCAAGATGTGCGTAGATGTTGGCGGTGGTGGAGAAGTCGCTATGACCCAGCCATTCCTGAATCTGCTTCATCGGAACGCCGTTTGCCAGAAGAAGGCTGGCGCAGCTATGACGCAGATCGTGGAAACGGATAGGCCGCAGTCCGTTGTTCTTCAACATCTTCGGGAACTGTTCGGAAACATAGTTCGGTCGAATGATGTTCCCAATCTCGTCTACACACAGGTAGCCGAGATAGTCCCGGTTGTAGCTCTTACCGCACAGGCGGCGGTAAGTATCCTGCTGGCCTTTCAGCATCAACAGGCGGTCGCGGATGTGCGGCACGAGCGGCAAGGTGCGCAGACTGGACTTTGTTTTCGCTCGATCAGCCTGAATCAAAACCTTTTTGCCATCAATGGATGCCTGCGTGACAATGTGCTTGACTTCCAGCGTGTTGGCTTCAAAGTCAATCGCATCCCACTTCAGACCCAGTACCTCACTGCGGCGCAGTCCATAGAACGATGCCAGCAGAACCGGGATTTCCAACTTGGTTCCCTCTGCGACTTCCGTCAAAGCATGGATTTCTTCGGCACTGTAATAGCTGCCCTTGAACTCATTCTTCTTCGGACGCTCGACTTTATCTGCCGGATTGGTAGGAATTAGGTCGATTTTTACCGCATACTTTAACGCTCTGTGGATGTTCGCATGATAGTGGATCACCGAATTTGCCTTGACCCGTTCAAGCTGTTTGGTGTAGAAGTCCTGCAAGTCAGTGGCTTTCAGGTCTACCAGCTTGATGCCGCGCTTTCGGAAATAGGGAACGATTACACGCTCCACCATCCCCTGATAGCTGGCATAGGTCGTGATTTGGATAGTGCTTTTCGTAACTTCCAGCCATTTCAGCATGAAGTCAGAGAAAAGAATGTCATCATCTAAGCGAATTTCAGAGGAGGCGGTGGGAATAATGAAATTCCTCCGACGTTCCAGCAAAAGAGCCTCAGCTTTCTTTTTGTTTTTCTTAACGGGTAAGCCCGTTGCCTCCCACTTGGTCTTTCGCTTTCCGTCTGCGCCCTTGTAGCTCAGAACGATGTAGTAGAAATCGTTTTTTTCTTGCAGATGCCCTGCTACCATAGTGTTTCCTCCTTGTGCATCTACCGAAATATGTAAGACTTCTGCCGTTGACACCATCAGTGTACCCAACGGCAGAAGAGAATGCAAGGATGTCACGCCCGAACAATATTGCTGGGTGCGAATCCGATAAGATAAGTTAAAAGGTGTGCTTTGGGAATACGGTAGGAACGTCCAACTTTTAGATGCTGGACTTTTCCTTTTTTGAGAAGTGTGTAGCCTGTTTTGGTGCTGACGCGCAGAATGTCACACATTTGGTCGATGCTCAGTACATCCGGGTAGTCCCGGAGCATCACACGGTAAGCATCGCGCGGATTCAGATTTTCCTCTCCCAAAGAACCCCTCCTTTTGCAGCAGATCATTAAACATGACTTGTGCCATGTCTTTTGCAGTCTCCGTAACAACTGCGCCGAGGTCAAGACTGGAAATGACCGCCTTGCCAATCTCACACATTTCGTGCGGCTCTGTCTGGCCTAGAAAGCGTTGTATGCGGCTTTTATCTATTGTGAATATCTGTTCTGCCTGAACCATAGACGGCCTTAGAAACGCCGGATTTTGGTCGATAAGAACGTGGGTCGGTTGGTCGGCTTTCTTTGCGATGCGGGACGTTACCGTTGCAACAATCAGCGTTGGCGAATAACGATTTCCAGTATCATTTTGCAGGACAATAACAGGTCGGGAACCACCCTGTTCGGAGCCGATATGCGGCTCCATGTCTGCAAAGTAAATGTCCCCTCTATGGTATTTCCACTCTTTTGGCAGTATATTATCAAGCCTCCTGTTCTTCTTTATATATGTAGCACGAGCCGCCACACCTCTGAAGCGGCTCGTGCATGGAAAGGAGTATGCCTAGAAAGGCGAGAATGTCACTGTTTGATGGGAAGATTGAAGCGGCGGCTAAAGCCGTTATAGGTGCGGAGAATCAGCATCATATACTTGTAGCTGACGGTGCCGCTCATGGCCTTTTCATCCCGCACCAGCGTCATGGGATGGACGGTGTGCAGACGCTTCACCAGACGCTCCGGGTCATATTCGCCCTGATACAGAGCCACGAAGCGAACCATGCCCCGCAGGATGCCGGAGCGAAGCGAATCCGGATCGCCTTCCCAGCCACGCGCCAACATGGTCAGGGCTTCTTTGTAGAGGTCTGCGCCGTAGGTCTTGTACTCCTTGAATGCTGTGCGGATGCAGATGATCTTCCACGGTGCGCGGTAGGCATCCAGTCCCAACTGCAAGCCAGTACTCTCGGTAGCGTTCAGAAAAGCGATGGATTCTGCATCCTTGCCGACCAGAGCGGCGCGAAGTTCTGCGCCAGCAGTCAGCGGTCGGGAAACGCCTGTCTGCTTGGAAAAGAGGATGGCTTCTTCCTCTTTCGTCAGCCCGGTATACACCTTGCAGATGATGGGAAGGTCGTTGCCGCCGTTCATAGTCTTTCGGGTCACGATGGTGTGCTGGCCATCAAACACGAAGTAGTGGCCATCCCGGTAGCTGACCTTGGGCGGGTTTGCAATCAGTTCGGTGAATTCTGCCGACATCTTCTCAACATTCGGGATGTTCAGCTCACGCTGGTAGTCGGCAGGGATTTCGAGGAAAGCACTGTTGATGACCTTTTCCTCATAAGGCCGCTGGGCGAAAAGAGCTTCGATGATGGCCTCATCGGTGATTTCGGGCATAACTTCGGGCATGGTGCTGACGCAGTTCATATTGTTCATATCTTTTCCTCCAATTTTTGCAGATAGTCTTTGACTTTCTGGATGTTTCGTTTGACAGCAGTACGGTTTTCTGCATCGGTCAGAATGTCGGGATAGTCCCGAAAAACGCTCTCCCAGCGGCGTATCATGGTATTGGCAGCACCCGATACCTCACAAAGCATCGCCGCACCATCGGCCAGCTGCTTGGCATGGTAGCGATTGTTTGCGATTTCCAGAATCTGCTGGCGGTCAACTTTCAACGCTTCGTTCTCTTTTTGTGGAAAAGTCAGCTCGGATGGAGCAGGAGCAGACGTTGGTTTTTCGTCAGGGGATTCTTCATCGGATGTACAGGCATCGGGCAGCGGTGCGGCCACGGCTGGGGGAGTTTTCTGTTTTTGTGCAGGCGGCTTTGGGGATTTCGGCTCTTTGGGCTTACAGATTTCAGCCACCAGTGCCGGACGTTCTTCGGGAGGGGCGCGGGCAACAGACGCGATTTCGGCGGCGGTTGCTTTTGTTTTTCGCGTTAAAATGCTTTCTTTCATGCCGGGTTGGATTTTTTCAATTTGGTCAATACCTGCGGCATACTTTTCAGCATCTATCACATAAGAGCGTCCTACTCCGTTTTCTTCTGCAATACGGTGGCAGGTTCGATCTTTTTCAACTTGTGGTGAGTTACGGTTTTCGTAACTCACCACAGCGGTATGCTGGTTTCCTTGAAAACTTCTGATCTGTTTTTCTGTTTCGTACTGTTTCCCGATAAGGTACTTCTTCTGTTCCGGGGTGAGGTTGCGCCGCCCTAACTGGTTTTTGCAAATCCAGATGATTGCTTCATAGCGGCTGGAAAACTCTTTCTCGTGAACGGTAAAAGGGATTTCCGGGTGCTTTTTTGCAATGGTGAAGCGGTTGTGTCCATCCACGATCAGCCCTTCCCATACGATGATGGGGTTGATGATGCGTCCATCCCGCAGGATGTTCGCTTCAAGCTGGTTCAGTTCTTCAAAGGTGAGCGGTGGGATTTTGCCTTGAAACTCCGGGTCAACTTTAAGCGCATTCAAATTCATCATCGAACCGTCCTTTCTTGAAATAAGTGGCTTTCGGGCTGCTGGGCTGGATGTAGTAGTCATAGCCAAAATTGGTCTGGCAGTAGGTGCATGGTTCCCGGACGGTCTGGCCGGGGTCAGCGCGGCGAACGCGGATGCCGCGTGCATTGCGGAACGCATTCAGGCAGCGGGGGCAAAGGGTGGTCAGGGTGCTTTCATCGTGGTGCTTACGGTCAAAAGTACGGCTCATAGTCATTACCTCCGTGTCGGGTGTGAATGTTCGGTATGGAAAAAGCCCACAGCCTTGATTCAGAAGAATCCCGGTCATGGGCTTTGAAGTTTGGTTTTTAGTTTTCCACCCTATTTGTCCTCGACGCCCGGTGGAGTTGGAATACACCTCGGTCAGCGGGGAGTTTCACCCACACCGTCATTGGCATTTCAGCCACTCCGCCTTCTTTATGGCCGGGCCGCGAATTACGGAAGTTTCATTGTTTTGTCCGAGGGAATGATATTCAGTTTTCAAGGTACGCCTATCAGCTTCGGGCTTCTCCCTGTCTGGGGTGTTGCCCTTGCTGTGACCATAGTGTAGCTGAAAACTGAACGCTTTTTTAGGAACCAGTAGTTCCGGTTTTGCCATTTCGACCGGAACTAATAGTTCCGGTTCACAACAGTGAAGTGAAAAATTAGGCAGATTCTCCCAGTATCGCCAGCATCGCATGGATACGATTCTGCATCTCTTTCAGTTCCTTGCGAAGCAGCTCAAGCTGGTTCTGTAATTCCTGTTCTCGCTCTGACACCGTAACACCAAGAACGATATAGTCTAGCGATGCCCCAAACCGCTCCCGCAGTTCCACAAAAAGGTCAACAGACGGAACTTTCTGCCCTTTTTCGAGGTTTCTCATATAGCGGTCGCTGATGTTCAGGTCGATGGCAAGCTGTTCTTGTGTCACTTCACGGTCTTTTCGGAGCGTCTGGATACGTTCACCCGTAGCAGCAGGATCATAATACATCACTCCCTCCGTTTCTTCCGCCGGGAGCGGGCGGAGCTTCGTCTCCCATGCAGGCCAGAGCCAGCACACGATTTTTGAGCAGAACAAAGATACGGACAACGGAAGAACGGTGGTTTACGATACCACCCTTGATATTGGAAACTGCTAGCATTCTGGATAACGGTGAGAACCATGTGGTCATCTTGTGCCACGGACATAAATAGGTCGCTTTCATTTTCAATAATCCTCCAGTTATTTTGTAAGGTAGATGTTCATAAAGAGGAAATACCGGGCGGACTACGGCATTTTGACTCTGAAAGCGCAAAAACGCCAGCCTCCCGCAATGGGAAGCTGGCGCAGCATAGTGTATCGGCATGATTGTGGATGGTGAAGCGGAACGATTGTACTTGTTCAAAGGCGTTCTGCTCTACGGCAGTAGACAGGCTTTTTTTAATAAACCACCCAAATAAAAAATCACAGTTACCCTCCGCAGACGGTAACTGTGACTGGATGGCGCATAGAATCACCCGGACAAGTTACCGTTTTTTTATAACTCGACCGGGGAATATAGAAATCGGCATGATAGGACAAAATTACCGGAACGATGATGTTATACCGTTCTTTCTATAAGAACGATACAATACTATTGAGGTGATGATGATGCCGAATGCGGATGCGATTGCTTTAGGAAAGCAGATAAAGGCTGTCCGAAAAGCGATGAAAATGACACAAGAGCAATTGGCACTGAAAAGTAATGTTTCGGTGAAGTATATCGCCAATATTGAAAATGGAAAACAGAATCCCTCTTTTGACATTTTAAGCGCAATTCTCTATGTTCTGCCGCTTTCCTTGGATTCGGTTATTAACCCAAATTTGTCTGAAGCAGAGCGTGAATGTCGAGAATTGGAGTCAATTTATCTTGCCTGTCCTCCAGAAATGCGAAAAACATTGTTGGATGCCACAAGGTCACTTGCAATCCATTTGACAGAACTTTCAGAACAGAACAAAAACACCTAAGCCGTCAGAGTGGACGTTACAATCCTCTCTGGCGTTCTTTTGTCTGAATACGCAATATTCTAGCAGGCCATTCAATAAAAGCGCACGAAAAGCAAACGAATTACACAATAATTTTCTCATAATCAGTCTCGTTGTGGATTTTGAAGCTCTTTTTCAATGGCAAGATCATTTTCTAGTGTATCATATAGTTCTTGCGGCGTACGGCACAAGACTGCGTAGAAGTTGATAGGATCACCCTCATTAAAAAGCCGTACATATCCCCATCGACATGGGAGAACTTCTAAATAGGATGCCGTTTGCAAAAAAACCTCAAACTCTTTCAGAACATCTTCAAAGGATAGCATCTTACCGCCCCCTAAAATCTTTTTTCTTATTTTAGAAAAGAATTTTTCTGATTGCAAGGATGTCAATTTTGCCTATCCAGATAATGATAAAAGCCATACCCAAGGTCTAAGTTACCCGCTGAGTATGGCTTTTATCGTTATAAGGAATCTTTTTCTGCTGAAATGTTCGGCATAAATTGGTAGCCGAGGTTGGAGATCGTTCGGATATAGACAGGTGCAGTTCTATCGTCCTCGATTTTTTGCCGGATGCGTCCAATCGTATTTGTAACGGCAGTCAGGCAGCTTTCGCTGTCACGATGCCATACTGCATCAAAAATCTGCTCTTTCGTAAATAACTGTCCCGGATGCTGTGCCATAAAACTTAAAACACCGTATTCATAACGGCTCATGTACACTTCCTGTCCGTTTTTGAAAACACGACGGTGTTCCAAGTTTATTTCCAGACCGGGATAATTCAAAGTGTCTGGCGCAGCACGGTTCGTTTCAAGCCACTCGAAAATCGTCTGCTCTTGGGGTGGGCAGTGGTCTTTCGTGATACGAACAATAACTTCAATTTTTTGCATAGAATTCTTCTAGAATCTTTGGTGAACAACTTCTCACAGACATTTAATGCTCCGCATCGCATACGCTGAATTTTGTTAAGCAAGGCTCCATCCAGCCGCATTCTTTCGGATGTTGACAAACTCCTGATAAATGCCGGGTTGCTTCAAAAGTTCTTCGTGAGTGCCCTGCTGTGCAATCTGGCCGTTGTCAATGACCAAAATCTGATCGGCATTCTGGATGGTATTCAGACGGTGGGCGATTACGAGAAGTGTCTTGCCCTTTACCAGTTCCGAGATAGCCTCCTGAATATAGCTTTCATTGTCAGTATCTACGCTTGCGGTAGCTTCATCCAAAATGATGATAGGAGCATCTTTCAAGATGCAGCGTGCAATCGAGATGCGCTGCTTTTCACCGCCGGAGAGTGTAGCACCGCCTTCACCAACTACGGTCTGGAATCCATCCGGCAACGCCATGATGAAATCATAGCAGCGGGCCTTCTTAGCAGCTGCATAGACTTCTTCCTCGGTGGCACCCGGTTTGCCCATGCTGATATTGTTGTAAATGGTATCTTGGAATAAGTACACTCGCTGGAATACCATGCTGATCTGCTCCATCAGCTCTGCCAAAGGCACGTTCCGAATGTCCACACCTCTTATTGTTATGCTGCCAGATTTTACATTCCAAAGCCGAGCCAGCAAATTGGCAATAGTAGACTTGCCGCTGCCAGAAGGTCCGACTAAAGCAGTCATGGAATCTTTCTTCATGGCAAAGCTGATATGATGCAGAACTTCTTTGTCCTGATAAGCAAATGCAACATCGTTAAACTGAACTTCTGGCTGTCCCGGCTGTACCTGTGCAGGAAGATGCTGCTTGCCCGTGTCGGGAAGTTCAGTCTCATTCAGGACTGCTTCAATGCGGTCAAGAGCTGCATTCATAACGGTAAGACGAGATGCTTCCCCATAAAGAGCTTTCAGCGGTTCAAAGAGGTCAAACACAAACAGCAGAACACCAAGCACATAGGCCAGCGGAAGTGCGCCGCGCTGTTCCAATACAATTGACAAGCCGAAAATCGCCGCAATACCAATGCCGTAAAGGATATTCAGGCTCATTGTCCATGGTGTCATTTTCTGCTCAAAAGCAAGGGAGGTGTTTCTGGAACGCTGGAAATTGCCAGTCAGTTCTTCTGATTTTTCGCCCAGCAGGTTGTAGCTCTTGATGACGCCAATGCCTTCCACAAAGGACAGCACTGCATCGGTCAGCCGTTCGCTCTGCTCCTGCCGCTCTGCGGCCTCCCGCAGAGAAACCTTGTTCATTCCTTTTGATACCAGCCATGCCAGAACCGTGACTGCGGCAGCAATCAAACCAAGCTGTATGTTCAAATAAAACATGAATACCAGTAGAATCAAGGAGGACAGCAAATAGCTCATCATGTTGCCCAGCGTACTCATAGCGACTTCTTCAATGAATACCATATCTGTGCTAAGAACAGAGCTGATTTTGCCAATGTTGCCGGAAGTAAAATAGCCCATCGGAAGTTTCCGCAGATGGCTACCCAGTTCCATGCGTTTGTCCGCAAACATCAAATATCCTGCGGCACTTTGCAGGCTGTCGCTGAGGTAATGAACAAGAATTTGCACCAACACTGCTGCAGCAAGTCCAAGGCCGATATAAAGGCAAGTCTGGCTGGTCAGTGTGTCAGCTGCAAAGCGGCTCAAAACTACAAAGGCAAGAACGATTGGCATTTTTGACAAAATGGATTCCAAAAACGCACAGACGAATGCACCTTGAATACGGCCTTTATAGCGGCCGGAGAGTTTCAAAATTCTTGAAAACATCGCAAACATTTAGGTTCCCTCCTTTGCAGTGTGTACTTTCCATTCGGCACTGTCCTGTGCGGCTTTCCACAATTTCTGATATTCAGGGCAGGAATGAATCAAATCCTGATGCTTACCCGCTGCTACCAATTTTCCGTGGTCGATGACACAAATTTGATCGGCATTCATAATGGCGGGCAGTTTGTGAGCAATCACCACGAGGGTCTTGCCTTTTACAAGTTCTGCAATGGCTGCTTCCATCTTTTCTTCATTTTCGGGGTCAGCATAGGCTGTTGCTTCATCAAGAACTACAATGGGGGCATCCTTTAAGATTGCTCGCGCCAGAGAAATACGCTGACGCTGACCGCCGGAGAGCATTTTTCCGGCATCGCCTGCCATGGAGTGAATGCCCTGCGGAAGTTTTTCAATGAACTCCATGCACTGAGCTTTCTTTGCGGCCTCTATTACTTCTTCATCCGTTGCAGTCAATCGACCAAGCCGGATGTTTTCCAGCAGAGAAGTATTAAACAAATACTGATCCTGCGCCACATAGGAGATACGACTGTTCAATGCTTCAAGGCTCATATCGCAAAGTTTCTGTCCACCGATAGAAATGCTGCCTTTTTGCGGGTCATAATAGTGAATCAGCAGTTTTGCCAAGGTACTCTTGCCGGAGCCAGATTCACCGACAAGAGCAGTTTTTTGTCCAGCCTTTGCCGTAAAGGAAATATCATGGAGAACTTCATCCTCAACCACCGCGGGTTTTCCATCCGGGCCGGGCTGTGTTGTCTGATAAGCGAAAGAAACATGGTCGTAAGTAATGGTGTCATCCATTCCATGGAATCCATCATTTGTCTGCTGAAGTTCCGGCGCATCCAATACCTGCTCCAATGCGGAGATTTTATAGTTGAGCTGGGGCATGGTTGGCAGAAAACCAAGAGATTTCAGCAGCGGCATACCGATACTCAAAGAAAGACACAGCACCAAAATCAAATTGGGCAGAGCCGACCAGCCGCAGAGGACAAACCATGCGCCCACAGGCAGGGTCAGGATGATGGTACAAGGAAGCAGGCTGCTGTAAATCGCCATCCACGGCCATGCCGCCTTATACCATGCCAGCGTATAGTCCCGATAATCCGATACATCTTTGCGGAACCGTTCATAAGAATCTGCGTCTTTATTGAAAATCTTGACGACTTCCATACCGTTGATGTACTCAATAATGGTATTGTTCATCTTTTGCCCGGCCATATAGTAAGGTCCCATTTTCTTCATGCCGACAGAATACATCGTCATCATGGCAACTAAGCTAAGCGGAATGGATGCCAGAGATAA
>ERZ808246.2822-NODE-2822-length-10433-cov-2.598092_pt1 | contig 10433 bp, 8 predicted proteins | sample MGYA00521083_ERZ808246 | MGnify/ENA primary metagenome ERZ808246 (study PRJEB31516, sample SAMN03275577) | gut metagenome | biome: mammalia-associated habitat; material: feces | host: Papio cynocephalus | place: Kenya | collected 2012-07-07 ... | reverse complement strand
GTACATATGGGCCATGAGGTCCAGCAGTTTGCTGGTGTAGCCCCATTCGTTGGATTGTCCCTATCAGTAGAATTCCCCATCAAACGCTTGAAAATACATCGTTTTCAATATGATAGCCTTACAATTTTTGCTTTAGTTTATTATCAGGGTTCTTAACAGATTTTACCCTGTTTTCTAATGTTTATTATATATTGTTTTATAGCAGTCTGCAATAGCTTTTCCGATTTCTTTTGCCAAATTGTCCCGTAGCAGTCCAATAACTTCCACGCCTTTATTGCAACACGCTAAATTCTTTTTCAAGTCATCGTAAACAAGCATTTCAACTTCTAAATTGTTGTAAATAAAGCCTATTTCTTCGTTGAATGCCTGCACATAATCTGAGTACGAGTCTTCTGGCTTTTTATAATTGTAGGGACGGTTCTCTATAGTATGAGGTTTAGATTTTGGGTGAACAAGTTTGTTTCTCTTATCAAGCAGGCCTTTTAATATTCTAAAATGTTCACCACTGGTTGGATAGGGATTTCTTAATTCTATATTGCAGATATTCTTGATTTTATCAATTGTACTGGCCCTGTGCTTCTTATCTGTTTCTGATTCATAGCGGCATCGAAACACGTCATCGCCCAAAACTACTGAGCCAAATAAGTTAACATAGCTTTCCACTGCGAGCGCTTGAAATATGACAGCGCAGATGGCGGCCTGTTCCATAGCTATTGAAGCAGATGGCTCACCACTTTTAGCATTCTCTTGGTGCTGATGATACTGAAAGTAGAATGATTTTGCCATAGTGGCATACTGTTCACAAAGAGGCAAGTAGCAGTTCATATTATCATCCTTAAATTGAGTATAAGTACAGTGGCGCTATTTTGTCATCTGTACAAGTTTATAAAAACTGGTTCTCTTGGTATTCGTCAACTCCATAGCAGTCTTTGCAGTTATCTTCCCTGTTTTCCAAGAGTTGTAGACTTCGTTCCAATTTGCAGGAAAGGTAAGGGCAGGGCGTCCCAATTTTTTTCCTTTCTGCTTTGCGGCTTCGATTCCCTCGGCCTGACGCTGCCGAATGTTGGCCCGTTCTTGTTCAGCAATCGTTCCCAGCACTTCAATAAGAATGTTATTGACCATCTCAAATACCCACTCTTGACCTTCTGGCAGCTCCATCATCGTCGTTGGGAGGTCAATTACTTTTAAACGAATGCCATTGTCCTTGAAAAATTGCAGTTCATTTTTGATATCGCGCTTATTGCGGCTCAAGCGGTCAAGGGACTTTATAACAAGAGTATCGCCGCGCCGCAGTATGGCATTTTTCAAGGCTGCATAACCCGCTCGATTCAAGTCTTTGCCGCTTTCCTTATCAGTGATAATTTCCCGTTCCTGTGCTCCCAGAGCCTTAAATGCGGCTAATTGGCGGTCAAGATTTTGTTCCTTGCTGGATACTCTGGCGTAGTAGTAAGTGCGGCTGTCCATGCTATTCCCTCCCGTTCGCTTTATCTTCTTGCATTATACTAAGTATGTCTGTAAAAGTCAATTAATTTACGGATATGTTTGTAAATAATATTTTCGCTCTTGCGGACAAGCATGATTGGCTGCTTTTTAGAGTCCGGTAAGGTATACTTTTACGAACACCTGGGATGAAAGCATGGGCAATGAAAGTGTATTTTCTTGTCTTGATTCCAACAGTTTATATAGGAAAAAACGCCCCAGAATCGCTCGGAGCATACAGGGTGGGCAAGGATACCACTCCGGCCTCCAAGCGATTCTAGGGCTGAAAAATCAATAAAACTAATAGATTTCAGGATACATGCTATTTACGAAAGGGCGTAATCTTTGGATCATGTGTCTTGGGTATTGCTCTTTCTCAAAAGTTTTTTCGTCTTTTCCGGTGGGTAGGGTGCGGTGCTTCTGCTGTGATTTTCTACAGAAATTACCGTTCCCAATACGGGCGCATCCATGTGGCCGAGCGGTGCATAGACCTGATCTCCCACCTTCAGATCCAGTCCGTTCGTAAGATAGGCGTATGTGCGGCGGAGGTTTGGTATACGCACAGTACAGTAGCGATACACCGTTGTATCATCATCGTGTGGTGCGATAGCTGGTTCACGGTCCCAGGTCTTCCATGGGACATTATGCTCATCCAAGAATTCCAGCATATCTTCATAACCGCTTTTCCATCTATCGTGAGGGAGCGGGTTTTTCATCAGCAGATTCCAGAGGTGCTTTGCAAAGGATTGTCCGCTGCAAACATAAGCAGCCCGGATGATATGCCAATGGAAATATTCCACAAAGGCGCTCAGAAAAACCTGTCGAGCAAACGCTTCATCATGAAGGGCATCCAAGACCGGGCACAACAGTTCAGGAGAAGCCTCACTGTCGAACCATATCAATTCAAACGCGTACATGAAGTCCTCTGCGGCCTTGGGGTCAGCCAGCGGCGCTGTAGTGTCAGGGATAGATTGCCATACAGAGATAGCGAACTCGGGGTCGGCTCGATATAATTCATTGAACAGTTCGCCACTCAAAATATCCTCCAGCTGTTCTAAACTCCAGTATTTATACAGTTGAGGAAATTTTTCAACAAGCCGCCCTACTACGGCATCGGAAAAAGACGGCGGGTCTATGTATTTGCCCTGCAACGCCTCCCAATGTACGGTGAAATACACAAGCAGCCGGTTATTGCGCTGGTCGGCGGCCTTTTCCGCTGCTCCGGCGAAGAAAGATACCAGCGGAAACAGGTTTTCCAGCAGCTTGCGCAGACTTTTCTCGATGTCATAGCTTGTATCGGGAGCCAAATTGAGCCGTAAATACCCATCCTTGAACTCCGGTTCCTCTTCATCATAGTAGGGCGGCAACTTGGCGATAATCGCCTGCCAGAAGTTTCCGCAGTCCTCCTGCGTCAAGCAGCCCTCTTTAAGAAACAACGGCCGGCGTTTCAAAACCGCCTCTTCCAATTCTTTCTCACTGCATAGCCTGCTCATTCTCGCCAAATCGTAAGCTGCTGCCCGGTAGTGGTAAAAAATTTGACCGCTGACGAACATTCCGGCATCCGTCTTCTCATGGCTGTTCCACTGGTTCCCTTCGGTAAGCGCTGCGGTCAGTTGGCAGAGCAGTGCTTGCCATGCAAGGGTTCTTGTTTCCGGCTGCGTAGATTCCAGTAATTCGCAGGCGGCATCCAGAAAGCCCTCCGCAGCCGTGTGGGTGATGCTGACAGCTTCACTAAGCCAGGCGTCCCAATTTGCCTGGTTCTGTGCGCGCTTTCTCCGTTCTGCGTTCTCTATATCAACGCCGTAGGTACGCAGATACCAGTTCTGCCATTCCCGGGAACTTAGCTTTCCGTCACCATTTTTGTCAAACTTCTTTTGGCTGCCGTGAAGTGCCATCAAATTTTTCCCCTTTCTGCCGATACTTTAGCAGTATCTCGGTATCTCAAGCAACCCCAAGATATTTTTCAAAGAAGCTGGCTAGCCGTTCCATGATGCCTTGCTTCTTTTCCGCACGGCTGCTGCCACCGCCGCCGAACCTCGAAATTGCGGGCATGATTTTGTCAAAGTCTGTTCCTGTTGTTTTTAGTGTACCATCCCGGAACGAATTGTCAATCAATCGCTTTGTCTCGTCAGGTTTAAGCCGCTCTTCCGTGATGATACGGTCCAGGTCGCTTTCTTTTTGCTGTTTCACGAAGGTATGCCAGTCCCGCTCTACTTCTGTCGAAGCATTGACCGTTTCAATAAAGCCTTCGATCAAGTCCTTTTTGCTGCGGAGTTGAATGCTGGAACTGATAGCCCGGTCGATTGCTCCCAGAATGCTCTTATCCATACAGTTCGACGCATGGTATTTCTCGACCAGTACGAGAATGTAATCGATATTGATCTCAACCTGGCGGATCAACTCGACCTCAAACTCAATGTCATCGTTGATATTTTCCTTGTCTCCGTTTTCTTTGGGGCGATATTCCTGGTACAGATCAATGTAAACGCTCTGGTAGTCCTGAAAGGTTCGTTCCGGTAAAAGTCCGTTTCCGGCAAAACGGTCAAACGTGCTGAGAATATTTTTTAAACGCAAAATATTCCCGTAGAGCTTGATGAAATCCTTTTGGTTCTGCTCACCGAGAATTGGTTGACCTACGGGAAATTTTTCGGTCAACTCATCAATCAGGTCCTGATATCCGGGTACATCCTTGCCTTTTGCATCTGTATAGCCGGAATAGTAGGAATCGTAATCCATCAGGAGGATGATACCCTTGGCGTCCCTGTCGCCAAAGAGGGCAATAGCCTCATTGGTGGCTTTTTGCAGGTCGCGGAAACACACAATGTTGCCAAAGGTTTTGACTGAGTTCAGAATACGGTTCGTCCGGGAAAATGCCTGAATCAGGCCGTGCATTTTCAGATTCTTATCGACCCAGAGTGTGTTCAGCGTAGTTGCGTCAAAGCCGGTTAAGAACATATTGACCACAATTAGAAGATCAACTTCGCGGTTTTTGACCCGCATGGAAAGATCCTTGTAATAGTTTTGGAACTTGTCAGCGGAGGTGTCGAAGTTCGTGTGAAAAATGTCGTTATAATCCTGAATAGCGGCATCTAGAAAATCCCGGGAACTCTGGTCCAGTGCTTCCGTTTCAAAGCCCTCTTCCGGCAAGGCGTCTTCCGGATCTTCCTCATTGGCCGCAAAGCTGTATATCGTGGCGATGGTCAGATTCCGCTTCTGCTCCGTCAGCTGCCGCTTGAACTCCGTATAGTACTTCTTGGCCATGGGGATAGAACTGACAGCAAAGATAGAATTGAAGCCTGCGGTCCGCTGTCCTTTCAGGGAATAGAAGCTGTTCCGCTTTGTTTTCTGGTCGAAGTGCTCCAGGGTATAGCTGACGATCTCCCGGATACGCTCCGGTGCGCCCATGGCTTTTTCGATGTCGATAGCCCGTACCTGAGCGTCCTCGATGTTGTCCTTTTCCTTGATAGTATTTATATAGTCGATGCGAAAGGGAAGCACATTGCCGTCGTTGATGGCATCCACAATCGTGTATGTATGGAGCCTGTCTCCAAAGGCTTGTGCTGTGGTCCGCATATCAGGGGCACTGTTGGCAGTGGCGTTGACGGAAAAGATGGGTGTACCAGTGAAGCCGAATAGATGATAGTTCTTAAAAGCTTTGGCGATGGAACGGTGCATATCACCGAACTGACTGCGATGGCACTCATCGAAGATGATGACGATGTGCTGCTTAAACACACTGTGCCCCTTGTTCTTGCGAACGAAGATATCCAGTTTTTGGATCGTCGTGATGATGATATGTGCCTCTGGGTCCGCCATTTGCCGCTGCAAGACTGCCGTACTGGTATTGCCGTTTGCCGCGCCTTTTTCGAAACGGTCATACTCCTTCATGGTCTGGTAGTCCAGGTCCTTACGGTCCACCACAAACAGCACCTTATCGATATAGGACAGCCTGGATGCCAGCTGGGCTGTCTTAAAAGAGGTCAAAGTCTTGCCGCTTCCAGTCGTGTGCCAGATATAGCCGCCTGCTTCAAGGGTGCCGCCCTGCTTATAATTGGAGGACACCTCAATGCGGTTCAATATCCGCTCCGTGGCGGCGATCTGATAGGGCCGCATGACCAGAAGCAGGTCCTCCGCCGTAAAAACACAGTAGCGGGTGAGGATGTTCAGCAGGGTGTGCTTGGCAAAGAACGTCTTCGTAAAATCCACCAGGTCGGCAATGACCCTGTTGTTGCCGTCCGCCCAGAAAGAGGTGAACTCGAAGCTGTTGCTCGTTTTCTTGCTCTTGCCCTTGGCTTCGCTCATCTCCTTGATGTGGCTGCTGCGGGTGGTGTTGGAGTAATATTTGGTATTCGTGCCGTTGGAGATAACGAAGATCTGAACATACTCATAAAGCCCGCTGGAGGCCCAGAAACTGTCCCGCTGGTAGCGCTTGATCTGGTTGAACGCCTCACGGATGGCAACGCCCCGGCGCTTCAGTTCCACATGGACCAATGGCAGGCCGTTCACAAGGATGGTGACATCATAGCGGGTGTCGTGGCTTCCCGCGCCCTCCTCATACTGGTTCAGCACCTGCAAGCGGTTGTTATGGATGTTCTTCTTGTCCAGCAGGTAGATGTTCTTGGACGCACCGCTGTCCTGCCGCAGAACCTGCACATAGTCCGTCTGGATCTTCCGGGTCTTTTCCAGAATGCCGTCATTGGCGCTGGCGATGCAGGTCTTGAAGAAACGCTCCCATTCACTGTCGGTAAAGGTGTAGCTGTTCAGAAGTTCCAGCTGGCGGCGGAGGTTGGCAACAAGCCCGGCTTCATCATGGATGGTCAGGCGTTCATAGCCCTGAGCACACAGCATCCGGATAAATTCCTGTTCTAGCGCCGCTTCGCTCTGGTCACTCTCCGACCGCCGCGCCTCCGGGGTGTATTCTGCAACCACCGTGCTTTCCGGAGTGGAGGCGATGAGGTTGTATTGACTCATCTTATTGTTTTCCATAATGCTTGGCATACCAGTCTTCGATAAAAGATTTTTGTGCCGGTTCATCCTTATACAGAGTCAAAAAGACATCTTCCCATCGTTCATCCAACAAAAAGGCTTCTGCAACATCTTCTACCATATGGTGGTCATACGCTGGAGTACCATCAGGAGCAACAACAAGTTCTTTCATTTTTCTTTCAAAAATGCCCAGAGGATAAGTCTTACCACTGTCAATGACTGATCTGACTTCATCCATTAGATTCATAATTTTTCTGTAAGTAGTATCTGTAATGTGATATATTTTCCTAATATGCTCTACATGGGTCATTGTTATTCTCCTTTCAGTTCCTTAAACGTCAACAGCTTGTCCCGGTAGTATTCGTATTGCCTTTGACGGGCGGCAATCTCGGCGGGCAGCCCGGAGGTCAGGTCGTTGCAAAGGGTATCGAAGCGGTCAAGAACGGATACCATTCGTTCTTGTTCTGTGATAGGTGGTACGGGTATCTCAAACTTTGTAAACTCTTCTTTTGTAATGGTTTTTAGAGTGCTACCCCTTGCAAATTCTTTTTCAATTCCAAACTTCCTTTGAATTTGATAGGCAAAATACCGTTTGTTTATGTCGGTTTTATATCCACATACGCATCGTACTGTGTTATAGCAACCCTCCCGATGCTTCCTTGAATCGAACATATTACCGTCCCCGCTGGTACATAAACACTTTTCGACTGGGCAACGACTGATATTTGCTGTTTTGTCTGTTCTCGTAGTACCATACCGTTTTCTTCAACATCTGCCACTTGAACAAAAGGCATTGCTCCAACTCCGCCATACCATTCAGAATTTCCGTAAGGTTGAGGGAATGACCCCCGACGATAGTCTGCTATTGCACCTAAAATCATCATAGTGCTGTCCGCCGGTGTTGTCAGCAATTCATCCCTATAATGCTCATACTGCTTGCGACGTGCCGTGAGTTCCGCCGTGAGTTCCGCCGTGAGTTCCGCCGTGAGTTCCGTGAAGTTATCCAAAATGCGGACAATTTCCTGCTGCACCTCCAGCGGCGGGAGGGGGATGTGAAGATTTTCAACTGCTGCCGCATCAATAGTTGGCATAGCCCCCATTCGTACTTTGTTTTTTAATGTAGGCTCATTCAGTGCAACAAAATGGTATAAAAAGCGATCTAACAAGCCAGCGTGTGGGTACAGAGAAAAGCATGCATCTGATGACCAATACTCTCTATCAGAGTAGAAGACGCTTCCTGCGTTTCCTGTATTAACGACTATCGTCGTACCGGCCTTGCGATTAAAATTGGAATAATATCCCATTGGCGTAAGGCCACCGTGTAGAACCGGGTATTTGCCATCATCTGATAGCTGTGCTTTTGTCAGCCGTTTACCACGAAGAATATCACACACAGTACCTAATTGGACATATTTAACGCCATCAGGGCAAAGTTCTGAAATAAGATTTCCAAGTTTTGTCATACTTTTCACCTCTCAGCTTTTTTAAGCAATCCCTCAGTGGCGCATTTTTATTTCACAGCGCAGGCTATTGCAGCATACTTCTGCATTAGTAAACGCCCTTAATAACGCCTCTTGCGCTGATTTGATTTCACTCGGAGTTTTGGGGATAAACAATGCTTTTACTAAAGTCACTAATGCTGACTCAACTGCTGGAAAGGAACTAACTTTTTTTGTCCCAAACAGCATTTGTATCGATGTGAATAACTCGATGTCTTTATCAAGACAATCCATCGCATATTTTTGTCCCATATTTCCAACTCTGCACAGTTGAGCGCGCCGTTCATCTGCAAGCACGCCATGAATTTGAAGGTACTCTTGCTGGCAGTCGTATATAGGATTAGTCTCCGATTGCGGCTCGAATGAGTTGAATCTATTTGCAAAATCTGAAAATCGTTTCAATTCCATAAGCCTTTGATAGCATTCAAAACGTTTTTCAAAAAGGACAATTTTATTTTGCTTTCTGGCCGTAAGAAATGAAATAAATATTGCAACAATTGCTATTATGACAGATATAGCTGAGATAATAACAGATGCGAAGCCTTCATTTATATTGCACCATTCAATCATAGCTTACCCCTCAATCTCTGCCACGATCTTGCTGATCTCCTCCCGCAGCACCTGTTCCCGCGCTACGATCTGCTCGATCTCCGCGTTCAGTTTGGCAATGTCGATGACCTCGCGGGTATCCTCCTGCTCCACATAGGTAGAGGTGGAAAGGTTATAGTCTTGCTGGCCGATCTCATCGTTAGGCACCAGGCGGGCAAAATGGGACTGGTCCTCCCGCTTTCCGAAGGCGTCCAGGATGGCCTGGATATTCTCTTCCGTCAGTTTGTTGCTGTTCGTGACCTTGACGCACTGTTTGCTGGCGTCAATGAACAGGGTGGCGTTATCCAGCTTGGACTTTTTCAGCACCATGATGCAGGTGGCAATGGTGGTGCCGAAGAACAGGTTGTCTGGCAGCTGGATGATGGTATCAATAAAATTGTTATCGATGAGGTACTGGCGGATCTTTTTCTCCGCGCCGCCACGGTACATGACACCGGGGAAACAGACGATGGCAGCCGTGCCGTCTGTGGCCAGCCAGCTAAGGGCGTGCATGATGAAAGCCAGGTCCGCTTTCGATTTTGGCGCGAGAACGCCAGCAGGAGAAAAGCGGGGGTCATTGATGAGCGTGGCGTTGCTGTCACCCTCCCATTTAATGGAATAAGGCGGATTGGAGACGATGGCCTCGAAGGGTTCCTCATCCCAATGCTGCGGGTCGGTAAGGGTATCTCCGTGGGCGATGTCGAACTTGTCATAGCCGATGTCGTGCAGGAACATATTGATGCGGCAGAGGTTGTAGGTGGTGATATTGATCTCCTGGCCATAGAAGCCCTGGCGCACCTTGTCCCGGCCCAAAATCTTTGCAGCTTTCAGCAGCAGAGAACCGGAGCCACAGGCCGGGTCATAGACTTTGTTGATCTCCGTTTTGCCGTAGACAGCGATACGGGTCAGCAGTTCAGAAACCTCTTGCGGAGTGAAGTATTCGCCGCCGCTCTTTCCGGCGTTGGATGCGTACATGCCCATCAGATATTCATAGGCGTCACCGAAGGCATCGATGGTGTTGTCCTGATAATTGCCCAGCTTCATATCGCCTACGCCGTTCAGCAGCTTGACCAGGCGCTTGTTACGCTCCGCCACGGTGCCGCCCAGCTTGTTGCTGTTGACATCGATATCGTCGAACAGGCCCTTGAGATCATCCTCACTGTCACTGCCTTTGGCGGAGTCTTCGATGGCGTTAAAGATGGCCTCCAGCGTTTCGTTCAAATTCTCGTCTTGAGGGGCATTTTTGCGGACATTGGAAAAGAGTTGACTGGGCAGAATGAAAAATCCTTTTGTTCGAATCAGGTCTTCCCGGGCCTGCTCTGCGTCTGCGTCAGGCAGATTGGCATAATCAAAGCATGCGTCACCTGCTTCCCGTTCGCCTGCGTTGATGTAGTCAGCAAAATTTTCGGAGATATAGCGGTAGAACAGCATCCCAAGGACATACTGCTTAAAGTCCCAGCCGTCCACACTGCCCAGGAGGTCGTTGGCAATGTTCCATATCGTGCGGTGAAGCTCCTCGCGCTCCTGCTCTTTCTTGTTGTCAGCCATGCTCTATGTACCTCGTTTCCTGTAATATAATTTCTGCCACATCCCGGCTTTTAGTAACAACAATATTATCACATTCGCCGAATAGTGGCAATAATATTATTACTTTCTTCCTTATACTGAGGGCACGAGGTGATGCTCATGATAGGGGAACGCTTGGCTGAAATCAGGAAAGACTATGGAGACACCCAAGCCACACTTGCTTCACGGCTGAATGTATCGCTCTCTTCCGTTCGCAGCTGGGAGCAAGAAAAAAGCTCACCGCCTCATGAGATGCTGGTGACAATCTGCAAATTGTACCGTGTTTCAGCGGACTATCTGCTGGGTCTGACCGGC